>Ga0181422_1000055_pt1 | contig 31543 bp, 34 predicted proteins | sample 45SPOviralmetaG_FD_130147 | JGI IMG/M metagenome (GOLD analysis project Ga0181422, IMG submission 130147) | Marine viral communities from the oligotrophic San Pedro Time Series (SPOT) site, San Pedro Channel, CA, USA - 45 SPOT_SRF_2013-07-18 | ecosystem: Environmental > Aquatic > Marine > Strait...
CGGTTTTTAGCTGATAAAGATGGCTAAAAGATGCGGGTGTAAACATACCGTTCTTACCTTGCATTTTTATACTTTGCATCATGCTATTCCATTTTCTACTAATTTTTAATTGAGTAGATTTCATAGCAATCAATGCAGTGGTTGGTGAAGCACTATTGACTACCACAAAATGCTGCGCAGTCTTCTCGATATAATTACCGTTTGGAAGTCTATCTTTAAAATCTGCACCTCTAGTTGTTTTAGTCATGATGTCACTTGATGAAGGATAGATATTAACTGGCGCACCAGATCCATCTTTTCCTCTATCTTTCCACTCGACATACTCGAGTTTGTAGTAACATGGAATCACTGGGACTCCTTTTTCACCATTGAAGAGTTCACCTGTTACTGAATTATAAATCATTCCAGGTTCAGCACCTTCAACATACTTGCCGTCTCTCTTATTTACTTCTGGAGATAACTGTCCAAGTATTTTAAGAAATGGTAATGCAAGATCATCTTGTCCTACCACTCCAGTCTGCACATTTGCATCTGCTTCAAACACTATGTTTGTAGACAATGCACCATTTTTCTTTATTGTTGGTTCTTTGTTCATGTTTCTATTTCCTTGTTATTTTGGTTCTGTTTCCTGCGAACACGTTAAATAGATCCGTGGGCATATCATCACCCTTTTCGATACGCTCACGAACCAATGCTTTAAGTGTCATGGGCTCAACCTTTAACTTCTGGGTGGGTTGATACCCTTGACCTTGCGCAAGGACAGCATAATCTGCCGCCTTGTTATCTTCGTTACGACCAAAGGAAACGGTAATCTCATTTTTAATAAGATCCCCTAAGCCATTTTTACGAAGCCAGTCAAATGCTTCTTCCTGTTTTGCTTTAGGAATTGAAGCACCATAGACGGGTTTGACTTCTACGCCAGCCCCATCTGATAAACTAAATTTTGATATATTCATTTCTGTCATCATCGTAGGTATAACCTCACCAGATAAAACGTCCATATCATTTTTTAGTTTTTTTAATTCTTCTTCTTTTGCAGCGAACTTATCTTCCAAGGTTCTTAATTTAATAACCTGTTCAGATAATTCTTTCATGTCATTCGTGTTTGCTAACGAATCGACTTTGTCTTCTTCTAAGTTTATACTCATGTCTTTTTACCTTTCGTAGTAGTTAATGATGCTGTTAATATAATATCATAATATCCTATGTCAAGTTTATTCTTCAATCTTTCCTTGTTCATATAAATTTATTTCTATTGGGTAATAAGTTTTTTCTTGTCTATCCCATTTTAATAAATTAAATTTTCCACCTGTTTTATCTGCCACAATTGAACATGCAACACCTATGATTGCAGGATCTCCGGTAAGTAGTAAGTAATCGTTTTCTGTATATTTATCTAATAACTTTCTTAATTTAAAAATTAATGGACCAGGGGATAATATAATTTGTGAATGTTCTGGTAATAAAGTTTTTAATGTGCCAAACTTTTGTGCTCCCATGATATTAAATTTAGGGGTCCCTATTTTAGTTCCTGGCAATTCTTGTATAATATAAACTGTGTTCATAACTTTCCTATTGACACCTATTATAAGGTTATGTTATCACTGTCAATAGAAAGAAGAAATATTATGGATTATAAATTTAAAACGAAGCCTTATGAGCATCAATTATCTGCGTTAAAAAAATCGTGGAATAAAGAAAACTTTGCGTACTTCATGGAGATGGGTACGGGTAAATCTAAAGTGTTAATAGATAATGTATCTATGCTTTACGACAAAGGTAAAATTAATGGACTACTTTTAATTGCACCTAAAGGTGTTTATAAAAACTGGTTCGACTCAGAAATACCTACACATATGGTAAACCATATAGACAAAAAAATGGTTTTGTGGCAAGCTAACATTACTAAATCACAACAACAAAAGCTAGATACTTTATTTGAACCAGGTGAGGATCTCCATATTTTAATTATGAATGTTGATGCTTTTAGTACAGAAAAAGGTGTGGAGTTTGCAGCTAAGTTTTTAAGATGTCATAGAACAATGATGGCCATTGATGAGTCTACAACTATAAAAAATCCTGATGCTAAAAGATCTAAAAATATTTGTTCACTAGGTAGACATGCAAAGTATAGAAGGATCTTAACGGGATCCCCTATTACAAAATCTCCATTAGATTTATATAAACAATGTGAATTTTTAGATGAAGGGTTATTAGACTTTACTTCTTATCTTGCATTTAGAACAAGGTACGCAATCATGAGTACCATGAGACTACCTACCCACAATGCACAGATAGTGGTAGGCTATAAAAACTTACCTGAACTCTCAGAAAAAATAACTAGGTTTTCAGACCGTGTACTAAAAGAAGACTGTTTGGATCTTCCTGATTATACTTATCAAAAAAGAGTTATTCAATTAAGTAAAGAACAACAAAAACTTTACGATCAAATGAAACAAGTAGCGCTTGCCCAAATGGATGGTAAGCTAATGACTACTTCAACTGCATTAGTGCAGCTAATGAGACTGCAACAAATTACTTGTGGTCACTTCAAGGCAGATGATGATACTTTAAAAATAATTAAGAATGAAAGAATCCCTGCTTTGATGAACATATTAGAAGAGGTAGAAGGTAAAGCTATTATTTGGGCCCACTGGAGACATGATATAGACTCGATTGTTAAAGCGATTGAGAAGGTATATCCGGGTTCCGTGATGACTTATTATGGATCTACATCTACTGAAGACAGAGCCAAAGCTATTAAAGAAATACAGGACCCTGAATCTAAAGTTAGATTCTTAGTTGGTACACCTCAAACAGGTGGCTATGGTATTACACTTACTGAAGCTAATGTTATGATTTATTATTCTAACGGTTATGATCTTGAAAAACGTACTCAATCCGAGGCTAGAATAAATCGTATTGGTCAAAAAAGAAAGATGACCTACATTGATATTATAGCTGAGAAAACTGTAGACGAACGTATAGTAAAAGCTTTACGTAAAAAAATTAATATAGCTAGTGAAGTTATGGGAGAAGAGTTAAAACAATGGATTTAATATTATTAAACGATGGTTTATATCATCTTGTAGAAGTTACAAAAAAAATGATTGAAGGTGTAGAATTATTAGATGAATTAGATTGTTTTGATTTATGTGATATTCTTAGATTTCATTTAGCAACATATCATGATTATCCTGTCAATGCTTATGTTATGAAAGATGGTAGTGGAGATTTGTATGGATGTATCTGTCGTTAATTTCCTATACCAGTAAGTAAAGTTAAAAGCACTGCACCCATACCACCAACAATCCAATACTCTAATCTTTTAATTCTTTCTTGCATTTCTTTTATCTGCTCGAAAGTTTGTTTCTGCATAATTCTGCAAAGTTTTTCATGAGATTCTATTTTTTCTAATGCAGATTTTTTAGCCATTATACCGCTCTTTTATTTATACCAATACTTTGAAGATAATTATTGTATTCTTCTAAAGTAGTTGGTTCTTGTTCAAACATTCCCATAACACCACCTTTATAAATATTTTTTTTAGGATTAGTTATTTTTTCATACACCTGCTCAGGAGTTTGAGCTCCATATTGAATTGCAGACTTTTGACTATTTATAAAAGCTTTTTGTTTGGGCGTTAGCTCTGCAACTTGACCCTCGATGTCTTCAAAATTATAATCGTCAATACCTGTTTCAATATTTCTATTAAAGTTTGATGGATCAAATTCAAATGTTTGAAGAGGTCTAACTTCTCCCGTTCCGTCATACAGACCTGAATCTATATCTGCTTGAAGAAGTCTAGCTTCATCCATATTAATTCTTCTTGCCATTTCTCTTTCATCATATCCACCATATTTTCTCATATCTAAATAGTCCATTAAACTTGTAGATCTACCAAAATCTGATTGTTGTAGTTGATTATTTAAACCCATTAATCCATCTCTTAATTTACTGCCTTGATTTAAAAAAAATCCAGCGCCAGGTATAGCCACACTAGCTAATAAACTCATTATACCCCTTGCAGGATTTGATTGTTTCATTCTATCAATGGCGAACGCTCCTCCTTGATAAGGTTGAAAAGGAGTGTTGGTTTGTTGTGCTCTTAAAAAATTGTTTTGATTTAAATTATTTATAAATTCATTTTCTGATCTTCGAAAGTCAGCGCCTGTAACAGGTTTTTGATCTATGTTTGTAGAATCATATGTGGGTCTAGTAGGTGCTTCATATCTTCTATACTCAGATTCTTGTCCACCTCCACCGCCGCCAATATTTCCTTTGCTTCCGCCTGTGCCTGAACTTGTTTTTTTACCTGGAGCTTCAGCACTTCCCGGAGCTCCACTGCCTCCTTGATATGCTCCGCCGAATCTAAAATTTATTCTTTTATCTATTGTCATAATTTATCCTAAAGGAAACAGTTTATCAAATTTTACTGCAGTTGGAAGTAAATTAAACTGAGTTCCTAGTGTGTTATTATTTCTAAATAAGTTAGCATTTACCCCTGTTCCGATCTGAGCTGGCGGTGGTAAATTTGCATCAGGTAACTGTGCTATACCTGATACTGGTGCCGCTCCTTGAGTGGATACATCAGGTGGATTTAAAGTAAAATTAATAAACTCTTGAAAAGCTCCTACACCTTCACCTAATTCTATAGCTTCTAAATCAAATCTTAAATCTTCAAATATATCAATAGCTTCTTCAAACTGATCTTCTACTTCAGCAGCTTTAGTAGGATTTTCTTCATATAATTTATCAAGTAAAGTTTGAGATCTTGATTCACTTATATTAGGAGCAATAAATTCTCCGTTCATCATAGCATTTAAACGTTTTTTATTTTTTAATCTGGCTCCAATTTTATCTTCTATCTCACCTATGTCCGCTCCCATTGCTTCCATGTCTTGTATGACTCTATACATTCTACTTTGTGTATCATAGTTGTCTGTTAAGTATTCTGTCATGTAACCTATTCGACCATTAAGATCTAGGTTAGGACTATAAATATTAGATGAAAATTTGTTTTGTATATTTTCTAAATCTTTTGCATATGACGTTACAATAAAAGGTAAACTATCCATAGGTTTTGCTTCTTCTACACGAAGTCCTGACATTAATGCAACTATCTCTGTTGCACTATCATAAGTAGTTCCATAATCAGTAAAATCTTGGGTAACACCTTTCCACACTCTTCTTGAACTTCTAGAAGCACCCGGTTCTAATTGAGATAATAAATGTCCTAAAGATGCATCAATAACTTCCATTGCTGAGTCTTGCGGGTAATAAATGGTTCGACCTTCTTTTGTTTTACCATTTCTTAAAGTTAGATCCGCTACTGCACCTGCTCCAATTGATTCTGAAATAAATGGAGATAAAAATTCTGTAAATGCACCGGGCGTATTATTTAAGTTATCGTAAATTAAAGCATTATAAACAATTCTACTTGCACTTTCATTAGTTAGAGTACCATTACCATATGCATTCAATACTGCATTGATAGGTCTTAACATTGAGTCATAAGGATTAGTGTATGAGAAGTTAAAATATTTAAAGTTTCCGTTTTCATCAGACTCAGTTAATGGAATTAGTGTTGAGTTTTTTTGATAGTCTGGTGCAACCGATCTTTTAAATGCATCCATTTTATCAGAAGATACACCTGTTATTTTTTCTGATGCTTCAGCAATAATTGTACCTGTTCCACCAAATACAGCAGAAGCTCCAACTAACCTTCTTGCTCCCATCTGTCTTATAAATGGATTAGTGCTAGTTAATTCTCTTGCACCTATTTCAATTAAGTGTGCGCTGGTTCTTAAAATTTCTGCAGGGAAAGCTACAAAGTTACCTAAAGGTAAGTTTCTAATGTTTTTAATTATATTGGGAACTTTACTGTACGTAGGAATAGTGTTGGTTACTAGATAAGCTGATATATCTTTTACGTTTTTAAAGTTTTGAACTAACGCTTCCTTTTGATTTAATAAAGATTGTTTGTTAGAGTCATCTGCTGATTTTAATGCATCATCTATTTTAGCTATGTCATCGTTTGCTTTAGTTAATTGTGTAGCAACATCTTCTTGTTTACCTACTGTTCTATACCAGTCAATTATATTTTCTCTAATAGCTGCATCTCCCTTTAAACCTTTTGAGCTATATTGAAATGCTTGACCTAATGCGTCTTGATAAAAATCATCAGCATAAACTTTCCAAACGTTGTCACCCCCTTGATACAAATCAAAAGCTTTTTTAACTGTTGGATTACTCATTAAAGCTGACATAGTAAATCTACCATTCTTAGCTTTTTCTAAGATGGCTTTAATTTCATTGACCTCAATGTTTTGGTCCACAACACCTCTAGCTATTCTATCTTCCATCTTTTTTGCTACATCTGCAGCACTTACAAATTTACTTGGGAAAATATCATCAGCCATTAATTTAAATGAATCTGTAAGACTCACTCTGCCACCGATTAATCCGCTGGCTAGTGCAAAGAAAGAAGCAGTGGATACGTTTCTTATTTGTGTCATTGGTGAAAATACTGTTTTACCAATTTGACCAGCAGCTTTAACTGACATCAAAGCACTGTATAAAGGAATGTCATACATTCTAGTTAAGTATTCTTCCGTGCCTTTAACAGCATTTGCTATTTCTGGTGTCGTATATAAACCTGATGTTTTTTGTCCGTCTCTTGATAACCCACCTTTAAATAATTTACTTTCGAATAAATCAAATGTTTTACTACCAGGTGCAAGATCCGCTGTCACTGCTGTTAGGTTATTTGCATTTGGAATACCTTTGTTAATTGCTTCTTGCACAGATCTAAAAGCATAACCATTCTTTAATGCATTGTCTGCAAACTTATCAAAGAATTCTTTTTTATAAACTTGTTTAGCTGTTTGTAAAAAAGTATCTGTTACAGCAGCTCTATAATCTTTTAATGGTTCTAAGAAAGCACCTTGTACTTTGGATAAACCTTCATCATCCATAACCTTTTTCATAATCGTAGGTACATCTCCACCAGCTTTTAATAATTTTCCTGTTGAAGTAAACACTTCAACTTCTTTACCTTCTTGAACTACTTTTTTAGTTATATCTAACAGTTGGCCTTTTTTACCAATTCTAAACGTATCGCCTACTAATTTAAATAAAGTCTCAGGACTTCTATTACTTTCAATTAAAGATTTTTGTAATTGAGCCATAGTGTTATCTGCCGATAATTCTATAGCTTCTTTTCTAGTTATGTTTTTACTTTGCATTAAATCAGTTATTAATTCTGGAGTTTCTGCTTCTAGTTTAGGTATTGTGTTTTTAATAAAAAATTCTTTGGCTCCTGCTACTTTTTGTGGATCAAATTGATAAGCTTTGTTTTTCATTACACTGTAAACTTGTTTTAGATAAGCTCCACCGTTTGCTACAATGGTTGCTCCAAGATCCGCTAACGCTTCATCTGTATTTTCTGATAAAAGTTTACCGTACTTTAAACCTAATTCATTTATTTTTTCTTTTAATACTTTAGCGTTCTTCTGTGTATTTTTAGGTAGTTGATTTAAAAACTCTAATGCTTCATCTGAATCTTTATATAAAGGTTTACCGTCAACAGTGGTTCTTACTCTTCTAGCTTGAATGTAATTGTATAGAGTGTCATTGTTTTTTAAATACATTGCATCATCTACAGCAGTAATTGGTTTAGGGTATTTTAATCCAGGTGTCTGTAAATATTTAGGTACCTCTAGTAAGTCAGCACCTTTTGCTATTTCTTTAAATTGATCGTCAATTTGATTCATTATTTTAACCAAACTTTTTTCATCTGCTTGAACAAAATTTTCATATTGTCTTAAATCTTCTGCTTGACTAATACTTATAGGTCCATCAGATTTAAAAGCATTTTTAACGTTGTCTAATTTTTTAAGTAGTCTTTCTTTTAATGGTGCGTTTGCATCTGTAGAATAAAACTTCCAATCTTTTGGATCAGGTATACCTAATCCTTTTCTTAATTTAGTTGTTTGATTTCCTAAAAATTCAGCAGTAGTTCTTGCTCCAGCACCCACAGTTTCACTACCAATTAATTTACTTAACGGATTAAATACTGTGTAATCAACTGCTCTTAACGCAGCACCTCCTATCGGTTTAACTATGTATTTTCCTGCAGGCATTAAACCATATTTAACACCTAACGTTCCTGCTACTGGTAACGCAGCAGTAATACCACCACCTAAAACAGCACCTTCTGCACCAAATCTAATTTTCTCTTTAAAAAATTCTGCAGCCTTAGCAGATCCTTCAAGCTCATCACCTTTATAAGCTTCACCAAATCCCATTGTCTCACTAAGAGTAGTAAGGTCGCCAGGCGTCGATACTGCAAAGTCGGTAATACCACCAATACTTCCATAGTAACCTGCACGTTTTGCAAGCTCTGCACTTTTAGCGCCAATGGTTGGAAGACTATTTAGTTTTACAATTTGACTTGCTTTACTTAATTTTAAAACACCGTTAGCAATTTTAACCATAGCACCGGCAGGTAATGCAAACTGTCCTAAAATAGAAGTAATGTCTCCAACAGTGGTATCTGTTTCAGGAGTTATCTTTTCAAAAATATTATCAATTGCAGTAATTAAATTTGTATCTGCTAAATAATCAATAGGCATTGCACCTAACTGAAGTAAACCTTGAACAGCTTGGCTAACACCTTTGATTGCACCTACTGGAATATCAGTAAGATAATCTAAAGCGCCAACTGTTTCTGGTTGAATATTTTCTGCAGGTTCAGAGAAAAGACCGCCAAATATACTGTCGTCTTGTTCAGCCATTTAACCTCCTATGCTGTTTGTGCCGGTAATACTAAAGTCACCCCGTATTTTGTATTAAACTTTGATACATCCCCTTGAGTTCTAATGTAAGCAAAGTCTTGTAAAGCCTCATTACTGTTGGCTAATAGTCTAATTACATCATCAGTAATTTCTTTCGGTAGTCTGTTTCTTAATTCACTAAAAGATAATTGTTGTACTTGAGCTGTTGGTGTTTCGCCTTGACCTACTGTTTCAGATACTTCCATAGCACTACCACCCAATTGTTTTTTAATTCTGCCTCCATCTTTTTTAAATAAAGTTCCCCCTATTTCTGCTTCTGCTATAGCAATAGCACTATTAAACTGAGACATTCCTTGTAACGCTGCTTTAGCTCTTGCAAATTTTGCTAACGCTGCTTTGTACTTGTCATCGTTTTTTCCTTCATGTCTTTTAATTTCTTTTACTAATGCATCAATGTTTCCTAAAACTTTTAAATCTGCAGTAGTCAAACCTTCTGTTCCTTTTTTACTACCAATAACATCAATAGCTTGTTTTGTAATATTTATTTCAGCTTGAGCTGCTTTTTTCTCTGCATCACTATAACTTCCAGTTGTATCATTTACAATTCTCTGTAGTCTTTTTAAGTCTTTAAGCTGTCTTTCACTAAAACCTTCTTTGTCTGTAGCAATTTTAGCTTTCTCTATTTCTTTAGTTGCAGTGTAAGCTAACTTAGCAATGTCTTTTTTATCTTTTTTCTTACCAACCATAATTCCTAATAAGGCTTTATTTAATACAGCGGCTTTGTCTGCAATAGTTCCTGGTGTACCAATGGCATCAGATAAGGCAATAGCGATTATACCTTTATTATCATCTTCACCTATTAATCTTTCTATTTTCTTTTTTTCAGCTTCGTAAGTATCTTCAAAAGAAGCTGCTTTTTTAGGTGTGTCATCATCCTTAGTGCCTGTTTTTTTATTGGAAACCATAGTGTCAACAATCTCTTCAATGTTAACTTCTTTAGGTCCTGCATTAGGTAAGAAACCAGCATCAGTACCAAATAATTCTTCAATTTTTTTTCTATCTTTTGTTCTTCCTAAAACTTTTGGATATTCTCCTGTTTCAGGATCCATAAATAAAGCATCAGTAAAACTGATTTCTTCTCCTACTCCTCTAGCTTTTTTTCTATCTGCATCATACTCATCATATTGAAAGAATGTTTCATCAATAGGACCATACTCTTGCATTACTTTTTTCTCTTCTAAAGTTTTAGGTCTGTTCATATAAGCTAAAGCTGCAGAAGGTACAAAAGGTAATGACATAAGACCGGTTGTACTAGCTGATGGAATACTAAGGTTACGAAGTTGAGTTAATAAACGAGAACCTATGTTTCCTTTTTTAAGACCTCCGGTAGGTATATTTTGACGAGTAATTGTTTTAGTTCCTATGTTTCGTGTAGGTCGATAAGCATCTCTTAACTCATTTTGTAATCCAGGTTCTAAAAATTGAAACCCTGGTGTACCAAATTGAAATTTTTTTCTTGGTGTAAGTTGATCAATACCAGTTGATCCACCTTTTCTAAATGATGGTCTTTTAAAATTCATTAACCTTTGCCTCCAAAGATGCTCCCTAAACCATAGGCACTTAATCCTGCAGATAACGCTTGAGATAAAGGTCCAACACTTCCTGCACCACTACCCATAGTATTTGTCATGTAAGGTGCGCCACTAATCATAGAAGCTATTCCAGAACCATACATTCCTAATCTGTTAAAAGGTTCATTGTACTGTAGCTGTGCTTGTTGTTGGTTTGCATCTAGTAATGCTTGGTCGTAGGCTAAAGCTGATGTTCCAGCCCCACCTAAATTTTGTATAGTACTTGCAGCTAAAGATGGCTGTAATGATGCTAAGTTTCTTTGTTGATTAAAAGCTTGGGCAGCTAAATTTTGTGCTGTACCAAAACCCTCTTGTAATAATTTTGCTTGAGTTGCAGCTCTATTTCTATCTGACGCTGCTCCGTATTCTGCTCTTTGTACACCTTCTCTACCACCACCAAAAGCACCTGCTGCTATTGCTTCTGCTGCAGTTCCTTGTGCTCCTTTTTTTGCTTGAATATCAAACTCTGCAAGTGTTGTATCAATAACGTCCTGTTGATAAGGAGACATAAATTGTTTGTAAGCATTAGGTCCTGAATAAGCTGCTGCTTGATCTAAAAATGGTTGATACCCTGCAACACCTGTTCCAGCACCAGCACCTGTTACTGCTCCAGTTACTGGGTCAAAAGTTAATTGACCTAGTCCTGCTTGTGTTGCTGCAGCTTGTTGTGCTTGTTGTGTAAAAATATTTTGATTAGCAATCTGTGGGCCAAGTTCTCCTAACGTTGGAACACCTCCAGAACCAGGAGCTTGACCTACTAGTTGTGTTAATAGATCTATATAGTTTTGTTGAGCACCTTCTATAAATGGAGCTTGTTTATTGTATGTTGTTGCCATTATGCTTTACCTACTTGTTCTGCTTTTTTCATTGTATTATATAATTTCTTAGATCCCTCTTCAACGCTGCCATTACCTATACCACGTACAGCATCAGCAGTCATTACAAATTCGTTTTTAGATAACATAGCAGGTACATCATCGGCTCGTTCTTTAATGCCAACTGGTACAAAACCACCTTCATCTCTGTAGTCTCTTTCAACTACACCAGCATTATTTTTTCTAATCTTACCTGTTGGTATATCACTTATACCACCCACTGATCTAAATGTTTTACCTGTTAATTGAAATATCTCTCCGTCAATGTCAGATACATCTGCGTCAGGATCTTGTGCTAGTATACCAGCTCTTGTAATTAATAATTCTGATACTCTGTTAGCACCTTTTGATCCATCTTTGTAACCTATTCTTCCGCCGTCTTTTCGTCCTTCTAGACCCATGATGGCTATTTGTTTTAATACTTTAGCATCATCTATATTAGCTGGACTATTTGGATTTTTTAAAATACCATACAATTGTGGCATTGTGAATGATCTATCAGGACCACCAGCACCACCCAATCTTCTAAACAAGTATGACTTTTCTGCAGAAGTAAAAGTAATACCACCGCCTGCCATCATCATATCTTCTTCATCTTCGTCATCACCTGCTTCAACGTCAATTGACATGATACCTATTTCTGCTTCTTCTGGCTCAGATCCTCTTGCATAACCTATTCTTCCGCCGTCCGCTTTCATGTTTATACCTAATTCTTGTAACAATTTCATTCCTTCTTGAGACTCTATTTCTCCAGAATAAATCAATTCTGGTATAAGTGTTCTGTAAAAATCCATTTTAGTATCTTCATCTACAATACCATCTATGTCATTCATAAGACCATCTACAACGGCTTTCTCTTGAGAACTTCCTGGCATAACTACTATTTCTAGATTACCTACTCTAGTGGTTCGAGGTCCGTCTGCATAACCTATTCTGCCACCGTCTTTTTTACCACCAAAGAAGTTTTGTAAATACTCTCCATACTCTGCTTGTTTCTCGTCTCTTTGTGCTTGATCGTATTCTTCTTCTGTTAAGTCTACTCCAGCCTGTTTAGCTAACATTAAAGCTTCCGCATAAGAGGCTGCAGCAGTTGCTGCTCCAATTACCGCTGCTTTGTCAATAGAACCGTCTGGGTTAGTAAAAGCTGCTTTAGCTCCTTTTTTTAAAAGATCTTTTCCATAATCAACAAAATTTGAAAAGGTTGATCCTGAATCACTTATTAAATCAACTGAGCTTACTGTATCGCCGGGAAGAAGATCTGCAGTAACATCTTGAGCAAAGGTGCTCTGTCCTTCATTTATAGCTTGAATAGGTTGAACATCTTTTTTAAATAAATTCTTTATACCACCTTCACCTGTTGGCATGCTAAATGAGCCTTTACTAAAAGGATTCTGTAGTCCTTGAAAATCTGCTCCGCCTAAATATCTAGCACCTTGACCGAGTCCATAAGTTAAAGCTCCACTTTTTAAAGAGTCTCCAATACGTCCTGTTTTATCAAAGCTACCAATGCCTGCCATACCTGCTGCAAGTAATGGGTTAAAAGGTGCAACGAAAGGAGCTGCTTTTGTTGCAACATCTGCTATTTCATTGGGTATAATTTTTCTAACAAACTTTTTGAGTTTACTTCCTAAGCCAAATTTTTCTCTAGGGGCAACTTGCATAATGCCACCATCTGCTCGTAATTGTCTGTTCATTAAAGATCTAGATATCGCCATAATTTAAATAAATTTATACTGTTAAGCAGGCGTAGAAATCCTGTAAATGTGATACTTTATTTGATTTTTTTAGACTCGTCAACTGCTTTGAGGGGCTTAGTTGCTTGTTCTAAATCATCTCTAAAACGACCACAATAAGAGTATTCTCCTACATGAGTTATGTAATCATTTATATAGGCATATACCTTACCCCCTATATCTGCCCATCGTTGACAAAATCCAAAGTCTTCACCGAAGTACCTTTTAGTAACTGGGTCGTGTAAAGTATCAAATAGATTATACATATTTTCTTTTTTCTCTTCTTTACCATTGATATTAGTAGGTTGGAATATTTCTAAATGAGGATATTCTTTAATCATCTTTTCAAGAACTTCTCTTTTAATTAACATACACCCAGTAGGAGCATGGGTTAATTCCATAAGTCCTCGGTCCACAATTACTGAATTGGGGTCCTCTACTTTGACTGGAAAAGTAAAACCTGCTTTAGCTAAATCATCAGCATCAGTGACTGCATTTTCTTTTAAATTAAGTCTTCTCCACATTTTATCCCAACTCAATATTTTCATAGGATAAGGAACACTAATTATATCTTTGTCAAAATCTAACATCTTAAAAATAGTTTCAGCATTAAAATCAATATCAGAATCAATAAACAATAAATGAGTATAATTATCTTGATGATTTAACATTTCTGCAACACATAGATTTCTACCTTGAGTAACCAAAGATGATTTTAACAATGTAAAGCTACATTGTATTTTTTTAGCCCAACATGCTTGTTGAAATTTTAATACAGCTTGTACGTAATGCATGCTAACGTCACTATGACAAGGAGTGCACACCATTATTTTATATGGTGATTGTTCTCCTATATTTATTTCGGTTACGTTATTTTCTATTCTGTTAGTTTTAATTGTTTGGTAAGTATCTCCATTTGGAGTTACTGTTTTGTCCTGGTTAAACCATATAGGTTCATTTGGCTTTGGCATTGATTGCTCCCTGTAAAAAATTAGTCCATGAAACAGCTTGTTTATTCCAAGAATAATAAAACTGTGTATAGCAAGATTGTGTGGTTAAATGGTCTTGTATTACTTGTTCATGAAGTGTTGCAGCCGCAGCATCTATTCCATAAGCAAATTTTTCAGCTAAAGCTTTGTAGTTACTATCATAAGGAATATACATTGGAAATTCTGCACCTGTTTCAAAAAGAGCTCCGTAGTTAGTTAATACGCAATACAATCCGGCAGACATTGCTTCAAGCAAAGATATACAAGAAGTTTCTTCAAATATACTGGGGTAAACATACATGTTATAATTTTTTATATTTTCTCTAATATACTCGTTAGATTTATAACCAATATAATTTACATTAGGTAAAGACTCTGCTTGATCGTAAAGAGCTTTGTAATCTTTATCATTTTTATTCATAAAATCTTTGCCATAAACTTCACAAGAAGAGTATACATCTAAAGTAATTAATGGGTTTTTAACTAACTGCATTGCACCAAGTAATACAGATAAACCTCTCCAAGGAGTGTTTTGATGTATGATTTTTATAGGTTGTCCTTTTTCATAAGGTTTTGATTGTTCTATTTTATCTACACCATTTTTTATAACAATACATTTTTCAGTAGGTAAACCAAACATCATTCTAAATTTTTCATGATTCCAATGAGAATTAAATACATACCAATCGTACTTATGATGATTAGCTTTATTTTTAAACCAAGGATATAGATTTGGTTGATCGTAAGAATTTTTTTGCCAAAGTATATTTACTTTGTTGGGATCTAATGGAACTTTACCTGGTATTGAAGTACAAATTTGAACTTTGTCTAATAAACTTTGATCTACGTATTTATTTAAAAAACTTAATTGTAATTCAGTTCCACCTTTAGGTGTTTGATTTCTTATTTTCATTCATAACTTTCTGTAAAACATTCAATCCTTTCGGAGATACCTCTACTGTTAAATCTTGAGCAATATGCTCTGCAACTGTTTCAGTATTAGGATCAGCTATATCAGCTTCTTTCTCTGCTTCGTCTTTATATATTTTATTTGTTCTAGTATTTCTCAACACTACTGTTGTAGTACAATCTATTTTTAAAATATCATCCATTTTGTTGTGACCTGTCTATTAAAGCATAACTTATCAGGCCCTGTATTTTATTACTGCCTGTAGCTGCTTGTACCGTTATAGCATCACCTGCTTCTAAATTCAAGCCTTGAGGTGAAGCATTCACTTGTGATTTAGCCGCTATATCATCTCTAAAAAATTCATATTCAGTGCTTGAATCAGATGAGTCAACAAAATTCATATTCACTAAAATAGCGGATGATGCATCGTTGTTTGCACAATAAACACTTTTAACTATAATTGCCCCATCAGTAGGACAAGTAAGCACCGTTGCTTTAGCTGTATCAGCTTGTTTAAAACCTTGATTTTTATATTGTATTGTCATGTTAAAAAATAATTATATGCATCTATTTCTTCTTTCAAGTCATTTTGAAAAGAAAAATTAAGTTGATCTTTTACTGTTGCAAGAGATTCTAAAATTTGTCTTTGATTTTCTACATCATACTCTTGTTTAGGTTCAGGTATATATGCGGATACTTTAGCCATTATCTACGTCCATCTGGTTTTGCATCTAATCTAAAAGTACCATAACGCCAAGTTTCTCCAACTGCATCGTTTTCTATTTTAAGTGCTACTAATCTTGCTCTTGCACGAGTGTCTATTTTATCAGTAGAGGAAGTAACTGTAAAGGGGCCAAGTGGTGAGCTTGTAGCTGTATTGTTTGGATAATTATTTAGTAACAAAGTAATTTTAGAATTACCTGTTAATACTTGAAAATCAGGTATAAACCTTTTTACAGACATTGTAAATTCACCATCTCCTTGTAAATTAGCAATGTTATTAGAGTTAGTAATATCAAAATCTCCAGATTGTATAAACGCATCAATTGATGTTGTGCCGGAACTATTTACTTGATCGGTCCCTGTTTCATGTTCATAGTAAGTAGATGCACCATATGTTGCTGTTATACCTTGAATTGGAAAATTAGGTAGAGAGGTTTTATTGTATTCTGTTGCATAGGGCAAATCAAAAAGTCCTTGATCTATATAACTAGTTCTAGCTAATGAAGAAGTAGTCCAAACATTTTCTGCGTAATTATAGGTAACACATCTGTCAATTTGTTGAGATCCAAATTTAGCATAAAACCAATTAATTTCATTATATAAAGTATTGTGTTCTGCATAAACTAATTGACTTGAAGTTTGATTAATTCCTAAATTATTTCCTGTTGTGCTAAATACAAAGTCTTCAACTTCACAAGGAATAGATTTTACAGTACCATCAAACATAAAAAATCCACCTTCACCTGACATCCAAAAAACAATACCATTAGAATAACTTAATGCGTTTTGTCCAATCAATCCACAATTTGTACCTACTTGTCTAACACTAAATGTAAACGGTGGTCCAACATATTGAATTGCATACGCTGATGTATCAGTTAACACTAAAGTATAATCTTTACCCGATACAGCCCCAATAATCTCATTACCCTTATCTAATCTAAATGTTCCAGCAGTGTTAATTGCTGTTGGTTGGTATACATTAAAATTTTCTTGATCAGAAAATCTAATAAACATTGGATCTTGAGTTGTTGAACTACCGATTGTTGTTTCTGTTCCAAAATGAAACACATGTCTATCCCTATCTGATACTTGAGTTAATCTTGATTTAGTAGGAGCACCAGACATAATAGTTGCTCTGTTTGTTCTAGGATTTGTTACTCCTGCGTTCCATGTAAATGTTTTACCGTTGTGAATGGTTGCGACAAGTATTTGACCAAAATTATCTAATGACCATAAACCTGGATCCAATATTACAGAACTAGTTGTACTAGCAGTTCCCCATGTGCCTGATCCCCAAGTAGATGTTCCCCAACCTAATCCAGCAGTTTGAAACGTTGGACCTACTATTTCATATGGATCAATTTGTGCTGAACCAGTTCCAGACGTACTTCCAGCTGAGTTAGACGGCATAATAATTTCAAAACTATTTGACCCTAAATTTGTAGTTTGTATTTCAAATGTATTTCCTGTAAAATCAGTTGGTGAGTAACCGGATCCTGTTGGAACAGTAACTGATGAAAAAGTTATGTATCTTCCAGCTAATAAACCATGTGATGTTTTATTTACTGTAACTGTAGCAGAACCGGATGTTGCATTAAAGGTAGCTCCTGTAATACCATCATCTAAAGGAGAAATATCAAAAAACTCACCTGCATAATATAAAAACAAACCTTGTGACGTTCCTATGGCTACATATTTTTCACCATTTATAGCAGCAAACGCGTGTTGTGCTCTTGCTACACCTGGTAATGTGTTATTAGAATTAGTAAGTTGTGACCAACCCCCTATTTTTTCAGGTAGTCCATATCTAAATCTTACAAAATCACCGTCTATCCATTGTGATTCTGCACCAGATTCAGTTACCATTTTATCAAAACCAGGTTTAAAATTAAGTTTCTGTAACATAGTTATTCAAATATTATAAAAGAGACAGTGGGTGGTATGTGGTGGTGTCCACTGCCTCTTTTATAATATACTACCTTTTAAACCAAGATGGAAGTCCTAAATGTGGTCTTTTATCGAACATATTTTCTTTAGACCCAGGTGTTTTACGGTTGTTGTAATGCAAAAAAACTTGAACACATTCCTTACCTTTAAATTTATTTCTCCAATGTTCTAGTTCACAGCCAGAATAAACTAACATGTCTCCCTGTTTTAAGTCTACTTTAATTCCTTTTTTACCTTCCTTACCAGATGGCTCTAAATATATTGGCCAAGGATCACCACCAAGATTCATAGTAGTAGATATTTCACAACTAAATCTATCTTTGTGTCTTTTAAGTTCATCACCTTTTTTATATATTCTTGCATAAGTGTATGCAGGGTATAACTTTAATCCTGTTACTTCTTCCATTTTAGGTTGGCATTTTAACAATAAAGTTTCCATAGCAATATTAGAATACTGACTATAGGTATTTGGTATTTGTTCATTAGCGTCTTCATATTGACCTATAATATTTTCGAATGGAGAAATATATCTTTGTGCTCTACAAGTATCGTATACTTGTTTTTGCATACTAAAATAGTTTGCAATAAAAGCCGCCAGGTCTTTTGATATTGCTTTACGAATAACTGTATATTTATTTTTTTTAAAGCTCATAGTTTATATTTAAAGTAATTCTATTAGTTTTGTCAGTACAAGATGAACTAGAGTGAAAATGTGCACCATCAAAAATTACACATTTGTTAGCTTCAGGTTTAACTTTTTTTGACGGATTTTTAAAAAACAAAAACCCATTATTAGTATTTATAAAATAAACAGCAGATGTATGTTTAAATTCATAATCAACATGATAAGCGTGTTTAATAGTTTTAGATGTTTTAGGATACAAATTTAATCTTGCTCTAAGTAAAGATTTAATATTAAGACTTTTGATTATATCTGGCATAATTAATTCATAAAAAGAACTATTTATTTTATTATTTAAAAATAAAGAATGTGTAAAATATCCATAACCAGATTTATCAAACTCATTTATTTCATCTTGTAAATACCAAGGAAAATAACTATTTGATATTCTGTTAATAAAATTGTTTAATTTTTTTTTACTTATAGTATTTTTCTTTATCTTAAACATTTTTAGCCATTTCTTTTGGTATCGCTTGTATATTCCAATGTATAAATCTAAATGGTTCTATGCCGTAATCGACTGCATATTCGTGTTCTAAAAAACCTGGAAATATAATTAATGTACCTGGTATAGGTTTAAAGTTTATAAGTTCTTCACCTGGCCATACACCTTTTTGATCTGGTTTCATTTTTAATTTTGTAGCTCTTGCCCCAGTTCTTGGTTCGTGAAAAATTGGGTATGATGTTTTATCGCTGCACTTTAAAAAATAAAATCCTGATACGTGTTGATTCCAATGTATATGTGCAGAGTGATGACCACCACCTTTTTTAGCAAACTCTTGTACCCACAGCTCACTAAACATAGTTGTGTATTGTTGCATATCATAACCTTGATGATCTAAATATTCCCAAGACTTTTGACCAATGTAATTTCTAAAATCTAAGAAATCATTATCATGTGTTAATGGTGTTGAGTGATGTGATAATCCAAAATCACCATGTTTTTTTATGTGTGTTTTGTTTCTGTCCCTTGCTTCTTTAATATATTTATTAGATGCTTTGTTTAATGACTTTAAAAATTCTGGTTTTTGTTCTGACCAAATAGTTGTGTTAAAATAATTACTTATATACATTATTTGAAAGGCCTCCCTAAATGCCATACTACAAGACTGTATCTTGTACCTGATGTTACTGGTTTAACTCTATGCCAGACAAAAGAAGGAAATACAATAATAGAACCTTTTGGTAATATCTCTTTGCATTGTATTCTATGCTTCGATTCATCTCGCATATGTGGGTCATAGTTTCTAAAATCAAATTCTAATTCACCACCTTCATATTCTGAACCATCTGTTAATTGACAAGTCATAGATAGTTTTCGAATTTTACCATTATCAGGTCCTGCTTTTTCATAAGGTTTGTCCCAACTGTCACAATGCCAATCATAATATTGGTTGTGTTTATATTTTGTAAACTGACAAGACTCACTTCTTTCCCAATCAAAATTCCAACCAGCCATTTCATTTGCTTTATGTACATATGGATGTAATTCTTTATATATCCAAGTATCACTAAGCCACACTAGATCAGAGTTTCTTTTTCTTTTTAAATCTAATACTTCTTGTTTATTTAATTTTCTATCTCCATAACTACCTGTTCTAGCCATTACTTCTTTTTGTTGATTAGCATAAGCTATTACATCATCACAAAACTTTGGTGTAAGCACACCCGTAAAATACCAGTAATAATTAGATATGTTCATTAATAGTTTAAGTTAATTACAACTCTCCTTTTTTGATTCGTGCAAGACGAACCTGTATGTTTAATATTACAATCAAATTCTACATATTTATTTTTTTCACTTTTTATTTTTGTGCCATCTTCTAATTTAGTGTAACCGTCACAAGTGTTTAAATAAAAAATTCCAGTTTTTCCTCTGGTGTGTCTGTCGTCATCTATGTGCATACCGTGTTCTATTATTTTATTAGTTCTAGTTAAAAGGTTTGCTTTTACTTTAAAAAATTTTTTTATATTTAATTTTTTTACAAAAGGTTTTAAAAGATCCATTATAAAGTCTTCACAGTTTATTTCTCCACCAGGTTTAACAAAAACGTAGACTAATTGAAAATAATCATCTTTTTTTAAAACTACAGAATCATTAAAATACCAAGGCATATTATCACCCATGACTCTATCTTCTAATTCTTTAAATTCGTTTTTAGATAAAAAATTTTTATATATATTCATAGGTTATTGTTTGTACAAAGTTTAATGAATCTTTTTGATTATTGGTTAAATAATACATATTGGTTGAGGGAAACATTATAAATTTATTATTAGTCAGTGGTATGTCCCAGCTTCTTCCTTTACGTCTGTTATCTTCATAATGTATTCTAACCATACAATCTTTAACTCTGACACCATATAATAATGTAAAGTCTGGAGAGTTACGTAAATTTACCGGATCAATATTGAGTAATGGAATAGTTGTTTCCGCAGGTTTATAAATATCTCCCCACGTTTCTTTGTTGATTAAATTGATACTATATTCAAGATTAATATGTTCACTAATGTATGTATTCAACATATCCCAAGTTCTTGAAAATAAAAAATCTTTATTTTGAATTACTGATTGTAAAATGTCGTCGGATAATTTATCTCGGTCAATGTCCCAATCTTTAGGCATTTTGACATCACCATAATACAGTGCTTGCTCTGTTAATACTTTCTTTTGCATACCACCACTATATATAAATTATGGTTTAGAGTCTGTCAAATCCCAAGTTGTATTATCTTCATTCCAAACGTAAGACCACATATGGGTGTTTGCTTCGTTTTGTGAAGTTTGTTCGGCTGTTAATGCTGGAGCATCACCGATCGGTGATTTCCAAGAAGCTGATTCTAAATGTTTTATCCAAGATGCGTAAGGTTTTTTAGGCCAAAAGATTTGATTATCTTCATCCCATTCATAACCTATACCTGCATAGTTTCCTCTAAATGCAGTTCCACCATTACTATGTTGATTGCAATGTGTATTGTATGAAGTTTGAACCCACATTTCTGCCGGCCAATTATTATGTAGCTCTAAATATTGTTGACCTACTGATTCATCCCCAACATTATCAGCATTTTTCATATCTTTGTCATCAAGCGTTAATACTCTAATGACTTTATTGTTAGCTCCTATTTTTGCAAAATGTGCCATAATTAACCTCTATTGAAATTTGTACCTTATAATAACTACTCCACTACCACCTGCAGCAGCAGATGAACTGTTACTACCAGATCCACCTCCACCTCCACCAGTATTAGCTGTTCCAGCTGTACCTGGACTAGAACATCCTCCAGGGCCACCTCCACCTGGTCCACCTGAACTTGCTGCTGGAGTAGCTCCTGCGTTACCGCCACCACCGCCACCAGCTCTTGTAGTTGATGATCCATCAATTGAACTTGTTGCTCCGTCTCCTCCAGGTGCTGTACCGCCTGGTCCTGGTCCTGCAGAAGTACCTGCATCTGTAGCTCCACCGCCACCGCCACCTTTTTCACCAAATGAACCGCCTGTCCAAAATCCTGTACCACCATTAGTTCCTTGAGCTGGACTAACTGGAGGTTGATTACCTGTTCCTCCTGATCTAGAAGGCTGACCTCCGCCACCTCCACCGGAACCTCCTGGACCTCCATTACTAGGACCATGACCAAATCCTCCGCCAGCTGATGTTATACTTGAAAATGTTGAAGGGCTTCCATTAGAACCAGAACTAGCACCGGAACCTGGAACTGCACCACCACCGCCTACCGTAATTGGATAAGAACCCGGTGAAGCTGAAACTGTGAGTCCAGCGGGTGCAACTATTGGTGAAGCTGTGTATGAATCTTTGGGTGAATCTTTTCCTTCTCTATAACCTCCGGCTCCTCCACCGCCACCAGCACATGCTCTTCCTGAGCCACCACCCCCAGCAACAACTGCATAAGAAACTTTATCCCCACCACCAGGAGCATTACCTACTGATGAAACAGAAAAAGTACCTGGTCCTGTAAAAGTATGAATTTTAAAATCTCCAGAGGTTGTAATGGTTCCACCGGTAGCCACTGTAAATTCTTGATTAGTAATAGCACTTGCTGTAGATTCAGATATTACTTTCCATCCTTGTGTTCCATCTACATAAAGTAATACGGCAGATCCTCCTTCTGCTTTAATTTTAAAATCATCAGCTGTGCCTTGAATATTAGATCCGTTTCTACCAATTGTAATATTGTTTGTGTCAGCTGTATTTGCGTAATCTTTAATACCTACGATATTACCTGCAGAAGGTGAACTTGGAAGTGTTACTGTAACTGCTCCACTTGTAGTATTTACAAAATATCCATTTCCTGAAACACCTGTAAAATTTGATGTTTTAGCTGTTGTATCCCAAGTAACCGCTCCTATGTTTTGAAAAACTCCTTGATCGAGCATTGTTGTTCCACATGAAATAACACCCATTATGAATCTCCTTTTACCTTGGATAAATTAATTTTAAATTTTTCTCCAGATATATTATTTATCATGAATATATCATCTTTTCCTTCTTGTAAAGTCCAATTTCCTTTGGTCCCATCTACAATGTTGCCTTGATTCTTAGCTTGGTTTGATAAATGTAAATCCCCAGTGTATAAGTTTCTCCAAACAGCAGTTGTAGTACCTAAATCGTAAGTATCATTAGCACCAGGAATAACATGTCCAGTAGCATTAATAGCGCCAGAAGATATATCACCTAAATCTGCTGTGATATCTACAACATTAGTTCCATCTGAATACACAATTTTATATCCTTTGTCTGTAGTAGCCCAAGTTGGACCTGTTCCAGAAGCTGTTTTAAGAGTTACAGTGTGTGCTCCTGTAGTAGCATTTTCTACAAGATATGTTTTTTTTGGAGCTGTTCCTGAACCACTCTCTTCTGGAATTATTACATTAACATTTCCTGCTATAGTTCCTGTTAATCTTAAAACCTGGTTTTTACCATTTGATAAAGCACCGTCTGCAAAAGTTAAAGTAGCACCTGAAGTAATTCCGACTGCAGCAGATCCACCAATAGCTTGCTCTAGAATCAATAAATTAGTGTTTGTAATCTGTCCCCAAGTTCCAGAATTTTCACCGGTTGTTTGAACTGTTAATTTTAAACTTGCTGAAGTATCGTTAGCCATATTTTAAATTCCTAAATCCCTAATTATAATTATATTGTTACCATAAATCAAGCCACTTCTTTCCAACCAGGAGGATTGAGAGGGGCATTACCTGTAGGAACTTTAGTCCATATAAGAGAACTTAAATTTCCTTGAGCTGTTGTCATATTAATTCCCGTAAGTGTTGCTACAGAATCTGTTGCAGTAGCCTGACCTTCCTGCATGGTTAAATTAGAACCATTTAAATCTACTAAAGTATTGGCATTTAAAACAGCTGTGCCAAGAGCTGCTGTCATAGGTAAAGCTGTTGCAGTGACATTAGCATCTCCAGTAGCTGTTGGAGCATTTTCTTGCATAGTCATCGCTTGACCTGTTACGTCTACAGTTACATCACCTATCATATCAAGAGTGCCTTCAGCGATCGACAATAATTGACCTGTTACATCTACATTTGCGTCTCCAGTAACTGTTGGAGTGTTTTCTTGCATAGTCATTGCAAGACCAGTGACAGAAACATCTGTAGCAGTTGTTATTGAAACGGTACCTTCAGTAATTGATAATAACTGTCCTGTTACACTTACATTAGCATTTGCTGTTGTAGATACACTTCCAAGGTTAGAGCTTAAATTCTGTCCAGTGACATCAGCTATAGTGTTTGGAAGACCTACTGCTGTTCCTAATGTAGAAGTTAATGCTTGTCCTGTTAAATTTACATTAGCATCTGCAGTAGTTGTTATAGAACCTAAATTAGAAGATAAAACTTGACCTGTAGGAAATACTTCAACACCTGAAAAAATAGTAACATTACCTTGAGTAGCAGTTATTGCTTGACCAGTTAAAGGAACTACTACATCAATAACAACACCGGGAGATGTTTCTGCAATAGTAAGAGCTTGACCCGTTACTTCAACAGTAAGACTTTGTGATCCGGTTGCAGCAAAAGGACTTTCTGCAAAAGCTGTTATCCCGAACGCCATGATTTATTAAACTTCCTCTAGTTTAAACTTATATTTTTTACCAGATTTGTTATTAAATAAATAAAGATCTTCTGCACCCTCTTGAATTGTCCAGCTACCTTTAGTGCCATCAACTGCATTACCTTCTGATTTAGATTCATTAGATAAATGTAAATCTCCAGTGTATAAGTTTCTCCAAACATTGTCTGAAGCACCGAGGTCATGACTATCATTAGCTCCTGGAACAATATCTCCAGTTACTGTTAATGTAGATCCATCAAACTGCATATTAGCTTCTGCATTCATACCATCTGCACCTGTAGCTGTAACAACTCTGTTGTTAGAACCGTTTGACATAAAGTCTGATACATCAACTGAAATTGCATCTGCAGCAACATCGATACCTGTGCCTGCTCCAACATTTAAAGTAGCAGCTCCACTAGTTGCACCGCCTGTTAATCCAGATCCTGCTACAACAGAAGTAATGTCTCCAGTGTTTGTAGTAAACCCAGCGTCATTATTAAAAATAGATAAACCTATTTCACTAGCCGCTTTTCTTCTCTCTGCACTTGAATCTAAAACAATAAATTCATCTGACCCAGTCATTGTAGCTGTCATGTCAGTAAGTTCTGATAAATCTAAATCAACACTAATAGTACCAGAAGTTGTAACAGCTGAACCAGCATCTAATCCAGTTCCTGGTGTAATACCAACACTAGTTACTGTACCTGTATTTGTAGTAAAGCCAGAGTCATTATTAAAACCTGAAATATTAATATTACCTTTAGTTAATTTTTTCTGAGCATTTGATGCATCTACTACTGCAAAAAAATCACCATCGCCATTTGAAGTAGAAGTCGTAAGTTCAGAAAGATCAACATCTATTTGATCTGCTTGAACATCAATTAAGTTTCCAGCTCCAACGTTTAAAGTAGCTGCACCGGAAGTTGCTCCTCCAGTTAAACCAGATCCTGCTACAACTGAAGTTATATCTCCAGTAGTTGGTGTTTCAAAAGTAAGTGCGCCTGATCCATCAGTTGTTAAAACTTGGTTAGCTGATCCGTCTGATGTTGGAAGTGTATATGCTCCGTTTACATTAACAGTACCTGTTGTTTGTACACCAGCAGATGTTGTTTCTAATTTCTTAGAGTTGTCATGGTAAAGTTCGACAGCACCATTATTATTGCAATCAATGTGTGTTTCATTCCTTGCACCATTAGTAATTTGAACATCGTTTCCAGCAAGAACTAAATTTCCAGAGCCAGCATCTCTAACAATACTTCCTTCAGACGGATCATGATATATTTGTAAATCTGAACCTGCTCCAAAGATAGCTTTGTCATTATCTCCAAAATTAATATCAGCAGTGGTTGTTAATCCTGCAAAAGTAGGACTAGCTGAAGTAGCCACACTTTGACCAATAGCTATATCGTCAGCGTTAACTGTAACACCAGTTCCTGCGCCAACATTTAAAGTTGCAGCTCCACTAGTTGCTCCCCCAGTTAAACCAGAACCTGCTACAACAGAAGTAATATCTCCGACTGTAGGTGTTTGAAACGTAACCGCACCTGATCCATCAGTTGTTAAAACTTGAGAAGAAGATCCGTCTGATGTAGGTAATGTGTAGGCTGAAAGACCAAAGTTTGATCCATCACCTTGAATAATTTTTCCAGAAGTTGTCGATAATCCTGCAACGTCTTGTAGTTGAGCATCTAGTCTTGCATTTGGAACTGTGCCTGAAGCTAGATTACTTGCATTTAAATTTGTTAATGCTGATCCATTATTTGCTACAATGTTTCCGCTAGCATCTTTAATGACTGCTTTAGACGCAGGAAGAGTACAGAAAACATCTTTAGTTCCCGCAGAAAAATTTACCGCGGAGTCACTATTTGATGATGAAATAACTGTAGTTCTTGCGAGAGTATCTGGTGTTGCATCAGTTACTGTACCTAGGCCTACTTCAAACTCACCATTCTCATTTACAATTGAGTAGTAAGTTGTATTAGAATTACCTATACCGGCAACAAATGTTTCAAAACCTGTTACTGCGCCTGCAAGACTAAGAGTACCCGTACCAGTAGTGGTCGAAGTCTCTTTGACTCTGTCGTTTACAACCAATGCCATTTATTTCTCCTTAACCAGAGATTCTTAATATAGCTGCTGCCGTAGTAAATGCTGGAAACTGAATTGTAAAAGTTCCTGATGTAGCTGTTTTATCTCCTCCAAAATCTAAAATTGCAACTGCTGCATTAGTAACTGCAGAAGATGTATTGTAGATCATTGCACCTCTAGCTGTCAACGTAACACCCGTAAACGATAAATCTGCAAAATCAACAATTGCAACACCTGAAGCGATTGAAGTATTTTGACCTGTTAATTTATCTCCACCAGAAGCGTATGTACCTGTGTTCGCAACTTCACCAGAAGTTGTGAATGCAGTAGTTGATGAGTTTAGAGTTGCGGAGTTAGTATAAAGAGCTAATTTAAAAACATCACCACCAGATGATTTAAAACTTGCATCACCTTCTAGTAATTGTTTTTTAAAAGCATTTGCGATTGCCTGTGTTATAGCCATAGTATATCTCCTTACTGTTTTCCTATTCGAGGAACACCTGCCTGGTATTCATCTCGTCTTCGTCTTCCCATTTGTTCAATTGAGAAGCCTTCAACCACTTGTTTATACTTTTGTTCGTATAATTGCAAGAGATCTTGTGGGCCTTTTAAAAATCCATAGGCCTCGATTAGGCATGCATACAAAAGTCCATTGGGAAAATTTTGACTTATATATGTTGTAGTATTTGTACTTGATAAACCTTCATCTTTCAAGATATAATTTAATTGAATTGTGTAAGTAGCATCAGGTGTAGGAGCCACTACAATATTTTGTTCGTCCCATAAACTATAGTATTTAGGTACTCCGGTAGCTTCTGTAGGATTAAATTCCGACATAAAACTTGTGTCTCTATATTGTAAAAAATCTCTATTGTTTGGTTGAGAACTTCCGTCTGAATCAACAATTTGTGCGGATCTAACAACTAACAAACCTGCAGGTCTACCAATAAATCTATCATTAACAATTAAATTAGCTGTATCATATCTTCTATTGTTATCAGAATCTACTTCTCTAAGAATTCTAAATTCTGCATTTTCTATAAATCCATTACAAATAGTATCGGTTAAAACATTACTAGATACTTCTGTATAATCTCTAATTTTTTGCAATAATTCTGTGTATGTCATGATCTATCATTAACAGGTCCAGCTAAACATTGAAACCCGCCTCCCGTTTCTGTGCTACTTGCAGCACTAATTAAATTAAAAGTAAAACTGTTAAATTCTGTAACAGTTGAAGGTTGTCCCGCTTGTGTTACTACTGTTGGAACCATCGTTACTGCGTAAGCACCGTAAACTTTTGCTCCACTTGAGTGTTTACCTGCGGGTGTGTTTTTGGGAGTCTGTCCTCTGAAAGGAGCAGCTGTTCCTCGAACACAATTCGATAAAACATTTGCTGAATTACCATTATAATAAATAGTTTCAGTTTCATATAATCCAGATGTTGCATTTATTTTTTCAATTGCAATATATCCTTGACTAGGAAAAGCAGAAGAGTCTGTTAGAGTAATAGAAGTATCTGTTGCTGTAATATTTCCGTTTAAAGTAGTTTCTAATTGTAATGTAGAAATTGCAACTCCCCCTACAGGACTTTTAACATCATAGAATCTTATAAAGTCTCCATTTTGATAACCACTAAAAGGAAAGCTAACAGAAACTTGAGTTGAAGAATTAGTCATAGTAAATGGATTGATTGGTAAAAAATCTGTAGTTGGAAATTCTGTTCTTGCCGGTCTGGGATGTGGTAATCCTTGTGGATCTGCAGTGTATGGTTTAGGTTCTAATTGTGGCTGCTTTGGTTCATATTCAGAAGTGTGAACTCTTGCACCATTCCATTCTCTAACCATTTCTCTATAAGGGTATGCTAGACCTGATCGATCTGAAATAAATAATGCGTATCTTCCTTTTGATAAATTTCCCATAGTTATATACTCGGATAGTAAGTTTTAGGTGAAATGTAAACACTAGCGGAAGAACCATCTTCTTCTAGAGCTCTAGCCAATTCATCTTCATAAATTAATTTTGTTTCTTGTATTCTTGGTTGTGCATACTTCATAGATAAATAATAAGTTAAACCCGCGACCATGCAAGGTACAAATCTATAGGGTACATCTGTTGCATTAGTATAAGCACCTGCATCTTGAATTCTTTTTTCATAATAAAAATTAATAACATCTCCATTTTGAGAAGCACCTGGCGTTAAATAAACGGTTATTAAAATGTGATCAACAAATCTCTGAACAAAATACTGTGAGGGTTGTCCTGTAGCTGTTTTATTAGACAATGCCTGATATTGAGATCTATTTATTTTTTCTAAAGGTGAATCTACATTAGAGTTATTTCTGTATGAACACTCTAAAATTTCTGTAGCTTGATTTACAAAATTAGTAACCGTATCGCCGCTTGAATGAGTAGCTGCAGTAGTTCCATTAACCCCACGTGTTACTCCAGTGAGCTCTAAATCACTAAATCCAGTGTAAGAAATATTTTCAGATCCTACGTTGATAGTGCCTGTGGTTGGCATGTTGGTTATAGAAGCTAATGTAATTCCTGTAGTAGCTGTTGTAGAAGTAATAGCTGCTGACAATGTAGATGTTACTCCATTAGAATTACCGTCAGACGTTGATCTAAAAATTTTATATTCGTTCTGACCGTTTGCTAAAGTAATATTAGTGTTTGCCACTTCCCAAAAATGAAGGCCTCTATTACCCCACTCCTGAAACATTATGTTTAACGATCTTCGAGCAGTTTTTAAATTATAACCACTCATGTCAAATTGACCAAGTCTGTTATAAGACTCTTCAATTATCTCGTCGATCGAAAACGTTTTGTCAAACGTTGTAGTGCCAGAAGTGGTATTAGCCATTTAATTACCCCGCTGTTAAACCTGGTCCTGAATATTTGTCCGTCAATAATGTGTAAGCTGCAATATTAGTTTTAGTTTTACAAAAAATTCCTTTTGGAAACAAAATTCCCTCTTCAGGAAATGAAAAATTAATTACATCTCCAGTTGGAACATCACCAATAAACAAAGTAGATCCAGAATTAGAGGTTGTTGTTAGTTCTAAAACACCGGCTCCATTACCATCAGAAGAAATTATAATACCTCTTAGTCTAATAGGCTGACTAATAATTGCACTAGCTCCAGCTGCTGCAGTCGATCTTGTTGCTTGTATATCTCCATTACTTGCCATATTTAATCTCCTTAAAATTTATGTGGGGCCTAAGCCCCACACTAATTATTTATTAACTTAAATTAGTATTTTGTTGATACAAAATAGTAATTCTAACTTCACCAGCACTTGTAGCTGCAGAGTTAGTTACGTTAAGTCTTTGGTCAGTAGTTCCGATATCTTCCCAAGCTAAAGCTCCACCTGCTTGAGTCGTAGGGTATTTTCTACCAACAGTAGTTCCAATTGCAAATGTGTTAACAAGAGCAGTAGCTGCTCCTCCAACAAAACCAACACTAATGTTAGTAGCACCTGATGCTGCTGTAATACTATCAAAAACACAATCAATGATTTGTGAGTTTGCTGGAATGATTACATTTGTTGCTGATGCAGCAAGTGCTCCTCCAGATAAGTCAACTGCAAAAGTTTGTGCCATTACAACTTGACCAGTATTTTTCATGTCTTTACCAACAGTTGTACCTGTAGTATTTGAAATCGTTCCCGCTTTTATCGGTCCCGAAAATGTAGTTGATGCCATAATTATATCCTCCTAGTTTCTGAACATAGTCTCTAGGCCGTCGACTATACGCGTCTATGTTCTAATTAATTGTATAGTGTATTTTTTATATACTAGTTTTTAGTAGAGTGCAAGAGAGCCTATAATGTGAATTGAATTTATTCAACGATGTAGCTTTTTATTAAGTAGCTACTGAAACTTCTGGAGCTGCACCTTCTATGGTGTTTTGTTTGTGGGCAATTGCTGCTTCTTCCAACTTGATCTTTGTGATGACTTCTTTAACTTTGTCATCGATTCTGACCATTTCAAGAGTATATCTACCATTAGACAGATGCTCCTGTTCCCACTTCAACTCCAAGGACCTTTTTGCTTTGTATAGGTCTTGTATCATTTATAACCTCTTCAAAAGTTATTCTATTTGTCTTGGAATCATAGTTGTTTCCAAGATCTTCCCATTTTATACTATTTTCTCCTAGCTTGTCAAGTATAGCTAGTTCTACAGCTTTTGCATTATCTTCAGCTAATATTTCAAATTTAGCATGGTGATTGTATGCAAAAATATTAATGAGAAGTTTTTTCATGAGTTTTTCTTTCTTATTTTGTAAATGAGGCGGGATTGTGTCCCGCCTCAAAATTATCTATTAACTTACTCCAGGAGAACCGAAGATTCCTCTAAAGTCAGACACACCAAATTGGTATCTTTCTCTAGCTTTAAATCTTAAGTTTCCAGTGTCGAAGTCACCTTCCATAGCTGTTTTGATTGGTGTTCTAACGAAATGTTTCATTCCGTTTGGAACATCAGTGATAAGGAAAAACGCGTTTGGATCAGTTAAGAAATTGTTCACTCTGTAACCTTGAGGAACCATTCCCATTGATCTAACTGCGTTGATATCATTATCAGCAGTTTGAACTCTGCCTTCTGATTTCATCAGTCTTTCAGCTTGGAATTGTAGCGCAGAAGGAACAATCATTTTTGTTGCTTTCGCTGCAATTTTTAAACCTCTTTCATCAGTAAACGCTGCAATGTCAATAAGAGATTGCTCTAATGAAGTTTCGTTTAAGTCCGCTGCTGTAGATAGAGTGTTTGACACTGTACCAGCAATAGTTGGGTGATTAGTTGCAAATAAATTGCTACCATCTCCAGAAGTGAAACCACCTCCAAAACCATTAATCAAAGGATTAACAGCTTTAACTTGCTTAGTATTTGCCATACTTCTAGCTAACGCTTTAGTGTATCTGCTTGACAGTCTGTCATACAGGTTATCTTCCACCGCTTCCTCAGTAATAGCGAAGGCAAGAGCCACAGTTTCCATAGTGTATCTTGCAGTGTAAGTTTCTTGAGCATTGTCAAAAACTACACCTGAACCTTCAGGTTTTACTTGAGCATTAGCGAA
>Ga0181422_1000057_pt1 | contig 31454 bp, 35 predicted proteins | sample 45SPOviralmetaG_FD_130147 | JGI IMG/M metagenome (GOLD analysis project Ga0181422, IMG submission 130147) | Marine viral communities from the oligotrophic San Pedro Time Series (SPOT) site, San Pedro Channel, CA, USA - 45 SPOT_SRF_2013-07-18 | ecosystem: Environmental > Aquatic > Marine > Strait...
CCATTTCTTGAGCATCATCTAAAAAACCTAACCAGCTATTGTCTCTATTAAAGGCGTTGTTAGCTGTTTGAAAAGCTTTGTTTCCTACAGAAGATATTTGTTTTACTCTATCCGAATAATCGTTGGTAGAAGATAAATCTTTATTTATAAACTCTGAGTATTTTTCCTGACTTTCTTTATTAAAAGCAGCAACTCCTTCTGGAGTATTAGTATCGTGTTTTTTGTAAAGTTCTTTTTGGAATTCAGCCATTAAGGGCTTTACTCTGACCTCAGCTTCTAATTGTAGTTTTTTAACTAAAGGGTCGTTTTGAACTTCGGTTCTAATTGCCTCATCTAGTTTTTCTGAAAGCAAAGCCTCGTCTGTTATCTCTGCAAAGTTAATACCTTCAGTATTGTCTCCGTCTTCCTGAGGCTGTATGTATTTTTTATCAAAAGCAGTAACAGCTTCTGGAGTAGGAACCAGCTCTTTAGCTTTTACTTTTTGCACTCTGCTTTCTGGATTTGCCATAAAAGCATTCCAACCTCTCATAAGCCAACCTTCGTCTTTCAATTCAAATTTACCTTCGTCAAAAGAAGCCTCTAATTTTTTTCTTTCTTCATTAAGCTTAGTCCACTCTTCTTTAGATATTTTTCCTTCTGGATCAGCCACTATGTATTTACCTAGGCTATCTTTGCTAACATATGGGTTTCTACCTTCTTTTTTAAGTCTTTCTTTTAATTCTTCAATAGATTCACCGTCTTGTCTTTTAATTCTATCCCTGCCTGATCCGTATTGATTTTTGTAATTTTTATTAACAGCTAATCTGTTTGTAATATCTTTGTATTTTTTGTAATCTTCAAACTGCTTTTCATCTCCATTAAAATCATCTAAATCAAGAGTTCCATCACCTAATACGTCTTCTCCTTTAACAATGCCCTGTTTCAACTCTCTATCAGTTGAAGTGTTTTTCCTTGTTTTATTTTTGTCTGCTTTTATATTTTCTAATTGACTCCACTTATCCACAGTGTTTACGTAGTCAATTTCTGATTCAACTTCATTAACTAAAGGTTTTGATTCGTCTATTTCTTTTTGTAACCTCTCAGCTTCTTTAATTTGTTTGGCATTAGCTAATTTTAGAGCTTCTTCTCGCTCTTGTCTAGCATATTTAGCTTTAAAATAACTTTCTTTGTCAAAATCACTATGACCAAATTGACTAGCTATTGAAGCTTGAGCTATTCCTTTAGCTTTAATCCAATCAGTGTCATCTGGTTTTTTAGTATAATAATCGCCTTTACCTTCTTCGTTTACTTCATACTTGTACTCATAACCATGATCACTGTAAACTTGACCAGGCTTAGCATTTAAAGCTTGTTCTTTATCAGTAATTATTTCAAGCTCTTGAGGCTGTGATTGTCCATTTTCCGATTCGGATCCTGTATTGTTTGTTGACTCTACGTTCGGATCCTGCGGCGTGGAGTCGGTGTTCTTTACTTGCTCAGCTACAACTTCAGTTTTCTTCTCTTGTTTTTGTTTAGCCTTAAAAGCTAAAACCATATCGTACATTTCTGTCTGAGAGTAATTTTGATCAACTAAAGATCTAGCATATTCACCTACTGTCATTTGAATTAATTTAATTTGTTATCTTGTAGAAACTTATCAGACTTAGCTTGTTTTGCTTGTTCTAAATCAAACACAGCAGCATCTTGCTCTACTGTTGGTAATTTTTGAGTTATAAATTGTTTTAAATAATTATTCATAAAATATTCTGTGTATTTTTCTTCAAATAATTGTTTTCTTTTTTGGTCTAATGGCAAATGCTTTTCGTAAGACCAAGAAGTAGATCCAGCGTTAGCGTTCTGAGCCATCTGATCATCTTCTTCAACACTAGAACCTTTAGATATAAACACATTCCATGCAGCTACAACTTCTTGTTCTTGCTGTAATAGACCAGCAACCTCAGCGTTTATAAAAGGTTTTACTTTTTTCTTAATTTTATCTAAATCAAACTTAAGTATGTTTCTACCTTTACCCATTCCTATATCTATTATTTCATAATCATAAGAACCATCAGAATTTTTCAATACAAACTCATCATCTATTGTAGCTCCAGGTAGTAAGTTACCTTCTTCATCTGCTGCTCCTTCCGCCATAACACCGACGTCTGTTAACAATTTCAACATGTCTTTATTTATGTCTGGAGTTGTTGCTACAAGATCTGTACCTGCGCCTATTAAAGCTAATAAAGTGTTACTATTTATAACTAGCGGAGTTGGAAAAAGAGGACCTTCAAAAGTTATACTTTGAGAGCCATCGTCAATTAGATTTAAATAAACATTGTATCCCTCTGTTTTAGAAAAACCAGGTTTGTTTGTCATTATAGAATTAGCTACTAAATAAACATAGTTATTATTAACATCATAATATGTATCGTCGGTCGTAGCTAGTTGATCAACAAGTGTTTGTATAAACTGTAGAGATTTTTTAGGAGCTGCTTCTAGAATTTTAAGTTGCTTATGTTCATAATCACAGTTTTCACTAACACATTTACCTGAATCTACAGCCATTTTAAATTTAGCGTATGCAACACCTGTGTTAGCATAAGCTCCGTCTAATATACCAAACGTAGTGTCAATGTTTGAAGCCACATAGTTTTTATCATAAGCTAAAGCATTACTTTTATTAGTTTGTTTTAAAGAAAGATTATATAACGTGTTTTTGTTTTCCATTTTATGTTTTTATTTACTAACCTAGTTTACCGCCTAAACCTCCAGCTATACCAGCGACAGAACCTATTGCTCCTGTTATGGCTGCTGTTGAATCTCTTTGAGCTGCAGCTGCTTGACCTCTTAGCGCAGATATTTGATTAGAAACCCTGTCAAGCTGTTGTTGTTCTCTTCTTTCTGTGTTTGAAAACACAAACTGTTTTCCAGCAACATCCGCCTGCTGCATTCTTTGCTCTTCAGCCATTTTTTGAGCTTGAAGTCTTTGCTCTCCAGATAATCGCTGCTGGTTGTTACTAGACTCTTGTCTTTCTATATCAGCTGCAATACCTTTTTTGCTTTGAAGAGCAGCTTGCGCTAATGCTGTTGCTCCCCCAGCGGAAGCTCCAGTGGCTCTTAAAGTGTCTAAAGTATTAGCTAAAGCAATATCAGTTTGCTCCATTTGCATTTCAGTAGCTTTAGTGGCTACAGTTAATTTTTCAAATGGATTACTAAGCATAGCGCTTAAACTCGTAACTCCTTCATAGGGATTTATAATTTCTTGGCGATTTGCTTCTAGCTGAGATAATTTTTTTTCTAATTTTCTAGCTTTTCTTCTAGCTCTACGAGCTGCTCTTCGAGCCGCACTTGAGCCGAAAATACCGCCTCCGATACTTACTGCCGCGCCAACGCCGGCTGCTACTACAGTCATATTATTTATTTTTTAATTTTAATTTTTTTATCATGCTTTCAATGCTAATGTCTGGATCATCAAAGTCTTTAGCTACGACTTCATTTAATACATCTTCAGGCGTAGACTTATCTGTAGCATGTACAGTTATCCAAATACTGTCTTCATGCATGTATATCAATCTTTTTGTTCCTGGTTTTGTTATTCCGTTGAAAGGTGCTTTTATGCGTTTAATACCTTTATCTGTTAATACAGATATATCGCCTTTTAAAACAAAATACGGGTGCTCTTTTTTGTGTATACCAGTAGAGATTATTTGACCTTTAGGCATAAATATCTCTCTAATATATAGTCCGTCTGCAAACGTATGCTTAAGTGGATTTATTGTATTAGCCATTTTATCTTGACCCGGCTTTTCAGGATCACCATAAGAGTCTGGTAAATCTAATAGTTTATCTTCAAAGTCCATTATTAACTTTCTAAAACGCTCTATATGTTTTATCTGTTCTAATGTTTGCTCTTGTTTTATTAAGGTATTGCTCATTTAATTTAATTTAATATCCGTTATTCATGTCGTATGCACTCTCAACAGAAAATAATGTTTTTTCACCTCCAAAATCAGTAGTTAAATCTGTAGACATTTTTACTGTTGCATAGAAACCTTTTACACCGCTAATAGATTGACCATATAAAATTTCTTTATTATTAGGACTAGAAAAGTTAAGTAAATTAGCAACGTATTTATTCTCTTTTAAATTAAAACCTGAATAGTGTTTTGGAAATGGAGGGTTTACAGTACCAAATACAGATAAGTAATTATTTCTATAAGCTACACCGTTAAAATACAAAATATCTCCAGCGCTTAAAGTAGTCAATTGATTTAATACTAAAGCTCCTGTGTTGCTATTATAGGAAACTACTGTTCTCTGCGATTGCAAAGAAGATCCAGTAACAATATCACCAACATTTATATATCCATTAACAGTGCTTAATTCTAAAACTACGTTTGTGGTTGTAGTATTTAAAGCAACAGAACCTTGACCTTCGGTTAAAATATATTCTCCATCGTTATAGCTTACTGTTGTTACTTCACCAATACCAGAAACATTTCTACTAGTACTATCTTCAGAAGAATTATAACCAGCGCCAGCTGCTGTTAGTCTAGCACCTGTGCTATCAGAAGAAAAACTATTAACTTGCCAACCATTACTTCCTTCGTAACCTATTGTTTTAAAACTTTTAGAATTAGTTGCGTTTGGATTAAAAATAAAAGTAATAGTACTTGGATAATCTACACCATAAAAATTACTTCTATTAACACTACTATCATAATGTCTCCATAACTGTGGCACGCTACTAAACCTAAGTATTGTTCCGGCTGACAGCGTAGCTCCAATGCTGATGGTCACAGTATTTGTTGCAGAAACAAAATTAGTTACTGTGGTTCCAGCAGGAATACCAGTACCTGTTACAGTAGAGTGTTGTTGTATAAATCCACTTACATTGTTTAAAACAAAAGTAAAACCGGTTCCACTACTAGCAACAGTTCCACGTCCTGGCGTAGATTTAACAGAATAAAAATTATTTCTTAAACTAAACATTTGATCTGGCTTGTAGTCAAAAAAGCTAACCCAACCTCTAGATCTTTCGTCAAAGTTTAAAGTCTTGTATAAATCAGGATTATTAGTCTGAGTTGGATCAAAAGAAACAGTTCTTAAAGAAGAAGGTGTTTGTAGAGATATAACATATTCGCTTCCGTATATATCATAGGCTCCAATTATATTGCCTAATGCTCCAGCTGAATTTATTTTATTTATCTCGTCTCTAAAAAAGTCTTTCATGCCATTAGAAGATATTTCTTCTATACCACCAGCAAGTCTAAGTATTACATTGTTGTTTTCATCAGAAAAATATTTTCTATTACCATAAACAGCAAAACTTTCTGGATTTTTAGATATTCCATATTTTCCAGCTATTGGTTGAATAACACCAATAACTAAATTACTAGCTGTCACAGCACCACCACCTTCTGCAGAGTATATAGCATCTTTATCTATTAAAGCTCTTGAGCATTTTAACTCTTGAAATATAGTTAAATTAGTATCCTCAGCGTATAGTTTTTGTATTGAACCATTAGCTGGATCAGCTGATTTAGTTATATCGTCTGCTACAGAAAAAACATTTGTATTGTTTATACCTGTTCTTGAATTAAATATTCCAGAGTATATTAAAGTATTAAACCTTCTTGTGCCGTTAGGTTCGTCTTCAACTAAGTAAGCTTTTGCTCCAAAATCAACAGAAGTATTATTATACCCACCTCTAATTCTTGATTCTTCAATAGCCCAAGTATCGTCATTGTTTAATCCAGTTATAGCAGGATAACCTCCAATATCTTTTGGGATACCTCTAGAACCGTTCCAAACAACTTTATTTGATGAATCGTTTACTTTTTTAAGCAAAAAGGTATTAAAGTATTTTACTTCTATTACTGCACCTGCCATAATTAATTATTACTTGTTTTATATTTAAATTACTGTATTGAATAAAGATAGTTGTTAGCCTCTGTAACCTCGTAGTTTTGATTAACATATATAGGAGCTGAAGCGCATTGTTCTTGTGTAGAACTAGAATTAACCTGAGACATCCAGTCTTCTTGAGAAAACGCAGCTATAACTAAAGGAAAATTAGGTACGGGTTCACCCGTTGTGTTAGGGCCAGTATATGGCTCCCACGCTGGAGACCATCTTGAAAAATTTCTATCTGAATTTTCCCAATACGGTGGAAGCCATTCGCTGTATATCCACATCGCCCACACTTTCATTACAGAATCAGAGTCTATGCCTGGGGAAAAAAACCAAGGACTTGTTGTCTCATTAAAACCACCGCCATATGTATATATGTGATCATTTAATTGTAAAGAGATATTATCATAAGTATTTGGTGAAAATTTAATAGCTACGTTTCCGTTGTTTAAATTAACAGCTGCGGCGATTCTATTAGAAGCATCCCCTGTATTTATTGTATTAGCTTTTCTTCCTTGCCTAACATGCTCTCCTGCGTCAGCGGTTCCATTATTCCAGGAATTTTTAAAAAACAACATACACGCGCTTATGTCATTTTGAGTTGTTTCTGATCCAACTGGTTCTATTTCATAATTATATGTAATACCATCAACATTAATGTTAGTTCCAACTACTTTTCCTTTACCATGACAATAAGGCGGTAGCTGCCAATTTTCACTTGTAACAAAAGATTTTTGTTTTTGAACCTTGTGACCCCATATATTTGGAGTATTAAATGGAATTGTTATAGTGTTGTTAAAAACTTCATTAGCGTTTTGAGCGTAAGTAACTAAGTCTACGCTAGGAGAATATTCTTCCGTGCAACCTTGTGATAACACTGGATTGTGGTTTTTAAAGAATCCAGCGGCATATATATAATAACCAATTTCATCATTCCCTATACCCGGTGTTGTTGAAGGTATATTTATTAATGTCATATTATGAGATTTCCAGTCTTTACTGCTTTCCCCGTAAATATAAAAATCGTTTGTACCACATTGCCCATATTTAGTAATCGAATCAGGGGCCGGTACTGCGCTAAATTGACCTTGAACATCGGCTGCACCAAAGTCTTTAGATCTTTGAAATTTATTTAAAAAATTATTGTTGTTGAGCTCTAGTCTCATATCAATTTCAAACTTTTGTTCAACAGTAGTTTGACCATCTTGTATAAGTACTGTTACAAAATAAAGAGCGGCAGGCACGTTCGCTTGTTCATTATTTGCAAATTGATTTATTAGTTTTACTTGCAGAGTCCCTGCTTCACTACTACTAGATTCTTCTTGAATAGCAAATATAGGTTCTGTATCACCCATAAATAACACCTCAGCTGGTTGTCCATTTGGACTACCTATTCTTTGATCATAAACGCTAAAATTATCACCAAAAGAATTAATTATTTGTAGATCTTTAACAGATAAAGCTCCACTACTTAGCGAGTCATTTTTGTTAGCTGAACCGTTACTAAAGTTTATGATCGCGATATCTCCATCATTTTTTCTAGTTCTTACAGGTATAAATTCTTGAAGTGGAAGAGTTCCACCTGGACCATATGTTACATCACCAGCATTAACAGTATTTTTAGCTGTTATTTTGTAGTATTCAGGCGCTACATTCTGAAGATTAGCTTGAACATTTGTTATGTAATTAACTTGACCACCTACTGTTATTTTAAAATTAAAATTAAACTGCCTTAGAGCTTCGTTATCATCATACATGTAAAAAATATTATCAAAATAATTTACACTTTCTGCTAAACCATCTGTTTGAGATGTTGTTCTAACCTGCCAAGGACCTGTGCTTGATTGCGGTACTAGTCTAAAATAATCTCTAACTTCGGTTGTGCTTGTAGAAGGAGATCCATTACAGTCATTTCCGTAGCCATCTGTTATTGCAGGTAAATTGTTAGGTGCTCCAAATTCTACAGTGTCAGTTGATGGATCTATAGTTATTGTTTGTCCAAAATTATCTACTATGTTAAATCCGTTACCGTTTAATATGCTGCCTTGTGCGGCTAAACCTTCATTAAACTCACTTGGATTCCAAGATATGTTTGACCCAGCAGGTTGATCTTGATTGTTTAGTATAGCTGCGTTAAGATCACCTATTAAACCAGTTGAAGATGATTCCCAAAATATATCAATAGCACTCTTTACAGCTTCTGTTTCGTAAACAGCTAAATACTGAATACCTGGTGTTAATAAATCTGTTGTAGCTGACGCCGGTGTAAAGACCACTTCTATTCCATCTGTTAAATTTACAAAAACAGAAACATTAGCGCTGTTAACTAAGGTTATATTATTTACACTACCATCTGCGGCTGCTGCATTATTGCCACTTACATACGTTCCTTCTGGCACGCCTTGACCTGTTACTAAATAATTTACAAGACTATTTAGCGTAATAGGTGTTTGGCTAGCTACGTTTGTTATAAGTATTTGATTTGTTGGTACTAGTGGAACAACAGGATTTCCAGTACCATCATCTGTGTTAGGAGGGTTTACTATAGTACCAGCGGCTGGTATGTAGTTATATGTTTGACCAGTTGTTGCTATTTGTCCTATTTGAGCTTCTGTCGATATTCTAGCTACTAAAGGATTTGAATCTAAAGAATAAAACTGAGGAAAATAATTTGGTTGATTTGGGTTTATAGGATTATAATCAAATAAATCATTAACAGTAGAAATTATTGAAACAGTATCTGAATTAGTTCCTGGATAATACTGTGTGTTAGTGTTTCCAGAAATAGGCGTAGTAGCTGTTGTTATGTTTTGAACTCTACCAAATAATTGAACAGAGCTTCTAAATTGTTTTTGATCAGGACCAACCTCTGTTAAATCTCTTGGAATTTTATTTATATTATCATTTATTAAAACAATATGAGATGTTTGACCAATTTCAAGAGTTCGATCCTCAGGATAAGAAGCCATAATACCAGGAAGATAAACATTGTAATATTCCTGTTCTGTTTGCTTTACAACTATTTTATATGAATACCAACCTAAAGGATTATAATCCGCACTTGTTACATCTCCATTATATAAATTTTCATTAATAGGTTCATTCATTAAAACTTTTAAAGAATTACCTGGCCAAGAAGTTGTATTTACACTTTCATCTATATATGGAGAAAATAAAGTAGAGCCTGAGTATTCTACTCCAGCAACTTTTATTTTAGTTTCATTATTAGACAGTATAACGCTTGATTGTCTTCCGTATCTATCTGATAATACAAAACCAATTTGATAATTTCTATTTGTTTTAACAGAGTGATTTGGGTATTCTATAATAGATTCTGAGTTTTCTGTATCAGCTCCAGGTTCCATTATTAAAACAACGTTTATAGGTGTGCCTGCTGGAAAAGTAACTGTTTCAGTTAAAGTTATATTAGCTGCACCTGTAGTATTACTATCTGTGCTAGCTATTTGCGTGCCTGGAGGAATTATAACTCCGTATGTATTAGAAGTTATAGTATACCCAACGTACCATGGTGAGTCTGATTTTGATACATTTATAGCTATAGTATCTACAAAAGCTGTATACGTTGCCGCTGCTCCAGCGTAAGCCGCTGTTATTTCGTTTATTGCAAACTCGGGTTTAACAGTAGAAGCTACATTATAGTTTAAAAAAGCAGGTGGATCAATTTTATTTAAAAAATTACCATATATAACTCTATTACCAGTGACTTCTTGAGCCTTAGCTCTTACTGGTATTTTATCAAAAACTCTAACTAAATTAGATTCAGGTAAAGTTTTTGTAGGTTTTGTAGATGTGTAATCATAAACAAAAAAGTTTGGACTACCTATTGTTAATAAAACATTGTCATCTAATTGAGGAACAGTTGAGCTTACAGTTATGTTTCCAGACACAGCGTTACTAGGGTCTGTAGGTGTAAAACTTAAAATTGTAGTTCCATCATTAATACCTGGACCTGTTATTGGATCACCTATTGTTATGCCGCCTTGAAGACTATCTATTGCTATATTATTACCCGAAGCTCCTGGTGTTTGAGCACCATTAGTTAAACAAACACCTGATTGACTTTGAACTCTGCCTATTGGTACAGTTTCTACAACTCTAACAGCAATGCCATCAGATTCTTTATACAGTATATCTATCTCTTCTATTTTTAAAGCATTTGATAAAGTATAGTTATTAAAAGGTAATGGTATTCTTAAACCAATATTGTTTACTTTGTTTTCTACAAAATAAACTATTGTACTTCTATAAGCTTCGTTTTGATCGTCTTTTTCTTGATCAGGATTTTCAGCAAACATAAAATAACCATCTTGCTTAGGTATGAATGCTATTTGAGTAAAAGGTGCAAATATAGAATATGTATTGTCCGTAAACTTAAATCTATAGCTAAACCTTGGAAATATACTTTCTAAGTAATCTGCATCTCCACCAAAAGCTCCGTTAAAATACGGATTTGGTTCAAACACCAATGTGTTTCTTGTTGAAGTAGTTGTTATACTAGTATCTAATGCAATGTTATAACTGTTTGGTGACGTGCTTGTATCTAAAGTGATGCTGTTTACTGTTGCTCCAGTAGGTATTAAGGTGTTATCAAATGAATCAAACAATGAAACATTTGCAGATCCCCAAGGAGACGTTGCTGTATTAACTTGGCCTATTATATTAAGAGCTACATTTATAGTAGCGCCTGTTTGATTACTAGTAGTTGTAGCTTGGCCTCCGTTAGGTAAAAATTTACTACTAACATCTTTCATAGTAGTTTCATAAGAGCCTGGATCTAAAGTGCTTTTTTGAAACATTTCCATGCAACTATATGGGTTATATTTAGCTACTGATATTTGATCTTCAGTTGAATAATAAGTAGGAAATATATTAGTAGGATCTGGGTTTGCTAATAAAGTATTTATTACTCTAGGTTGATTTCTATCATCAGTAAAAAATAATAGATCTTCTAGTATATTAACTCCAGTTATAATATTTGTTTGAGAAAAATTTAAAAAAGCACCTTGAACTAATATATTAGACTGATTAGTTAAAACATTTGTAGATATTATAAAGTTTTTAGCTTGAGGATTATATATAAATCTGTTTGGAAAAGAATCAATATAATCAGTAAAAAACAAATAAACTGTAGAGTTTATTTCATCTGAAAAATGTCCTATACATTTTATGTTTGTGCTTTGAGTTAACGTTTGATAATTTTGTATAGAATGATTACCTAAAGTGTTTTCTAAGTTTCCAACTTGAGAACTTTCAGACTTACTTATTTGTGCGTTTCTAGCATCTCTGTACTCACCTTCTGGTAATATACGAGCGTCCAAGTCTTTATTCATCTTGGACTTTAAAAAAGTATTTTGAACTTTAGCCATTAAATTTTAGTGTTTTAACCATTTAGATTTACCTCTCATAACTTGTACTATTTCTTCAAGTTTAATATTAGATAATCTTATCTTAGCGTTTCGAAGAGCTGCTCTTCTATCTTTCTTAAATCTAGCTATTATGCCTTCTGATGTATTGGCTCTATTAGCTAGTAAATTATATGATATACTCATGTACATTGCCTCTTCAGCAAGCTTTGGAACTCTAGTATCTAGATCATAAGCTAAGCCATCAGATATGTATTCTAAAACTATAAGTCTGTCTACTAAGTTGCTAGAAAAAGTAAACATACCATCTCTTTCATTTATTCCAAACCAACCGTTTACTTGTGATTTTTGTGGGTCAAGACCATATAGTCTACCCCAATTCCAAGGACCAGATCCATAAAAACCATCAGCATACAAACCGTAAGCTGCATCGTCCCAAAATTGATTATAAGCTTGATTGTTTATTAGTTTGTCATTTGCATCTCTCCATCTTTCTACTGTTAATGAAGTTCCTTCTAAGTCTTCCCCAAAATTATCTTGCGTAGGTATTCCTTTATTGTCTTGTAGTAATTTAGAATAAGGATTAGTCGTTAAATTATTATTTGGATATATAGGTCTTTTCACGCCTAAGTTGTCTATCCAAGACAAAGATACATAATTAACATAGTCTTGAGGCATTATCAATTGTAAGCTTTCAGGTATTGTTAATTCTTGAGATTTAATACTCTTTAAAGTATCATAACTAAATTCTTGCAAAGATCTTTTTGCAAAAAACAATACATCTGATTTTTTAGCTTGTTGTATTATTTTACCATCACCAACGTAACCAACCATGTAATTGTCTATAATATCAGATAATTTAACATATTGATAAGTCCCATAGTTTTCTTCAACTGCATCACCCAATGCTTCTTCCGCTATAGTGCTAGCGTATTGACCACCATCTAGTCTTTTTAATTGAACAACTATATATAAATTTGCAGCTGGAGGATTTGTAAAAGTTATAGAATTACCTACAACACTATAAGCTAATATGTATTCTTGCCAATTTCCTGGAACAGCGTCGGTGCTCGTGTATATCTTAAAATTATTTAAAGCATAGTTGATACTAGCTGGATTCCAAGATTCTACACCACTAGAGTCTGTGCCTCCAAAAACTAAATCTGTATCAAAAGTAGTTATAAAAGTACTTTGTAAACTGCCATCAGCTAGTGTGGTACCTCTAAAGCCCTGCGCGCCTTGGTAGTATTGTTGATTTGTTTCTGTTACTAAACTCATTTATTTAAGATTTTTCGTTAGCTTGTACTTGAGCCGCTTCTTGAGCAGCTACATCTATTATCGTAGGGTCGTTTATAATAACACCTGCATATTTCAATATTCCTATTATAATATTAGTTTGTTCAGAAATGTGAAGCTGAAAATTTACGGCGCTACCTGGATTAAAAATATATTGACCAGCTTGTCCAACGTTAAAGCTCCAAGAAGGAACTCTAGGCATAACAACGCAGTTTACATTAACCGCGTTTGGAGTTGGCAATATTGTTAAACCAACATTGTCAAAATTTGCAACTGTTGATGTGTTAGCAAATGCTATAGGAAATTGATACGTAGGAGCAGTAAGTCTAGATCTTGTAATTTTATTATAATCTCTCTTGCTTACTAATTGAGTAACAAATTGACCGCCTGAAGAAGAAGGTCTAGGGTCAGTGTTTCCTACTAAAGAAGAATTATATGTTGATAATATGTCACCCATCCAATATATAGAAGCAACATAATCTGTTGAATTAACTGCCGCGGTTTGATACCACAATAGTGTTTGAGCATTTAAAGAAAAGTTAATTTCTTTTTGAAATTCATAAAGTTTTTCTTCTTGGTTTTTAAATATATTGAAAAACTCTGTATCGTTTTGTGTATTGTTTTGATTTTGACGGTTTAATTGTGTTCCGTCAGGAAAGTAAGATTCAAATATTTCTAATTGAACCTGAGCAGCTAACCTATTAAACTCATCTGGCGTAACATAACCTCTTTGTTCTTTGTTCAAAATAGACAAGACTGTTGTATATACTGTATTTACGTTTACCATTATTAATTTTTTATATACTAAAAAGGCGGACGAATCCGCCTATATATAGTATCACTTGTTATTTTAGTTTTTTATCTATAGATTTATAGATTTCAACACCTTCATCTGTTTTTAAGAAAGCAGCAAATGCTGAATATGGATTTTCATCAAAAGGTACGTTCATTAATTTTCTATCATTTGATCCCCATGTAAATGTTCTTTGATCTTGAGATAGTTTTATAATTCCAGCTTCTTGAGCTTTTATTGCAAAGTTTCTAAGTTGAACATTATCATCTTTAGCTAACGATATAAACATTTTAGGATTGTTTTTAGCAAATAATAATAAGTCTCTTTTTAATTCTTTAGAGCTCATCGTGTTTACAACTGATCCTTTTTCAACTCTTAATATCGCCTCTGCTTGATCAATGTCTATAGATCTAGCAGCCGTCATAGCATCTATTTCTAAATTTATAACATCTAAATCATCTTCAGCTTCAGTGACAGCGCTAAACTCTTCATATAATTTATTCCTTAAAGGGTGATATAAAGAAAGTAACTTTTGCAATGCAACATCGTTTTTATTAACAGTTAACGTGCCATCTCTAAACATTATGTGACCCATTGTAGCTTCACCTTTTTGTTCGTCTACAAAAGGAGATCCTTGATTTGTAGCGTATCTTAATTCTCTTTGTTGTCCAGTTGTTTCATCAAAATACAATAAAGCATGTTTTCTTGTATGCTTTCCTGGTATTGTTAATGTTAATGGACTTTTATTTTGTTTTAGATAGTAAACTCTATCTTTGATTTCCCAGGTTTCTTTAACTGGGTTTTCTTTTATTTTTGACATAATATAATATAATTAAATAGTTATAAAAGTAATAATTACCCCCGTTAATTTAACGAGGGTAAGAATTACATTAATGGATTTTACAATCCTTGGAATAATACAAAGTTATTAGCAGCTTGAGTTACTAAACATCTTTCAGATAAGAAGTTGATTTGCATCGCATCTAAATCTGAAGTGAAAGCACCACCAGCAGAACCAGTTAACCAAGATTTCATACGTCTGTCATCAGCTTGTGAAGCTCTATAACGCACGTGTAAAAATGGTCGTCTGATGTTTGTACCAAGTACTTGATCATAAACTGTAGAAGTTCCAGCAGGTACTAATACACCTTCAATTGAATTAACACCAACAATACCTCCACGAGTAGAAGCGTCATTTAAGTATTTCCAATCAGTTTTGTAAAAGTCATAAGAACCTCTTCTAAATCCTGAGAATCCAAGGTTAAGAGCCATTTCTTCTGAGTTTTCAAATAAACCAAAAGCAGTTCCTCCAGCGAATCCGCCAGAAATGCTTGCTAGCATATCATCAAAATCAAGAGCAGTTTGTCTCTGTAAGAAAAGCATGTTTTCTTCAATAGCACCTTGAGTATCTAAGTTTTTAAGAATTGCATCAAATTCATCTAATCCAGCAGCAGCAGTAAATCCTACTTCTACATTTCCTCTGTTTCTGATAGCAGCAAATAAACCTTCAGATCCTGGTAAACGTCCAGCTTGATATGCAACATTTCCTGCAGCATGAGCATTTAACTCACTTTCTACCATAGCCATTTCTAGGTAATCTTCAAAACGTAGTCTTGTTTCAGACTCAGCTTTTAAGTACCATAAAAAACCAGAAGCACCATCTTCAGTTGCAACTTCAACCCATCCAATTTGAGCCATATCAGATCCATTTATTTGGAATTGATCTCTCAAAATAAGAGGTGAGTTAGAAAATTGTGTGAAAGAAGGAGTAATAGAAGTTCTTGCAGCTGAATTAGTTCCAGCAGCTCCAGCACCTAAGCTTGTTCCTTTAGTATAAGCAGAACCGTATACAAATATCTTTAATCCAGTTGCAGAGAAACCTTGAGTGGTTAAACTAGTAGCAGGATTTAAACATTGTACATCTACGTTTCCAGCACCACCAGCACCAGCAGTACTAACCATAACAATACACTTTGCTTCTAATCCAGTAGCTGGATCAAGAACTACAATTGTGTCATTTACACTCATAACGTTAAACGCCGTAGCGCCACCGCCGATTGTTATTTTACTACCGTTGTTTAAACCACCAACGTTTGCTTGCGCACATCCGTCGTATGATACATGTAATCTATTTTGTTCAGACCAAATTATTTGATCAGATGTCATTGGCATTTCAGCGCCAACCATTCTTAAGAAGCCAGATAACGTTCTGTTTCCATAACGCTCTACTTCTTGTTCGTAAATTTCTGGTAAATATTGTTGCGCAAAATCATTAGCACCACCATCAAAAGCTAAATAATTGTTAGCTAAAGTTTGTTGGATTTGCGAAGGTACAATACTACCAAATTGTGGAGATAAACTCATAATTTGTTAATTTTAATTAGTTAAACCTTTTTGTTTTAATTTTAAGTTTTGTAGAGTCTGCACCAGAAATAGCTTTTACTTTCATTCCGCCAACAAATACATCTCCTTGTGATTTTCTACCTTCAGTATCACTTAGATTTTTTGATTTGTTTACAACTTCCTTTACAGCATCTGCTTTTCCTTGCTCATAAAAATGAGCGGCAATCTTATCTACGTTTTCAGCAGCATAAATAGCTTTATGATAACCTTTAGCATCTTCCACATTACCTTCGCTGTCTAGGAACTTCCCGACAAGGTTTGTTATGTTAGATTGGCTTTCGGCTACTTTATCACGATTAACGACATTATACTTATATCTTTTATCTCCAACTTTAATATCGAAACCTTCGAAATCGTCATTAAATAAATTTTTAGTTTTTTGTTTAAATAAATCGTGTTGTTGTGTAGCTATTTCTTGCTCCTTATTATATCGGTTGAAAAAATCCATAGCTTTTTGTTGGTCCTGAGTTACGCCGGGTCTCAACTTGATTTCGTCGTAATATTTCTTTTTCGTTTCCTCTAAAAAGTTTTTAGCTTTTGCAACCTCTTCTTTTTTAGCGAGTTTCTTTTTTTTGACTTCTCGCTCTTCGTCAATATCTATATCATAATCAAAGTTTTCTTCCATTATGAAATTAATTTCTTCTAAATCTAAATGTGGTTTAGATTTTTTATAATACTCTTTTAATAAAGTATTGTCATCTACGCTTGTGTAATCAGCGTTTAATCTAGTGTAATCTTCTATAGTTCCACCAGTGTCTTCCATAAAAGAAACTAGCTTTTCAATGTTTTCTGGTAAAGGTTTACCTATTACCTTTTCATCTCTTACAGCTTCTTTTACTTCTTGTTCAATTTCTTTAACTTCATCAGTTACTTCTTTGATCGGAGAAAACCCTTCAGTAGTCTCGTCGGACTCTTGTACAGGTTCTCCCACCTTTGCGCTATCTCCGGATGGTTCTTCCACAGATACCTTCTTTGTTTCTCCGATTTGAATGGCATCGTCTTCTTTTTTTATTTCTACCTTTATTGGCTTTTCTATATTAACGTTTGGATCTTTATTTAGATCTACTTTTATAGGTTTAATTTGATCTTTTTCTACTAGGTTTTTAGGCGTTTTCTTTTTTATTTTGAATTCACCTTCCTGCTTAACAGGTTCATTTGTTTTGATTTCTGACATAATATAATATAATTAAATAATTAATAAATTTAAGCTTGTTGCTCACTCTGCGCCACAGATGGCTCACTTGATGCACCTTGGCTTTCAAAGTCTATAGGTAGTCCATTGTTTTTTCTTTGTTCTATCATTTTACTTTGTTGCGTACCTTCCATTTGTATACGCTTGTCTTTAGCTTCTTCTTGCTGTTTTTGTTTTTCTTGTTGTTGTTGAAGTTGCATCTTAGCTAATTCAACGTCAAATTGATGCTGCATTTGCATCTTCTGCATATCAAGCTGAGCTTGAGTTTGCATTTTTTGAATTTCCATTTGAGTTCTTGACTGCTCGTATTGAACCTTAGAACCACTAATAGCTTCTTGCTTTTGAACCTCGTTCATTGCTATTTTTTCATTAGCAGCAGCTTGAGCTTCACTTTGAGCTACTATATTAGCTTGAGCGTTCTCTTGTTCTTTAACAGCTTTTTGTTTACGTTTTACTTTTAGAAGCTGGTTAGCTAATTTAAGATTTTTTATTTGCCTTAAATCAATAGCGTCTTCTAAGTCAATACCACCTTGTTGTAAAGCAACTTGTATGTTTTGTTCTAACTGTTGTTTTTCTTCTTCGTCTGGTTCTAACTCTAAGAATATTCCAAAATCATGAAGATTTAAATTAACAACTTCTTTTAGAGTGTTTACATTATAGTCACTTATAGAATTAACTAGTGATTCAGCTGTTAGTGGAAACTCTAAAGCATCTGCCACTTTCAGCGCTATGTTCTCTGCAATTCTAAGCGTTAAATAAGAACCAGCTTGCTTTATATGTCTAGTAGCTACATTGGACGCGTTAGCGGCCATTTTTTGTAATCCTACTAAAGTGCTTTTGTCTGGAGTACTACCATCTCTAGCTTCATTAAGTCCGGTTACGTCGCGTATCATCTGTAAATAATATTGATACGTCTGTATTAAGCTTTGTATTTTGCCTTGACCAGAACTAGAGTTTAGTTCTTGAATTGGTACTTTTCCAGGATTCATATCACCGTCTTGCGTGAGTGATCTACCAACAATACTACCAGTTTGGAAATACATATTTAATGCTTCTGCTGGATTATAGTTTGTACCGTTACCTAAATCAACTTCAGCTAAACCATCCATGTCTAAGTAAACACCATCAGGCACTATTCTAGACATAACCTGCTGTAACTTTAAATGAGTTAATTGAATCATATCTGCAAAACCTATACACTTGCTAACTAGTGATTCTATTCTACCTTTGTATATTCTAGGCGCACATATAGAGTAGTTCATTTTTACTTTAGTAGTATCAGCATAAGGTCTTGACATATTCTTAGCTAATTCCCACTTTAACATAGTATCAGTACCTAGCACTTTAGCTCCGCTGTATAAAACTTCGATTGATCTTGATACTCTTTCAAAGCTTTCGTTTTCAGGTGGATTAAAACTATCATCTTTTTCAATAGCTTTTATTAAGCCTTGATCTGTTTGTTTGATTTTAAAAACTTGATTATGGTAAGTCTTATAATCAAAATAAAGAACTTGAACTGTATTATCATCATAATCTCCCCATCCGGTTATATAAGATCTATTACCTGGCATATTTTGTATACGTTCTAACTCTTTATTAGATAAGTCTGGAAACTCTTTTTTAAGTTCCGGTATTGTTATAGCTTTTATTTCGCCAACGTAGTATATGTCTTCAAAATTAGGGTCTTCAGTATATGAATAAACCATGTAAGCAGGATCAACATAGTCTATAGTTATTCCATTAGCTAAGTTAAAATTTGTTTTAGCTGCAGAAATACCACAAACTGTTAAGTCCATGTTTAATCTACGTTTTATTAAATCATATTTATTTTGAGCCATTACAGAAGATATAGCTTCTTCTTCTGCTATTTCTATAGACTGCTTATAACTAAGCTGCATATGTAATTCTAACTCTTCTTCACTTTCTGGTAGTTGATCTGGATTAGGAACTTGATACAAATCTATACCTAATGTTTCTTTTAATCCATCTAGATAATCTTTAGCCAGCATGTCTTCATATATCTTAGAAGCATAAGCGGTTCTTTTCTTTATAGAGTCAGGATCTTGAGCGTAAGCTTTTATATCGTATGTTCTAGCAGATATTCCATTTACAACTATATCAACAAATTTTGATAATATAGGTACTGGTTGCCAGTCTAAATTAAGATAAGACAAATCACCATTAATAGACAATTCATCTTTATATTTTTGTATAGACTGCTCTCCTCTAGCGTATAATCTTAGATTATGAAAATTATTCCAAGCTGTTAAATATCTATTTCCAGTTGTTCTACCTTGAGAAAACCATTCGCCTTCTATTGCTTGTGCGACTTGTTTACCATACTCAATACTGGCTTTTTCTGCGTCGCTAACCACTTGGCTAGGAAATGAAGTTCTCGTGTTAGTATATATATTCATTAATTTAAAATTTTTGATATAGCTCCTTTGTTGTCGTATTTTTTAATACCTAAATCAACTGGTTTTAATTCTTTTCTATTTGTCGGTGAATACCTATGTTTGTTACAAGCCATTAAAGCTAAGCCAGAACTAATAGAAGCATCATGAGACGTTCTGTTGTTTATATTAAATTTAGACCAATCTTCTAAGGTTCGTTGAAAATACATATCACCATATCCAGTTTCTTTTAATCCAACAAAATGCTCTATGTAAGTTTCTATAGCAGAAGCGTGTGCTTGTTTAATATCTTCGCTTGAGTTAGGTATACCACCTATTTCTCTTTCTGTTACAGATAGTTTGTTTCTTTTTTTATCTGGTCTATTCATAGCAAAACCTCTATAACCTCTACGTTTAAAATAATAAAGTAATCTTGGCTTATTGTTTTCAGCTAATATTGGCATGCCGTAAAACACGCAAGCCATTAATACATCTTCAAAAAATATCTCAGCAGTTTGTGGTCTAGCTATGTATTCTAAGAAAAAATGATTTGCTGGAACCTCTTCCATGCTAAACTTAGTTAAACCGTGTAAAGATCCATTAGAACCTCTTTTATCTACTGTCCCTGATATATCATATGGATCACAACCAAAAGCACCACAGTGTTCGTTACCTGGATAATTAACTCCATTTTTTAAAAACCTTTTATTTTGTAAACTAACAGGAGGTACCCAACTTATAAAAAATCTACCGTTTTTGTTTGGCACGAATATAACTCTAGTGTCTTTGTCTCCGTTTTCCCATTGAAAACTACCCTTTGTTACATTTATAGAGTTTTTTAAATCTTCATTAAAATCTATTTGTTGATATATTTTAGTTAGATTAAATAAAGACTCTTTTGATTCGTCTCTAAAAGCGTGCTTAGTTGTACGTGGAAACTGTCTATAAAATTCATTTAAACCGTCTTGATCGTCTTTAAGTCCTTCTACCTCGTTGTTCCAATACTCTATTACACCTATTTTTATTTTATCACCTTGTGGTCCTTCAATAGGTTTTTTTGGTGTGTCGAATACAGGTAAGCCATAAGAATCAATGTATCCTTCGTAGTTCCATTCCATAGGTATGAACAAAGAATAGAGTCCTGAGCGAGTCTGTCCATTGCTGTTTCTTTTTGTAACGTCAGAGTCGTCATATAATTTCTTAAAGTTTCTACCACCTTTATCTAAAGCGTTTGATGTTGATCCCATCATACACTTACCTATAATTCTACTACCTAGTCTTAAGGTTGTTTTCGTAACACGCCAGTTGTTGAGGATGTTGTTCGGCCTTTCCCATTTACCGCTCTCATCGTGGACGAGGAGTTTGAGTTTCTCACCATCGTAGGAGTTGTCACCCGTATTCTTCCAGTCGATTGTGGTGTCCAAGCCTTGTAATTCTTCTTGGGCAATTTCTTCCGTGGTGGACGAGGTAAGCTTACGACGGGTGTATTTTGTGGCTGGGACACGATAGGCAAGCTCGGTCTTGGGCCTGTCCATACCGTCCTGGGTCGGCTTGAAAAAGAATGGATAATTAACGGATATCGGTACCACCTTGTCTGTAAACATCTTCTTCGCATCAGGTCCAGTCTTAGATAATACTCCATATCTAGAGTCGGAGGATATTGTAGCCAAGTTGACCACCTCTCCTGATGCCATAAAGGAAAAGCCTGATCGACGATTCTTAAGGTAGCACAGTCCGTAGGATCGTATATCGGCCTTACAAGCTTCCCAGAAAATGAAGAATAATCTATTTGATTCCCGAAAGTCTGGTGCCCCAACGTCAATTTTGCTCCACTGCAAGTACATGTAATGAGTACCAGTAAGGTAAGTAGCAACGCTTTTGTTATAAAACCAAAAACCTTCCTCCCTACGGGTAAACTCTTTATCAATGTAATCATACCATTTTTCTTTAAAATCTTGTGGATATTGCTTCCAGTCAAACGTTGTTTTTATCTTACTTAGAACCTTAGGATATTCAGTTTTGTTCCATTTGTTATTATCAAACGTATGAATATCTTTTTTTTCAGGCAAAGCTATTTTTAGGTTTTGTATTTCATAAACCTCTCCAATTTTACCGGTTTTACTTATCACAACTATATCATGATCCTCGTTGTAACCGTATTCCCACTTTTTGTACCTATTCATCTTTTTAAGAATCTTAGGTTTTATGTGGTTGGGTAATACTTTATATAGATTTTGTTGATACATTATTTTTTAGATCTACCCTCCGCAAAGCCTTTAAAATTACTTTGTTTTATTTCTTTTGGTTTTTCATCTAACATATCTTGCTCTTCTTGTATTCTATTTAATATTTCAAAAGCATCAAATATTGCTAATTTTTTTGTTGCTGCTGCATTTTTTAAACGATCAGCAGATATATCATCATCTGAATCTACAATAGGTTCTTTAGCTACCTTTATTAATTCTTCAACTGCTACTTGCCCAGCTTGGATTATATTTTTCTTCGTCTCCTTGGTTTTCATACTTAATTACAATATCATTTGATTTCATACAATAAAGTCTTTCGTTATCAACTAAAAACTCCCATTCACCATTTGGTGTATAACCAACTAGGTCACCAGGAGTTATTTCTAGCTTGTTTAACGAGCTATTGCCATATTTCAGTATACCAATAAGACTACGCTCTTTATCTAGTGTTAGATCTTGATTATCTTTTATAGGTTGTATAAAACACCTATCACCAAACGAGTGATAACCTTTATTATTTTTATATAAATAAACTTGATCTATAGCACAAAAATATAAATTATCTTTAAAATAAGATCTACTTTTTTTCTTAACACCTTTCATGTCATAAAATGTTCTGAAAACATTTTGATGAACAACTACTAGGTCTCCTTTTTTTATTAAAGTTTTAAATGCTAAAGGTGTCTTAATAACCTTAGCTATTCTATTTACGAATTTCCAGTTTTCTATTTTAGTGTTAACTACTAATTCTTTGTTACCCACTTTTATTGTATTGCTGTATTTTTCACCTACAGGTTCTACAATAAAGTCATATAAACTATTCATTAATACTCTAAATCATACTCAACTGATATTGCCATGTTAGAGTTAAATTTCTTCCACGGCAATACTTCGTTGCTTTTCTTTATATGTATATTATAAGAATTGTCTGAATCTTCAAAAAGTATATGAGATATTTCATGACCACCATAAACCTGTTGACCTACTGAATAATGCATAGCATCATTTTTGTAGTCAGATCCAATACTAATTTTTCTAATATTACTCGGCATCTTCTTTTTCTATATCAGTATAAGATCCGTCTTCTAGATTTATATTAACTGAACCATACTCTTCTTCTAGTTCTTTTTTAGTAGAATCTATTTCAGCACTAAGTTCTTTAATGCTTGTGTGTATGTTCATTTTTTGAGAATCTAAAACCCCAAGATTTCTTAGTAGTTCACTCAATTTAGATTGTTGAGCTGTAACTAATTTTAATTGTTCTTCTTTAATTTTCTTAGCTTTTGCCATAATTTAATTTAATTTAATTGTTATTATATATTTATATAGTCACCTATATATTAGTTATTTACCTGCTATAATGTTAGTGACATTAGTGTTACCTGATAAAACATAATCAACTACTACAGAAAACCATTCTCCTTGAGGAGGATTTGTAAATGTGATAGCTTGAGCTTGACCAGGTAATCCTTTTCCATTACTTCCAGTAGCGCCTACGGGTATAACTTCTAAGGTTTGACCCGTTGTACTTCCTCCTATGTATAATACAGATCCATTTAAAGAATCTGTAGCTTTTAAAGCGCCTACAGCTATAGGTGTTACAGCTTTTATGTCATGTGTTATAAAGTCAGGTTGATTTGCGTATTGTCCCATTTTTTATTTATTACTTATTGATTTATATTTTTCGAAACCACGTGAGCCAAAGTATGCTACGTATACGGTTGTTAATAATTGCTTTAATAATTCTATCCACTCTTGTTCTACAGTGAAAGATATTTCATGATGACTATCCACCCATATAAAAGCTATAGCCATAAACGATAAGAAAATAAGTGCCATAGGACGCGTGTTCTTACTAAGCCAAGAGTCAGACGTCATATCTGCTTCCCATCGTTTTGTTATTTGATCTTCAGCTGTAGCAGCTGCTTTCTCAACTATAACTTGTATGTCTTTTTTGATTTGAAGTTTTTCCTCTTCAGTGGTTGTTAAATTGTCAATAACCTCACCAACATCTTTGATAACGTTACCGCTTAACCATTCCCAAATTTTTTTCACTAGCTTTTTCTTGGTTTTTTAAAATACTTTCCAGCGTAAGGTCTTAACGTATCTCTAGGTTGATCTTTACCTTGATCGTAATTTGTAACAGTAGAACTTGTAGGTCTTGGACCACCGTAAGACTCGTCTTGATCTAGAGTTGTCATGAATTGACCTTTGTCATCTTCTTGTACTTCACTAATATTTTCAACGTTATACTTCATTCCTGATATTTTATCTTTCAAGTTATTAGACTTGTATGTAGTATTTTCATGTACACTTTCGTCTATAAGATCTCCAGTTTCTGCATTTTCATACGCTTGTTGTAATTGCTTTATTGGATTTTTTGCTGAATGCTTTTGATAAAATGCTGAACTCATTTTTTTTATTTTAAATTTTTGTTTCTATTACGTATTTAGCCCCTGGAAACGTGTAGTCATATCCTGGATACATTATCTTAGTATATCCTCTATCGTCTGTTCCTAGAACTTTAAATTCAACACCTTTCATTGTTATTTTATTACCTTGTATTATATTTTGATGTTTATCTACATCAGGACTATCACTTAGATAACCTTTTTCTGAAAAATTCATTATGCGTTTTTATACGCTTCAGCTTCCCATGGTAGGTTTTTAGCACCTTCTTCCATAGCAGCTCGTGAATATTTCTTACCTTTCCAATAAACGTTTTCATCGTCGTAATCTAAATCACCACGTTTCATTTGATCTATATGAACTTCCTCATGAGCAATAACAGAAGGTATATCCTTAGGATCAACGTTTTTATTTATAATTATTGTTCCATTATTATTAGCTTTACCCATTACATCATCTTCCATATCAACGTGATAAACTGGAGTTTGATGTGTTTTGTAAGGAGGGTTTGTTAATTTAAAAGCCATATTATCTATTTTTGTATGGAAGCATTTTGTTTAAAGCATCCCTACGACTTGAGCAGCCGCAGGGAATGTTTAAACCTTTTGATACATTATCAACTAATTTTTTGATACCAGAAGCTTTTGTAAACTTCTCTATGTCGTCACCTAAACCTCTAGATTTCATAAGTTAGTTTATATATCGTCAACAGAGCTGAATACAGCGCCTGACCAAAACATTTGATCGTCAGTAGCTCTTACTCCACCACCATCTAATCCTAATTGAGCAGAAGCAGCAATTCCACCTGGGTTAGCTGTCATAGCTCTAACAATAGACTGAGAAGGCATGTTACCATCTACAGTAACCGCAGTTGGGTTAACAGCAGCGCTTACAGAGGTAGATACAGTTAAAGTAAGTATTCTTCCTCCTATTGTTCCTGCTGTTTGACCTACATCACTAACCTGAGCAGCGGCAGCAGTTAATCCTACAAAGTTTTTTAATGTAACGACTACAGAGTAAGCTCCTGCTCCTGATACTACATCAGATACGTTTTCAATGTCATCAACGCCTATTAAAACGTCTCTTCCACCCCAATTACCACCAGCTCCAGGAGCGGTAGCATTGTTAATTTTAAATTTTACAAATTTTGCCATTTTGTTGTTGTGTTTGTTTTTGTTGTTGTTATTGTTTGACTTGGGTTTTACAGTTCCCTACTGTTATTTTCTTGGCTTTCCTGATTTAAAATGAGAATCCATAAATCCTTCATCTTCAAATTTTTTGCCATCATGCTTTTTTAAAGGTGATCCACCAATTTTTGATCCACCCATGTGTTTCAATATCATTGGTCTTCCTCCGCTAGCGTCTCTAGCTACTGGATTATCGTTCATTAGATCTTTTTTCTCTTGTTTAACTGATTCCATTTCGTTAGGACTGTGTCCCATTTTTGCCATTGATTTATATTCCATGATTAGTTATTTATAGTTTTTTATTTTTTTTTGGTTTTTTATCATTTACTTTTCTATACGTACCACCAGCTACGTGCTTGTGAGGATCATCGAAGGTACTATGCTTAACTGGCGAGTGATCATCGGTACCAACTCTAGCCTCGTGTTCTTCAAATTCTTTATTACTATACTCGTGATCTTTTTGACTTCCTTTTATATGAGCTGGCGAACCATGATGTTTTTTATCATATTTCATATCACCCGCTAATTTAGATATATGCTTTTCATCAGCAGTCATTTTCTCATCGCTATGCCCATGATGATCATCGTAAAGAACATCACGTTTTAAATAGTCGATATGAGCAGCATCATCTCTTTCAGATGCTTTATAATTTCCTTTGGTAACCTTTGTGTGTGCATGATCTTTTGACCATTTAGCGTTACCAGTGTATTCTCCGTAATGTCCTTTGTGTCCCATTAGCTATTTTTTTCCTGTATTTGATTGTTTATATTTGGGTTTATTGCTTTATTGAAATTTTTAATTGCCGCTTGTTGTGTTTCATCCGCATATCCTTGAACAATATTAAAAAGATTAGCCCATGCGTTATTTGTAGCAGGTTTTTGCGGTGAGTTTGGTGGATTTGAGGATGGTGGTGTTGTTGGTGTTGCCGGTGTTGTTGTAGTCTTTGTTGAATTTGTAGCATTAGCCGCGTCTGTAGCTCTCTGTTGTTTAGCGTTAGCTAATTCTCTAAAATCAGCAGCTCTTTCAATAACTTCATCAGTTTTTTCATTGAAACTAGCTTGCCTTTTTTTACTCATTGACGCGCCTTTTTTTTTAAATTTCCTATCTCTCCTCATTGCTCTAGCCTCTCCAGACTCAGCTCTTGCTTCAACATCAGCTTGACCGTCCATAAAGTCTTTAGTTGCAGACTCTACTTTATTAAACATGTTTTGATAAAGATCAGCAGTTGGTGCGTAATCACTTCTACTCATACCACCTCCTACATAACCACCTTGATCTAAAGGGCTATAGTTTTTTTTTAATGGCGCTTTTTTAGCAGTAGTTATATCTTCATTTTGATCATAGTCATAGTCGTAACTATTTTTATCATCAATAGGTAAAGTTTTTTTATCAGACTTGTGAGCTTCTTTAGCAGCTGTTTTTTTCTTAATTAAATTTTGAACATCTTCTCTTTCATAAAAATCAGTGTCACCATATTTTTTATTAAGCTTGTCTAGTTTTTTTTGTATCTTACCATGATTTGGTAGTGGTGATTTAGCCGCAAAGGCTCTTTGAAATGGTGAACTCATAGTTATATTTTTTCGTATGTTGATGTGTTTTTTGGTGTATTTGTTAATACGCCATCTTCGCATTCAACGTATTTTCCGTGTTTTTTACTATAAAAAGGTTTATCTCTTTTACAAGCTTTTTGCTGTAAAGAGTCTTTTGTTTTTTGAGATAATTCTCTTTTTTCTTTGCTAGCATCTGTCTCAACAACAGAAGGTTCTTTTTCTCCAAACTCTTGATTAAGTGGACTTTTTGCCATAAATGGTGATGAAAATTTCATATATATTATTTTTTACATTTTTCTGCTATTCTTTCTCTTACTCTAGACAATTCATCTGCTTTAGCATCCCAGTTTGTTACTTTGCCTGTTTTTTTGCTTTCAGCTCTTAAGGCTTTTACTTCCTTGTCAAGTTTAGCTGCTTGTTTTCTCCATGACTCACATTGTTTATCTTCCATGTGAAAAGGACTATTTATATAAAATGCCATATTGTATTATATTTATTATTGATCGTCACCAGTTTTTTTAAGAACAATTTTTCCGTTAACACATTCAAATTCTCCTTTTTCTCTATTGTATTCAGCTAGATTTTCTTTTTCGCTTATTGGAATTTCTTTTTTATCATAACCTCCAGCTTTGTTTTTCTTAGACGTGTCTAAACTAGTTTTAGACTTTCTTGACATATAGCTTTCTTTTTTCTTTGCCCAAGCAGCTGCGCATTTATCTTGTTTAAATGGTGAATTACTTTTCATTTATTTTTTTTTACAACCGAAGTTATTTGCGTAGTTAGCCATCTTGACTACTTCATCGCTGTATTTATCTTTTTTCGCCATAACAGCTGTAGCCGCAGAGCACGCGTCTTTAAACCCGTTTTTCTTAGCCCAAGCTGTAAACTTTCCTTTGTTCTTTTCCTTTATTTCAGGGAAATCTTTAAATAGTGGAGATGTGTACATTATTTTTTAGAATATAAAGAACTCTTAGATGTTATAGGTCCAGCTGAATAAGCTGTGGGATATTTAGATACTTGCATACCTGTAATTCCAGAGCTAGATCCTTCGCCCATAGGAAAACCAGCCTTATCTAATGGTCCGTCCCATATAGCGTTTTCACCTATTTGTCCTTCTAGTTTAGGATTTTTTTTAATTTTATCAATATCGTGATTCATAGTTTATTTATTTATTTTTTTTGCAATATTTCTTACTTACAGATCTTTGTCTTTGAAAAGGTGTTCCAAACATATCATTTGCAGCGCCAGCTACACCAAAGCTTCTTGTAGCAGGATCTGCTAAATTAGCCGCTTCATTTGATGGTGGAACTAAAGCCGCTCCACCAGTTGGATCTAAATCAGCTGGATTATATTGAGTAAGTGGATCATAAGCAGTTTCTGGTTGAATAGTATTATCTACAGTATTTGTTGGCTGCTGTTGCATGTTTTGATTAATAGTCATATCTCCTGGTAATTTTTTAATTTGACCAGGTCTCGCTACCTGTGCATAACCAAAAGTGCCAGCGTTATTTTCACGATTTCGTTTGACTAAAGCATTTCTTTGGCTTTTACCCGCTTTTCTAAGCCTTAATCTTTCTATAACCTCAGGACCTAAAGCTCCACCTAATACTTGTTCTATACTCATCTTTTTTTATCTTTATTTACACTGTAAATGGCTTTAGTTAAAACCTTATCAGTGTAACTTTTTCCAGCTATTAATTTATTTCTTCTTTTGCTTATAGGCAAATCTTCTTCGCCTAGCATTATTCTATATATTCTATGTATAAGTTGTTTGCATTTAAAAGAGACTTGATACATGTTATGTTTCTGTGTTGTTCTGTTTCTTTTTCTCCAAATAACTATCCAGTCTTCGTCAACAAGTCTACTCCATCTTCGAGTATCCCAACTATAAGAATACGTACCTTGCTTAAAATCTTTAATGTTAAATAAACCAATAGAATCTAAATAAATTAATAACTCTAAATCAGCGTCGTTTAAATTATTATTCTTACAAGCCCATTTTCTAATTATTCTATAATGCTTAAGTAAGTTTAACTCTTTAATGTCACTAGCTGTTAACGATCTCATGTCACAACTACTACATCTTGAGCTTTTATAACATTATAAGACTGTTTATCTATCTCTATTTTATGACCAGCGTGTCTATCGTAAAATATAATGTCTTTTTCATTAACACCTAACACTTCTGTTCCAACTGATATAACAGTTGCCTCTACGTATCTTATATCTTCCCTTTGATTTTCAGCAAGAAGCAAACCACCTTTAGTTTTAGTGGTACCTTCTTTTGTTTTCTTTATTATTAAATTCCTACCTATTGCCTTCATCAATTCTAAGATTATTTATTACACAATCAGTTGACAATATAGTAGTAGCCACAGAAGCTGCATTTGTTAAAGCGCTTTTAGTAACAAGTAGAGGATCTATAATACCTGAATCAATCATGTTTACCATATTTCCTGTAACTACATCTAAACCAAAACCATTTTTAGCGTTTTGGTCAAATGTTTCTATACCTGCGTTTTCTAATATTGTTTTAAAAGGAGCTTGTATTGCTTTTAGCAGCACATCTTCACCAATATTATTTGATTTGATATTATTAGAGGCATTAAGCAGAGCAATACCTCCACCCGATACTATACCTTCTTTAACCGCAGCTTTTGTAGCACAAATAGCGTCTTCAACCCTATCCATTTTTTCTTTTAATTCAATTTCAGAGTTAGCGCCTACTTTTACTATAGCAATTCTAGCAGCTAACATAGCTAATCTTTTTTCTAACCTAATTACTTTGTTAGAGTTTTTCTCTTTTAATAGTTTTTCTTTTATATCTTCTATTATGGCTTTTATTTCTTGCGAAGCTTGAGCCACTTGAATTATTGTGCTATCGTGAGTTGTAATACTTTTTAAACATGTACCTAAGTGTTCAACTTGGATTAAATCCATATCATCACCAAGATCTTCGTTTATTATAGTAGCTCCTGTTAATAAGCACAAATCATCAAGCATTTGCTTTTTGTTTATTCCGTAAGTAGGAGCGTTAATAACATTAACCTTTATATTACCTTTCATTTTATTCATTGCTAGAGCTGATAAAACACCTTGTTCTAAATCGCCTATAATAAGCAAAGGTTTGTTGTTTTTTATTACGTACTCTAGCACTGATTGAATTTGCCTAATTGTTTCTACAGGAGATTCAATTAGCAATACTAGTGGATTTTCTAGTTCAGCTGAATTGCTTTGTTTGTTAGTTATAAAATGAGAATTTGTAATACCTTTATCATATTGTACTCCTTCAACTACCTCAAACTCTGTTTTTCCATCTGCAGAGGTTTCCATCATTACTACACCAGTGTTATCTACTGCTTTAAAAGCATCTGCAATAATAGAGCCTAAAAATTTATCATTGTTAGTAGATATAGAAGCAACTTGATTAAGCATATCTCCCTGTACATCTATTGAGTTTGCTTTTAAAAACTCTACAACTTTATCTACAGCTTTACTTATACCGTCTTTTAACTCTCTAGAGTTTGTTTTATCTGATACTTTATAAGCTTCCTTTAATATAGCATGAGCTAAAACAGTGGCTGTAGTTGTACCGTCACCTGCTTCTCTAACTGTTTTACGAGCAGCTTCTTTTAATAAGGTAGCACCCATGTTTTCAACAGGATCTCTTAGTATTACTGAGTCTGCAACTGTTACACCATCTTTTGTAATTACTGGTCTTCCAGTATTATCTTCTAACATCACACATTTACCGCTAGCTCCAAGTGTGGAGCTAACAGCAGTTGTGAGTTTTGTTATACCTTTAAATACTTCTTCCCTAGCTTTGTCACCAAAGTTAAGGTTCTTGACTATTAAGTCTGACATAATTTAATTTAATTTAATTTGATTTATTTTATTTAAAAGTCTTAACGACTTGTGGTCCACGAACATGAGCTAATTTTTTCTCATAATGGTTAATAGAAGCATCTATTGCTGATTCAGCACCTTCCATTGTTTCGCGTCTCGTTACATCGATCCATGAATCTTCTTTTTTTGGATCAAGGTATTCAGTTTGGTAAAATCCATTTGGTAGTTGTACAATTCTCCAGTTTTTCTTTTGAACTATATGTTCCCAAATTTTCTTGGTTTCTTCCGTAATTTGTGGTTGACTAGTCCACGTGTTAGTCTGGTAAAATAGTGTCATTGGTTTTGGTTTTAATTTGACATTGGTTATTGCTCTCACCGAGCAGGTATATTTGTATTATCACTGGTTTTACACCATTTTTACTTAAAATGTAGTTGCATCAAATATTCTATATTTTAATTTTATAGATATACTTATTACACCAGTTGGCAAAGCACCATTTGATGCCTTGTGTAATGTAGTTGCTGTATTGGTTTTATAAGTTCTTGTCTGTAATGGAACATCTCTTGCACAAAACCCATAACTTGGATTTACAGGTGTTCCTTGTGAGGCACTTAATATTTCATTTATTCTTGTTCCAGGTAGTGTAGATATTATAGCGGAGGCATTTGTATTACTTGCTTGTCTTACATCATAAGTTTGAGTACCACTCATAGATCCTGTTGCACTATACTTCACCATCCAATCAGATTCCGTAACTATAATTGCTTTGTTTGTTCCTGGTGCTGCTATTAAAGTATTTCCTAAAGTTGCGTTTAATTGAGCTCTTGTAAATGTCCATGTTCCTTCTTGTTCACCTCTTAC
>Ga0181422_1000060_pt1 | contig 31107 bp, 23 predicted proteins | sample 45SPOviralmetaG_FD_130147 | JGI IMG/M metagenome (GOLD analysis project Ga0181422, IMG submission 130147) | Marine viral communities from the oligotrophic San Pedro Time Series (SPOT) site, San Pedro Channel, CA, USA - 45 SPOT_SRF_2013-07-18 | ecosystem: Environmental > Aquatic > Marine > Strait...
TATATGTGATTTCGAGCGCCGAGAGAGGGATTTGAACCCCCGCGTCCAAGGGACAGTGGATTTCGAATCCACCGCAATACCGGGCTATGCGACCTCGGCTCTAAGGCGAAGGGCTAGCGCCACGGTCATAAGCATGATGTTTGCTCGCCAAACCATGGAGATTCACTTTCAAGGGACCGACATTGATGCCGTGGTTGAGGTTGAGCAAGGGACCACCGTCCGAAAGGCCTTGCAAGAAGCAGGCCTCCTACCATCGATGGTGATCGTCAGCTATGATGGAACAGTCCTCCCTCACGCCACACCACTCAACCAATCGGTCAATCTGCTCGTCACCACCATTTCTTCAGGCGGCTGAACGGTCAACGCGTTCAATGATTTGCAAACGTGAGTTTCGGGTATAATCGCAGCGTACCTCCGAAGCCCAGGCATCAAGCCCTAGATTACCAATGGCCACGACATCACCAACCTCCAGCATCGTGTATTGATGGTTCCAATCATCAGCCCACCCCTCAACTTTGCATGCACCTGAATGGTCCATCAGCATCAGTCCTTTTCTCGACCAGGCTTTCCCTGTTTTACCTACACCGCTCTTTTCGTAAGTGTAGACAACCGTCCCGCCTACGTTGTGTTTTGCTTGATAATCAAAGAGGTCGAAGGATTCAATGGATGGATCATCATCTGCGACAAGTTCTGAAAAGGGGTCCATTTTGAGGACAATTTCCCCCTTCCAGTTGATGGTGAACACGGCGTCTCTCACGAGAACCTTGACCCCTTTCATGGCCGGCACGGCTACGGTTGGCGAACCATCTGATCGGGAAGTTGACACGACTTGGATGTGAGCGGTATTGGTGCCCTGCTTGAGCATCATCTTCAACGGCACCCCGTTTTTGACATAACCAACGGAGAACAACTCCCCACGGACGGTGGCCCGCGGGTCGAGGGGTCCAATCTCCTGCAGCGGTGTACGCTGACTGGCCCCGGGAAGTTGAACCGAGGACGACAAGCGTCGTTCGTCAGTCCCCGCCCCACCGGGACACACATCTCGCCAATCGCAACGTTGGCATCTTGATTCGTTAGGAGCCTCAATCGCTTTACCTCCGGGAGCAAAACCGCGCATTGGTTGTGGTTCGGGAGGACATTCATCTCGAGTAGGAGGCTCGGTTTTGAGCGTGTCCCAGAGGCCTTTCATCTCTGCTTCAATGGCCTCCATTTCCTCTACCGAAGGGACATCAACGGTTTTGATACTGGGGTGGCCGAGGTACCAAATTTGGAGACCGCTCACTTGTTCAGCACGTTGATGAGTTACGTACCAAAGCATGGCGTAAATATTGAGTTGCTCAACATAATCTCCAGAGCGGTCGTTGGCACCAACACTTGCTTTGAGGTCAACGATGACTGGCGTGCCCGTCCAACGGTAAACAAGATCATACTCACCTTGGAACCAATGATCAGGGTGAATGGCGTTCATGGTGAACGAAGGGGCATCAGGATCCACGAACCAAGGGCGAGAAATCTCCCAGGCTTCCGTCCATGAGACATCTCCGTCACCAGCGAGAGGATGCCCAGAGGTGAAGGGTTCGTGAGGAAATCCATCCGGAGCAGGCCAAGCTTCTCGTTCCCCTTGACGCCAGGCCTCGAGTGATGACCCACCGTTGTTGTTCAGGCAACGCTCGACTTCATCGAGATGGAAATCAATGGCGCTGAGAACCATATCGAGGCAACGCTTTGGGTCAACCTCGCTCCAATCCCCCGCTTTTCGTTCATCTTTTTCCCATTGCTCTTGCATCTTTTTGAGGGCAGGAGGGAGGTGAGAATGAGCTCGTTCTGTCGCCCATGTTTGGAGTTCTGCCCTTGATTGTGGACGTTCGCCCGGGAAAAAGGGCATCAATCCAACGGCGGGCCAAGATTGCTCTTGACCGGTACATGGTGTTCCATTTTCATGATAGGGAGAAGGCCCAAGTGCATCGGGGCTGGAGTTGGCCGCCACAAATCCTGGTGAGTCTCGCAAAACCCTGCACACCGCTTCTTCAACGGCTCGCCCAACAAACAGGACGGGGATCTGTGGCATTTTGAACCTGTACACCTTTTGGTAAAACCAAAGGCGAGGGCACGCCTTGTAGGCGTTGGCCTGACTGGCCGACATACGGTTGTAAGGGCCCACAGTATCTCGTTGACTGTCGGCCATATGGACGGGCATAGCCCCTTCACAAGAGCCACACTTTTTGAAGGCTGAGTGCCCTTGGATTGGCTCACCGGTGAGAGAAGGTTTCCATTCGTGTCTTCCGATTGTCGATTCGCAACTGGAGAATCCCTCCGCGCCACCCGAGCTCCACGCCAGTCATCGCCAGTCCATCACCTGGGCGAAGGGAAAGCAACCGTTGGTTAATGCTGGAACCGAAAGCCACCACTTCGGCGAGATGGTGGCCATCCCACAACATGATGGAGAGCATGGTCCATGGTTTACCATCAATTCGGGTGCCTGAGCGTCGACGAATTGACAAGACATGCCCTTTGACATTCGCCCGTGTGCGCAAGAGCCCGAGACGGGTCAACTCTGGAATTTCGGAGCCCTCCATCTCGTCTGGCTTCATCAACTGGGTAGAACCGTCAACGTACAAACGTGCCTGATCCCTCCATACTCCAGGCAGCGCATCAATGACAAGCACCTCCTGTTCAAGGAGTTCGTGAAGGTGGGGAAAAGCGCCTGGTTCGCTCTCTTCAAGTGTGATGTGTTGATTGCCGACGACCAATACGGCACCAAGTACATGCTCAGAAAAATGGTTTGGCATCGGTCCCCAAGCCCCCGTCAAACGACCGGTAACGGCGACCCTTCCCTGCACTTGACCGAGCGGAGCATAGGGTTGAGCAATCTTGACTTCAGGAAGTTGACGTATCCAATCAAGATGTTCTGGAACCGTCCACGCTGCATTCTTAGCACGAGAGACACCGCACCAATCACATCCTGCTGCGGTCCCATCGCAGGCAGATTCTGGTGGGGCAGGAAACGGCATTACGCCAGAAGCATGGCCTTGCATGGAACGGTGATGTTGTGCGTATGCTTTCGTCAACTCACCCATCTCCTCGGCCGTCGGCACCTCATAGGGAACACGAGCACTGGCTTCCAAATACCATCCTTCCATTTCAGCAACAATTTCCCCCTCATGGGTTTGATGCCAAAGCCAAGCATAGAACCGCAACTGGTGTTCAAGCGATGAGGAAAACCTCGACCCTGGATTGCCTGATTTAATGTCAACAATTCGAACTCGCCCGTCCCATCTCAACACCAAATCCAGTTCTCCGGAAGCCCAGCCATCTGGGTGATAGAGCCGCTGTGGTTGGTGAACACGCGGGTCCTTGAACCACGGACGAGCGCATTCCCAAGCCTCATGCCAAGTGATGTCAGATCCTTCCTGAGACCATGCCGGAGAGGAGGAAGCAACCCATGAGCGAAGTCCAACATCTCGAACTTTCTCAGGAAGAGGGAATGATGGAGGAGAACCAAGGGATGGTTCCGGGACAGAAAACGGCTGAATGTTGGTTCGACGGACATCGAGGAACGGCCCTCCACCAGCGGCATAGCATGCTTTGACCTCTTCGAAGAAAATCTCGAGGCCACCTGCAAGCCGGTCGTTCAACGAAGAAACCGTGACGGTCTCCCACGCATCCTCGGCCGATTTCCAAAGCACCTCTTCCCAGGCTTGTGTACCTGTTTCCATGGCCTTAGAGGAAACGGCATCGAGTTGGTTGTTCGCCCAGTTGCGAAGGTCATCAAACGATGAGACTTCAGGCGGATGCATCATCAAAAGTTCACAAAGGGCATCTTCAAGCACAATTCCGAGAATTTGAGACGGTCGGGTAGCGCCTCGAAGACCGACCTGATAGCCCAGCAACCATTGTTGCGGGCAACGCAAGTAGGTGGTAAGTGCGCTAGCGGAAAGCCGCCCTCTTGTCCGTCCAAGCGGGCCGCCACGAGGCGGAAGACCTACCGGCATGCGTTCACCTCCACAGAGAGATGAGAAGTGCGCTTCGCATCATACATCGTAGGAATAATAGTCACCACTGCTTCGTTGCTGTCGGTCTTTTCGGCTCTCTGTCTTGTTGATTCGAGGGCGCCTTGAGTCATGATCTCGGCGGAAGGTCACGTCCACTCCAGAAAGAAATTGGTTCATGCCTTCACGTAGGTTGTAAGGGCCTGTTGCTCTTCCTTCAACACCGCCTTGTCCTTCAAACACCAACAAGGAATCAGAGACGATGTCGATGAAGTACACATCGTGGTCAATGACAAAGGCCGACTTTTCATTGGCTTCCATGGTTCGTCGAATGGCTTTAGCTGCTTCCATTCGAGCACTTGCGTCCAAGTGAGCTGAAGGCTCATCCAAGAGGTACAGGTCAGCGTCCCTTCCGAGACAAAGTGCAATGGAGACGGCTTGACGCTCACCACCGGAGAGTTTCTTGACACGCTTTGGAAGAAGTTGGTCCACACCGAGAGCCTTGATGACATTGACATGGAATTCCCCGCTTCGCCAGCGTGGTCCAAGTTCACTGTCAAGCCATAATTGGACCGTTCCGTCAAAGTCAACATCGATGTGTTGAGGCTTGTAAGAGATGGTTGCATCCGCCGTCACCCAACCTGCATCGTACTCATGCTCTCCTGCAAGGATTTTGATCATGGTTGATTTCCCGGTACCATTTGAACCAACCACGCCTACAACTTCCGAGCGGTGGACGGCCCCTTCACCGGAAGTAAGTATAAAATTACCTAACTTTTTCTCCAAACCGCCCCAACTCACCACGGGCGTTCCTCGTTCGGCCAGACGGTCTCGGTGACGAAGGAATTTGATTGGCTTGTCCCGGATACGGACGTTTTCTTCTGGAAGGTATCCATCCAGGTAGGCATTGATGGCTTTTCTTGTGTTGCGGGCGGGCGTGAAAATGCCGTAGGCACCCTTGACGCCATAGACGACATGTGTCAGGTCGGCGAGGACATCCAAGACGGCCAGGTCGTGCTCAATGACGATGACACGCTTCTCTTCTGCTAATTCTTGAATGATCTTCACAATTCGCATCCGTTCGAAGATATCAAGGTACGAAGAGGGTTCGTCAAAGAAATATACGTCTACGTCCCGAAGCAACGTGGCACAGATGGCAACCCGTTGAAGTTCGCCGCCTGAGAGCTGATTCAACGTGCGGTCAAGAAGGTGATCGATGCCCAATGTGACGACCAACTCATCATACAGTCCACGTTCGTCAACTTTCTCCAGAAGAGAAGAGACGGTTCCTTCGACCCGCTTTGGTATTCGGTCAACGTTCTGAGGTTTGAGAGCAACTTTCACCGTTTTCTTTTCCACGGCGGTGAGGAAATCCCTCAACTCACCTCGGGGAAGAGTCTCAATCACTTCACCCCATTCAGGTTCTTTGTTTTCCCAATCACCGAGGTTGGGAACAAGGCGACCAGATAGAACGCTCATGGCTGTTGATTTCCCCATGCCATTCGGTCCAAGGATCCCAACAACACGTTCTTGACTGGGTGTTGGGAGTCGGAACAGTCGGAACCCGTTCAACGAAAAACGATGAATCATGTCAGTATCAAGTTCGGAAGGCAGGTTGATGATCATCACAGCATTATCAGGGCACAACTTTGCTCGAATGATGCATGGTGGGCAAGCGAACTCAGAAATTTTGATGGTCTTTCCCTCAACCATGATGCAATCCATTGAGCAGGTTTTTGACCATCGCTCCAAATACTCAAAGGCGTTGCTTTTGGGCTTGCAACGCTCGGGAATAACGACAGCGATTCTCATGGTTTTCCCCTCTCAACGTTTTGGAGCCCTTGCCCCAAAACAGAGGTGCCGGGCAAATAATTCTTCTCGGCTCAAATGAGACCCTTGAGGTGCTCGTGTCCGCGGATGAGGCGAACGGTGCACGGCGTCGGGAATTTCATGCTGGCCTTGCGAAGAGCGTCACGAGCAACGAGGTAGTGAGGTGCGTCGACATGGATGGAGATCACACGCTGGCCACGCTTCACACGAGCAGCCGTTCCGACGTTCTTACCAAAGGCACATCGCATACCCTGAGAGACACGGTCAGCACCGGCACCGGTGGCTTGCTTGTTCTCTCGGAGGACATGGTGAGGGAAGGTGTGAATGCGAAGAGCATAGCCTTGAGCACCGGCTTCCTTACGGATGGTGGAGTTTGACACAACACGAGCGGCTTCGAGGGCCGTGTGTCGAATCTGGACATCGTTGTCCGACCTGAGTTCAAGGACAACTTGGAACTCACCCGTCTCTGCAGCACGGCGGTTACCGACGTGAAATTGCATGATACGGTTGTTGGGCACACCGCCGATGTACTTTCGACGGGTGTAGGCTGGGCCTTTCAAGCGACGGTACATCACTGCTGGTTTACGTGCCATAGGTATGCCTCCAAGCATGCCTGCGACCGATGCTCCCCTTATGATATCTCCGCACACGAATTCAACTCCTTCACCGCCAACGGCCACTCACTTGGAGCAAAGTCTTCATGATGCCCCGCTCCTAGCGCAACTCATGGCTGGCAGATGGCGGCGTCTCCTCGAAGAGGAATCTGAGCACCAGTGGCTCACGCTGTCCTTATTTGCTGCCTTCGTGGTGTTTGGAGCCTTCGCCATCGACGCTACAGAGCATTTTGTTGGCGACGAAATCGTGAATGTGGAAGCACTCCATGAAGGCGGTTTGGTCACAGAAATTGAATACCAAGAAGAGGGGTCCTACACCGCTTTGGTGTATGCCCCAAGCGCTGGATATCACATGTTCACCGAGCATGCCGATGGGACGAACAGTGGGATTTACAATCCCCAAACCGACGACTTTGGCGGTCAAGTAAATTTCCTCAAAACCATGCCAAGTGGTGAACTGGTGTTTTCGGTTGAGGCCAATCAATTGATGGGGCTTCAAGGCAACATGATGATCACCTATGATTACAGCTCATTCAATGAGACGTTCACCATTCACGATGCCGCTGACCAAGTCGGTGCGACTGCAACGGACCGGCTTCTTCTGACGATGGAAGGAAGCCGCACTTCGTTCCGAGGTGTCGTTGCAGGCGTTCCTACGCCTGCCATGTCGATGTCTTCGGGTGTCCAATGGCACCATGTAGAAGCACACTCGGATGGTCTCTGGGCGGCGATTGGGACGCATTCAAGCACTTCTGGAGCGGACGGCTCGAGCCCAGCCTCGCCTCAGGCGCGACCCGTGCTGGGATGGATCACTTGGGCAGGCGACACAAACACGCCCGTGTTGCGCAATGTGCAGATGTTTGGTTCCGGAATCTTCCATAGTTTTGCTCATTCCGGCACGGATTTGGTGGTCGGGGGAACCGTGGAGAGCCTTGTCATTTCTGCGGCCGAGGAAGTAAAACCAATCAATGCCCCTTGCGCAAGAGCCGTGGGCGACACCGACGGAACGGTTTGGTTCATCGGCCCCCTCGGGAGTAAAAATCTGGCCACCTACCAGGATGGCACCCTTGGAGTTCACCAACTCAGTCGCCACGTCCCCGTCGACGTCACCGATGCAGGCGCACAGGGAGAATACGTCCACATCCATGGAACGGACGGAGAAGGCAATCCGATTCAATGGAGCATTGACATCACAGCCGACGGCTCTATAGAGAGTGGTCGCGGATTCCTCAACCTCCTTTTCTTGCTCTCCGGCGCCATCCTTCTCGCCATGATGGCCACCCACGCCATTGAACAAGTTCGGCAAAAGGCATGAAAGCGGTTTTACACGGCAAATGCGGTGTGTTCAACCAATGCCTTGAGAACCTTCATGTGCCCTCGTCAGCCTTGATGAATTCCAGCGTAAGCCATGGAGTGTGCAGAGATGACAAAACGGGGGATGATGGACCAGTTCTTTGACATCAAAGAACAACATCCCGATACCATTCTGTTCTTTCGAATGGGTGATTTTTACGAACTTTTTCACGAAGATGCCGAAGTGGCAGCGGATGTGTTAGGACTCTCCCTCACATCTCGAGACAAAAACGCCCAACAACCCATCCCAATGGCCGGATTCCCCTGGCATGGCCTAGAGGATCACCTGCGCACCATGCTACGTGCTGGCCACAAAGTGACCGTGGCCGAACAAGAGGAAGAGCTTCGTCCGGGTGCGAAGTTACTCGAGCGCGTGGTTACTCGTGTTTACACACCTGGAAGTTTGTACGAAGAAGGGTTACTTGAGGGCGACGAACAATCGCTTCTCGCCGCCGTTGTCCTTGGGAGTGAGGCCCTGGGTTTGGCGGTTATCGATGCCTCCACAGGAAAGGCTTGGGCTTCAACCCACAACGGGGCAGACCGATTTTTGCGCCTCCAGGACGATCTCCTTCGGTGGCAGCCGAGCGAATTCGTCCTAACGCCAAAAGATGCGGACGACAGCCACCTTGCTCGTCTCTTCCCCCTTCTTGAGAAAACGATGGTCAGCCAACACAAGCTAAGCCCAGCCAAACGAGAGGAGCGCCTTCGAACGATGCTGAACGTAGCCGATTTGGGCCACCTCGACCTTGACCATGCGCCGCTCGCTCTTTCTGCCACTGGGCTGGCCGCCGATTACCTGGCGACGGTTCATCGTCGGGTGGATGTGCACCTGCAAGATGTTGAGTTGCTTGAAGAGCAAGGCCATCTTTTGCTTGACCAAACCACCTTGCGAAACTTGGAACTCACGGCCACCTTAGCGGGCGAATACGACGGAAGCCTCCTGTCTACCCTCAACCGTTGCCGCACAGCGATGGGCCGACGTCTTCTGAAAACATGGTTGCTCCACCCACTTTCAGATATGGAAGCCATACAGACTCGACATCATGCGGTCGGAACCTTGTCTCGCTCAGCCCGCCGATTGGACGGAATGCGAGAATCGCTCAAAGGCATACGGGACATGGAGCGCCTCGCCACTCAACTTGCTTACCAACGCAGCAACGCACGCGACTTGGTGGCCACGGCCCATGCACTCGGACGCATGCCCGGCTTAGTACAGTGGTGCAAAGACAGCCAAGACCCACTACTGATTCACCTCAGTGAGCGTTTGGACCAACTTGATGAGATGAGTCAAACCATTGGAAACACCCTCAACGATGCGCCGCCCCTTGGACTTCGGGACGGTGGCCTGCTGCGCCAGGGCGTAGACGAACAGGTGGACGAACTTCGGAAGGTCACCTCTGAAGGAAAGGCTTGGTTCACCCAACTTGAAGTTCGGTTACGGGATGAATTAGGAATCCCTTCGTTGAAAGTGAAAAACAATCGCCAGGTGGGGTGGTACATCGAAGTCACACAAACCCACGCCGGCAAGGTCCCCGAAGAATGGCGTCGTAAACAGCAGCTAACCAACGGCTCGCGCTACACCACCCAAGAATTGGTTGAGCGGGACGACCTGTTGTTGACCGCTGATTCAAAACTAAAGGAACTGGAGTACAGAAAGTTCCTCGAATTGCGCACCTATTGCGTTGCTCATGCTTCTGCCCTTGCCGAGATTGCACGAAGAGTCGCCTCCATTGACGTCCTCCAATGCTTTGCTTCGGTCAGTAGGGAACGTGCATGGACGAAACCGGAGATGACCGAGCAGCACACCATCAAACTCGAAGATGCCCGCCATCCCGTGCTTGAGACTCAAAGTGGATTTGTCCCCAATGATGTGATGATGAATCAGAAACGGAGTTTCTTGCTGATCACCGGCCCAAACATGGGCGGGAAATCGACCTACCTTCGTACGGTCGCCTTGGTCACCGTTCTGGCTCAGGCAGGTTGCTTTGTTCCAGCCAAACAAGCAAAGATTGGACTTGTGGACCGTATTTTCACCCGAGTGGGCGCCAGTGATGACCTGAAGCGTGGAAGGTCCACCTTCATGATGGAGATGATCGAAGTCGCCCACATTCTCAAACGCGCAACAGAGCATTCCCTCGTTTTATTGGACGAAATTGGAAGAGGCACCTCGACCTTTGACGGTCTATCCATCGCATGGTCGGTGACGGAAGATATCTGTTCTCGAATTGGGGCACGGACGTTGTTCGCAACCCACTACCATCAACTCATTGGCCTCGAGGAAGAAATCAATGGCTTGTGCAACGTCCATGTCCAAGTCGCCAACAGCGAGGGGCAGTTGAGGTTCTTGCACACCGTGGCGGACGGTCCTTGCGACGATTCCTACGGCGTACAAGTCGCTGCTTTGGCGGGCCTGCCTCGAAACGTGGTTGAACGAGCGACGGATTTGTTGGCGTTTCTTGAACTGCAAGCAGGTGGAGCTCGGGCAGGCGAACAAGGTGCACCAAGGTCAAGGGACGCCGGCCAAGCCAGCTTGATGGGTTATTTTGCAGCCGCAGCCATGAAGACCACGGAAACCACACCTGCATCCATCCCCGCTCATGCATCCAAGGTGCTACAGCGCCTCAAAGAGACGCAGGTTGACGAATTATCACCTCGCGAGGCGTTGAACATTCTCTACGCCCTCAAGAACGACATGGAGGGTGAATCATGAAACCCAAAAAAATCCGGCAGTTGGACGACGCCACCATCGGCTTCATCGCAGCAGGGGAAGTGGTTGAACGGCCAGCTCAAGTGGTGAAAGAATTGGTTGAAAACAGCCTTGATGCGGGTTCAACGGCCATCGTCATCACGGTGGAGAGGGGTGGATTTGACCGATTAACCGTTGAAGACAACGGTAGCGGCATCGAGCACAGCGATCTTTCCTTGGCTTTGGACCGCCATGCTACGTCCAAATTGCGCTCAAAAGAAGACCTCGCTTCAATCGTATCCTTGGGATTTCGCGGAGAAGCCTTGGCTAGCATTGGGATGGTATCGAAACTGCAGATCTCCAGCAAACCCGATGGTGACCAGGGCGCAACCATCACGATGGAGGACGGTCGCAAATCCGGAGTTGAACCGATTGGAATGGCCCAAGGCACCGTGATTTCGGTTGAACACTTGTTTCAAAACACGCCGGCTCGTCTTGCTTTCCAACGTCGAGCGGAAACGGAAACGGCCCGCATTGTTGACGTGGTGGTGGACCATGCTCTCGCCCACCCAGAATGCGGATTCCATCTCAAAACGGAGCGGCGAACCTTGCTGAATGTACCGGGTACCGACAACATGCTGGATCGACTGTATGACATCATGGGAGCTCAAGCTACCGAACTTGTTCCGCTCAGCCAGCCGATTGAGGACGAGGAGGCTCCAGGCCAAGAACGGTGGAGCGGTTGGATCAGCACACCTGACATCACCCGAGGAAAGGGAGATGATATTCACGTCCTCATCAACAACCGGCCCGTTGCAGCAGGGCCCTTTCTCCAAGCCATTCGTCGCGGATACAAAACTCGGCTCATGCAAGGCCGCCACCCACTGGCGGTGGTCAACCTCGAATGCCCACCGGATGAAGTGGATGTCAACGTTCACCCCACGAAACGCGAAGTCCGCCTCAGGCATTCATGGCGAGTTCTTGAACGCCTAGAACGGGCTATTGCTCATACCCTTGAGACGGTACCAACCGAACCTGATGCAACCGGTGGAATCCCTGGTCTCCAAGGGCTTTCATCTGGGCAGGGCATTAAGCCAGTTGAAACTTACTTGAATCCGCAAACCAAGAACGAGGAGGTCAATCGATTCTCATCGGCTGCAGGCTTACCAGTCATCGACGCTCCTCCACCCTCTCAACCCGTCGTCAAACCTCCAGCGTGGGCTGTGGCTGCTGGAAAACAGCTGAACCTTGTTGGCCATGAGGCTGAGGAGGAAAAGGTGGAACCCAAAGAACGGCCCGTTTCAGCCTCGCCGTTAGGGCAATCGGTTTTACCCGAGATGGAGACTGCCCCGGTTTCTGCCCCTCTTTCATCGGCAGAACGCGACTTGCATCGGCATGCAGGCTGTGGCCACACGGCACGTCCCAGTGATGAGGAACCGCTCGAGGGCGAACTGAATGAACTCCCACACATGGAACCGTTGGCGCAATTTGCGGATTCCTACATCCTGGTGCAAGCCGAGGATGAGCTGCTCCTCATTGACCAGCATGCTTTGCATGAACGGGTTCGATACGAACGGCTCCGCCACAGTGGACAAGCATGGGAACCTCAGCAACGTCTGAGCCCGCTTGAATTAAACCTGGATGCACGCCAATCAGCGTTGGTTGATGCGCATCACAAACGGTTGAATGAACTTGGATTCCACCTCAAGGAAATCAACGGATCATGGATGCTCACGGCGTCTCCCCAACTCCTGGAGGGAGAGGAAATCAGGCGTTTCTTCCTTGACTTGCTTCAAGATTTGGCCCAAGACGGTGGGCCGCTTGAAACGCTGGAATCGAAGAAAGACCACATCGCTTTCATGAACGCCTGTCGTGGGTCGGTAAAAGCCAATGACACCCTCACGCTACCGGAGATGCGAAGGTTGCTGGATGACATGCGCCGAATACCAAATCCGTGGGCATGCGTTCACGGCCGACCCACTTCCTTGCGGATTTCCATTGACAGCCTTGACCACCACTTCGGGCGACATGGTTGATTCATTGAATTGAACCGAAAAGTGGCTCGATTGAAACCCCAGCCGCCTGCCAACGCTGAACCGCCTCAGGGTCAGCAACTTCGTGGAGGTCGGCGCCTTCAACCAAGACGTCCCGTCCACAACCCATAGCGAGCACGAGGGCCGTCATTTGCATGCGATGGTCACCATACGTTTCTACAAGTCCTTCAGGAGTACGAAGTCGTTGTCCACCCGGTACGACAAGGCGACCATCGTCAAAGGATGCCTCAAGACCGAATTGTTTCAGCAACGCCACAGTACCCAGAGTGCGATCGGTTTCTTTGTAGGCCGCATGCTGAGCACCGATGATTTCCCCGCCTTTTGCGAGGGCAAGCAAGGCTGCAACGGGTGTGATCAAATCGTTTCCATGTCGAAGGTCAATGGTGGTGTATCGGCCATCGGAGACATTTGAGAGAATGGAACTCTTGAGTTGCAAACCAAAGAAAGGTGCAAATTCAAACAACACTTCGTGACCCAGCGCATCTCGTGTTTCGGGGACATCTTCGATGTGCACCATAGAGGCAGCGACCTTGGCCGCGAGGAAGGCAAAGGAAAGCATGGAAGCATCTGGAGGCAGGACGACGGAGGAACCTTTGATATTCGGCGTCCAAGGGCTGAGCTCGCCTTGATGAATGGAGGGCGAAGCACCGGTTTGTTCGCAGAGGACCTTGGTGAGTTCGCTGTGCCGCAATGAGACACCGGTGCCCAGACTTTCGAGTTTGATTGAGGATGGGAGGGCTGGAGCGGCAAGGCAAAGCGCCGTTGTTGGCTGGCTTGAAGTGGAGATGTCCAAGGGGATTGAACCAACGGGAGTCCATGGCCCCTCCGAGCGAAGAGGGAGGTTCTCGCCAACTTGGTAGCGCGATATTTTCACGCCGAGGTGTTCGAGAGCACCCGTCATCACGTCGTGATTCCGTGAGCGCAATGAAGCATCTCCATCAAGGATTACCGGGTCTTTGAGTCGCGCACAGAGGGCCATGAGGATGCGGAGTGCTGTGCCTGAATTTCCAGCATTGAGGACGCTGTTGGGAGATTTCAATCCAGACACGCCAACACCCTCCACGCACCAGGAGACGGTTCCTTGGGGAGGTGGGCCTGAAGAATGATCTCCGCTGACCAAAGCCTCCCCGCGATGGTTGAGGTCGGTGATACGAACGCCCAGTTGGGTTAAGCAACGGCGCATGGAAAGGATGTCTTGACCGGCATGCCCAAGGTTGTGAATCACTACTTCCTGCTCGGATTGAGCCGCCAAAGCCAACCACCGAATGGCATGGCTTTTCGAGGCAGGAAGTCGCCAAAGCAATTGTTCTATAGACAATTTACTCGCCGGTGAAACCAGCAACGCGGAAGCGCTGGCATGAACGTTGACGTGGGCATTCCAGCGTTCCAACAACGCCCTGTCCATGGCCTCTGCTCGGGTCACTAAGCCATGAACCCTTGTAATACAGATTCAAGAACCGGTAGGCGGTCACCGAACCATGCGACTGGTGGACCGACGAGAACGGCCATTGCACGACCTTCGCATATCCATCACGGACCGCTGCAATTTTCGCTGCACATATTGCATGCCTCGGGAGCATTTTGGACCTGAACATGATTTTCTGAAACGTGAGGAACTCTTGACCTATGAAGAGATCACAATGGTGGTGCGTTCTCTGCTGCCAACCGGCCTGCGCAAGGTAAGATTTACCGGCGGGGAACCACTGTTGCGCAGGGACATTACCACCTTAATCGCCATGATTCGTGGAGTGGGTCCCAATTTAGATTTAGCATTAACGACCAATGGGGCCCTTCTCAAAAGACATGCTGCTGGGCTTCGTGAAGCAGGTTTAGACCGGGTAACGGTGAGTTTGGACGCCATGGATAAAACGGTCTTTCAAGCCATGGCCGACACAACTCAACATACTCCTGATGACGTGATGGAAGGCATTGACCATGCTTTGTCAACAGGATTGAGCGTCAAAGTCAACACGGTCATTCAAAAAAATATCAACGAAGGACAAATCCAAAAATTGGCAGCCGCTTGTGTCAATCGAAACATTCCCCTCCGATTCATCGAATACATGGACGTTGGAAACACCAATTCGTGGGTCTTCGATGAGGTCGTTTCAGGTGAGGAGATTCGTCGCATGTTGGAACCTCATTATGGGGCTCTCATTCCACAAAAACCCAAGCACAAGGGCGAGGTGGCCCGGAGGTACAACACCAATGCAGGGGCCGAGTTCGGCTTCATCGAATCCGTGACCAACCCGTTTTGCGGAAATTGCTCACGAGCTCGGTTGTCTGCGCACGGTTCGCTGTACACCTGTTTGTTTTCATCAAAGGGCCATGACCTCAGGGGCTTGCTACGGATGGGGGCGGACGAGGCTGCCTTGTCTCTCGCCATCCAGAGCATTTGGCTGCGACGCGACGACCGTTATTCAATGGAAAGGGCAACTACCGAGGAGAGCCAACCTAAGGTCGAGATGTCCTTTATTGGTGGGTGAAATCACGTCATAGCGGGCAGGGAAACATCAACGATTAAGGCACTTGATGTCTCATCAACAAGGCGGAACCGCCAGGTCCCATCGTTCGCTCCGATGGTTTCAGAATCGATGACAAAGTAATCCCCTTGCGTGACGGAATATCCTGCATCTCGGTCGTGGAAGGAGATGTTGGTCCCTATCACACCGTAGACATCAGCATCCGAGACCTGGCCACGGATGGGCAGAGATTCGGTGGTGTTGGCCGGAAGGAGATCGAACTGCAAGCGACCAGGGTCAATGGACTGGTCGAGGCTCGTGATTCGAACCACGTGGAAGCCATTGTCCAGTGCTCGAACGCTAACCGTGGCTTGGGGAGCGGACTTCTCAACCGTGGTCAAAGCACCTTGCATCAACACGAAGACCATGCTGGAAAGCATCACGGTGATGGCGAGCAGCAAAACGGTTGCAATCACCGGGCTGACCGCTTCGTCGTCTCGGCGAATGGAGCCTCCCATGAGACCAACGGGGTCGTCAAATCACTTGAACACACCGATGAAGCAGCGGGTCCTTGCCTTCATTTGAATGGGTGTGGAAATCACCAAACCGCCCACCAAGATGGATTTCGCCAAAGGTAAGCTTTCTCGAAGCACAGGTGGATCACTAGGCATGACGATCTTTGACGATATTGGTGATGAGCATCATCATCTCCTTGGCCTCACTGTCAGGAAAACGATTCAATTCTGCTTGTGCACGCTCAAGATGGGTTCGCACAAGAATTTCAGCGTATTCCATGCTGCTAGAGCGTTCAAGAAGACCCATCAGTTCATCAAAACCATCATCGGTGAAAGATTCAATGAGTTCTGAAAGGCGTTGCCTATGCGTTCCATGAGAGAGGGTAAGGGCGTGGATGAGCGGCAGAGTCATCTTTCCTTCGTAGACGTCCGCACCTCGTGGCTTCCCCATCCGTTCATCCCCGCGAAGATCGAGGATGTCGTCAACGAGTTGGAAAGCAATACCAAGTTCCATTCCAAAGCGTTCCAGGGCCTTGGCTTGCTCTTCTCCTAGACCGGCCACAAGGCCAGCTGCATAGCAACCAGAAGCGAATGGGCCGGCGGTTTTCCCCTTAACGATGGACAAGTAGTCCTCCGGCGAGGTGGCCAGATTCAACACATGATCGAGCTGATGGAACTCAGAAACGGCTATGTTGGCACAACATCGGGCGATGATGGAAACAATTTGCTCCGAATAGCGACCTCCAAGGCCAAAGCCTTGAACGAACAACCAATCACCAGCAATGACCGCTTTTGCCTGGCCAGCTTGTGCATGAATGGTGGGGATACCTCGGCGTTGTTGCGCCTCATCGTTAATATCGTCGTGAACCAGTGTTGCAGTGTGAATCAACTCAAACGCAAGGGCGAGCGGCATGACATCATCTCGCTTCGTGCCTCCAGCGACTTGGTAGGCAAGGAGAAAAAGGATTGGACGCAATCGTTTTCCACCGGCGTTCAAAACACGTCCAGCTTCCAAAGCGACCTCACCGGCCCCCAACTCTACCTCAGATTGGATGAGGTCGTGAAGAGCATGGTTGACTTCCACACGCATCCGTTCGAGCGCGGAATTCAGCGTTTCAACATTGGTGCGCACAACCTCCCTAGGAGGGTGGGCTTCTTAACCGGTCGTCCACGCCCTTAACCCGTGAGGGGCGACCCTCACCGAGGTGAAACGATGGAAACCAGTGAGCGTCTCGTGATATTCACCACACCCTCTCGCAACGATGGAGTTCGCCTTCACATCGAACGTGCTGTGCAAACCCACGGCAAGAAACAGGACCTCCTCCTCAAGCAGTTGCCGCACATGGAAACTGCGATTGAAACCCTCAAGGGCGGCACTGGAGACATCGTCGCCATGAGCGCTTTAGACTGGCAAAAATACGATGTTGAAGGTTTGAGTATCGTCGGACTCTTGTCTCGAAAAGAGCCAACATGGGTGCTGGTTTCGGACGACAAGCCAGAGTACCTTGAGCAAGGGGCGCTGGTTCTTTGCGACCATGAATTGCTCCAGCGACAAATGAAGCGCATGCGTCCCGACCTTCAATTGGAGCGCATGGAGGAAACTGTCCAGCGGCTCAAAGCAGAGGCGGCCGTTGCAGAACTGGATGAGGAAGAGATTTGGCCGTGGGTTGAAGAACAGCGTTTGCAAGGAAACCTCGACGGCTTCATTGTTCCAAGAGCCATCCATGCAGGCCACCGCATGAAAGGACGCCGGCATACGCTCGGCCTTCAGCGGGACCAAACCGAAAACAACCGAGAACGATTCATCCCTCCACCCTTGTACGGATTTACCATCCTGGTGTCTCGCAAAGGTTTCCCCAAAGCCGGCGTGAGAGAAATGCTCGACCCAAGTGCGGAATTGGCCTATCGCCTTGAGGCATGGTTGATGGAAAGCATCGATCCGAAGCTCAGACCAATCATAGGAGCATACATCGAACAACGCAAAATCTCAACCTTCCTAAAGAAGGCCTCGGAGGAGGGAGATGAAACGCTCTTGAACACCTTGGTGAACCCCAACAAAAAACGAGCGGCCTACAAAAGCGGTCCCAGGGTGGAAATGCTGATTGAAACACTGACCTCAGACGGAACAGTGACCGCTGCTTGTGAACGAATTGTCCAACCCGAAAACAGCCAGATGGGGTTGGTGACGTTGCTGAAGGAATTCATGGACCTTCTCAACGTGATGACCACCGACCACGAAGCCACAAAACGAAACATTCCGGGAATGCCAGACAGTTTCATGGAGCCAAAACCTCGCTTGATGGACTTGGACGATTAACCAACGCTCCGCCTCGGCAAAGACCTGCAAGAACAGGCTTCCTCTTCACCGTTTGACAGCGAAGACATATATGCTTTCAATGCGGCAAAACCTGTAGAGGTGAGGTACAAATGGACACGTCGGCGATGTTGGGTGAACTTTACCAAGCCCGTTTTGACAACCTCAAAACGCTTGCCCAACAGCATGACATCTCCAAAGCTGGACCGGTTGAGGCACTTCGGGCACGCCTGATTCAACACCTCGTTTTCCCCGATTGGGACTTTTCATCGGCCGGTCTTCGCACCATCCCAAACAGTGAACTTGGCGAGATACTCGGCGTGTTTGGCATCAAGAAGTCGGGCTCCATCAAAGCCAGACGTCAGCGCTTGTTTTTGCACTTGAATCACGACCCCAAGTCACTGGCTGTTGAACGCCTTGACGACATGACACGAGACGAATTGCACGCCATGTGCAAAGATTTGGAACTCGCTCTTTCAGGAAACAAACAAACCCTCCTTGCCCGAGTCGCTGGAGTCCTCGCTTCTCAAGAAAATGCATGGGGCAAGGTGAAGAAGAGTCTGCGCCGGCCGCGAGGAAAGGTCAACGTCCCATCGATGCCAACGGTGGTAGCCGAAGTTCATTCTCAAACCATGGACGAAAAGGTCGCAACGTTTGTTGAAGAACACGACGAAGGATGGACTTTTGAAGAAGAAACCGCCCTAAGAGAAGACCTAACGAACATCGGCCATGATGTTTCCGAATCCAGCGTTGACGCCATGGTTGAGGCCCACCTGCGCCCAGCACAGGAAACGGCTTCATCGGTGGTCCCACCAATGATTCAAGAGACGGGTGGAAGCGAAGTTCACAGTCTCGAGACGGAAACAGCACTCATGGAACTTCGAGAGCGAACCGCAGAAATCAATTCGTTCGCAAGAGATTTCCTCATGGTGAGCTCCACCACCAATCAAGACGACATGGATGCTTTCATCCAATCCCTTCGAACACAAGGCTTCGCTACAGATCTACCTCCAGTGCACCAAGCCGTTGCGAAGATGATCATGGAACTTGACTACCGTGTGCAGAACGAGGCTACGGCCGCTACCGCCATGCCACAATCTTGGAGCGAACGTGAAGCACTACGTCGATTTGAGGAAGTGCGCAGCACCTTACGGGACCGGTTGGAAAACATTCTCGCTTTGCACCACGAAGACATTGTGAAGGCACGTATCGCCTTTGAACAAGAAGGACGGGAACTGAATCTTGACCTGCGAGTACCAAGCGTCTCTGGTAGATTGCACGCTTTGTTTGACCTCCACATCGAGATTGCAGAATCACAAGCCCTTCACGACCCTGTCGTGCAACGACGTCAGCGCATGCTCCGCATCCTCCACCGAGGAGCAGTCCACATGCCCGAAGCAGAGAGGGCGACCATCGAGCGCCTCGAACGAAACATTGCATCGTTTGAGGAATTGGTACAGACCATCCTTGAATCTGGCGAGGATGGTTTTGATGAAGCACAACAAGCCCTTGTCATTCGATTCTTAGAATCAAAAGGATACAATGTCAACACCAGCACACTTCGCCCACGCATCTTGGCCTGTGCGGGCATCCTTGGGGCCGAACTTGGCTACCTATCTCCAAGTGAGATCCCTCGCATCGCCCCGGGTGTATTGGTCACAGAAACGGAAGTTGACGCCATCGTGACTGAACTCAAATCACTTGCAGCGAGTTTCAAGCCAGCCGCCGATACCGTTCAAGAAGAGGAAGAGGTCGTCGCTGAATCGGTCTCGGACGCATCGGACAACATTGCTCGGGTTCGAGGTAAAATCGACCGGATTGACGAACTACTCAACCGACTGAACGGATGAATCAGTGCTGTTGGGCATAGAAATTCTGAACCACCGAAGTGACGGTTTGGATGTCCGAAATACCTCGCTCACAGAGGTCCTCTATGATGGCTTGCCGTTGAGACACATGCCGCTCAAACACATCCGGCGTAACACCTGCAGCGTTGCATATGGTCTCACGCAACTTGGAGGGAATTCCCGTTTCTTCGATTTGGTCGGTTGCGGCGTTGTACTTCCAAATGGCGTTCAACCGGGGCTTGTCTCCTTCCATCCCGGCAACCTCTGCCACCTCCGTGATTTTTCGAGCGGTCTTCCCGTTCACGTGCAATCGTGCTTGGATGATGATGAGGTCAAGACCGCTGAGCATGATGGGGGGAACACTCATTGGAGGATTGATCATTCGTGTCACGGTTTCCTGTGCTGTGTTGGCGTGCAGGGATCCAAAGGAACCATCGTGGCCCGTGTTCATGGCTGTGAGAAGCGTGGCACATTCAGGTCCTCGGACTTCACCGACAATGATGCGGTCGGGTCGCATACGCAAGCTCGATTTCAAACAGTCATTCATGTCAACTTCGGTGGTGCCATCTGGACGTTCTCGTCGCGTTTCCATTCGGAGCCAGTGGTCATGGTACACCTGCAATTCAGCCGTGTCTTCAACGGTGAGCAGACGACGGGACCAAGGAATATACATCCCTAAACAATTCAAGGTTGTTGTTTTACCTGAACCAGTCCCTCCAGCGATGACAAAGTTGGCAGGGCGACTGTCAAGGCCCTCAATCCAAACCCACATCATTGCCGCAAGACGAGAATTCACGGTTCCAAAGTTGACGAGGTCAATCATGGTCAATGGGTCTTCTTTGAACTTACGAATCGTGAGGGTTGGTCCATCTGGTGAGACGGGCGGGATGGTGCCGTTTACACGGGATCCATCCGGGAGGCGGCCATCGAAAATGGGCACAAGTCCTGGCCCATCACCAAGTGGCACGTTGGTGAACGAGGCGATATTTTTGGCAATCTGCAAACCAGATTCATCGTCAATCCAAATGTTCGTACGGCACATACCGTGATTTCGGTGGGCGACTTTAACGCATTGCGTACCACCGTTGTACATGACTTCTTCAAGCGAGTCGTCTTCGAAGAGGGCCGCTAGATCACCGTATGGGTTGGGTTGGATATCACCCTCGACGTGGTATATTGGAGAGGGGTGGTTTGCTTCGGTGTAAATCGTGACACGGCCGTATTGCTCAAGAATTTGTTCTGACATGCTTCAACCTCCTACTGCTTTGACGGCCCCGAGGTAGAGGCCCATTGACACCGTCATCCACATCGGTAGCCACCAAAGTGTGTCTTTGAGTCGACCCATCATGCGGCCGGAGACACCGACGGCCACCGCAGATGCGGCAGCGAAAAACAAGCTAAATGTCTGGTTAAATGAAGTGATTTGGAAGCCTTTGCTGGCGGGAGCAAACAAACCGACAATGAAGGCAATAAGCACAGGTAAGCCAACACTGACAAAGATGATGATGAGCATGCCACGGCCTGAAAGTTCCGTCTCTCTTTGGTTCATCAAATCGTTGAGGCGCTCGTAATCTCGGCTCAGGTCTGAAAGAATTTCACGCAGAGATGAATCTTGTTGAATGGCGGTTTCAATGAGCATCATCACGCGCTGAACTTGACTCGAGCGAGTCTTTGCCGCAAAGGCAGAAAGGCTCGCTTCAAAGGAGGAGGCATGAGCTTCTTTGAGCGTTTCAGACAATAAGGAAGCGAGCAGCCCGTCGTTGGATTCGGATTGCTCCATCATGGCTTCTTGCAGACCACGTCCAGCGCCGACCGAATCGGAAAGTGCCTCAAGGAACGTGGGGAGTTCGTTTTCAATCGAACGGCGGCGGCGGCGCTCGATCATCGGGGGAATTCCGCCACCAACACAAGCGAGGGAGATGACGACGAGATAGAGCAACAATGGCGATTCATTGAACGACTCTAGAATTCCAAAAATCATTCGTTCACCTCACAAACCTGGGTCTTTTGTGTGCGCTTTTAGACCAACAGCAGCCATTCCGATGAGGGTGACAATCAGACCCATGTTCACCACACTGTTGATGACTGAGGAATCTGGCAAGGACATGAAAGCCCCGAGGTCGCCTGACATCAGTTGAGGGACAAGCCCGACGATGGAAAGGATGATTGGCCCAATCATGCCTATAGAAAGCAAGGTCTCAGGCACGCCACCCAATTCTTCGATGTACTTCTCAACGGCTTCGGAGCGCTCCTCTTCCATGCGAGCTCCTTGTTTTTTGAGGGTCTCGACCAAGTCAGTGTTTTGAGTTACGTTTGTGTAAAGCGTGTTCAGGAGACGTTTGTATCCAGCGGACTCGGCTTTCTTCATCATGGCCTTGAGTTCCTTGTCGATGCCACCACCCGTGCCCTTTTGGAGGCGCTTCATCATCTGAGAGAAATCTTCAGAGATGATGCCATAGCCTCCTCTGCCAATGGTGTGAAGGGCCGCTTCGAGACCAACGCCCGAAGACATCAACACATCCATGGTACGAATCACATAGAGGAGTTCTTGCTTTTCCCCCAGTGCGCGCATGATGCAAGCCTCCTCAAATAACGTCTTCAAGTAATTCGAAATGGAATCCTTCGTTCGAACTGTCGTATTCCATAACTGCAAAAATGACTTTGACGTCTCGCTCTTCAAACGGATCGTGAAGGTAAGGTTGACCTGTTCGGAACATGGTTACGATTCGCTTGTACTCGTCAATGGAGAGTTCACCGCGGACGGTGTACATGGTTGACTCTGAGCCTTCATCGTGCAAATCATCACCTTCTTGGCCGCGAATCACCGTTCGTGTGAGACGGCGAGTCATTCGCACCTTGATGTCAGCGTTCGCAATTCGCACCCAATCTGAGCTTGATGTGCCCGATGCGGGCCGAATAAAGAAATCCATTCCAGCCATGTCTTACCCCTGTTCTCCCCACAGCGTGAGAAGGACTTGAATGTGTTGGAGGCGATTCACTCGGATGGAGCGAGTCGGAACCAGCCGAAGCGAGGTTCCTCAAGGACGCCAGTGTCCAGCATGTCGTCCAATTTTGCCTCGGCCACTTCACGGACAAAACCCCGAGCAACGGCATTCTTCAGAAGCGTGTCAAATGTGACTCCCTCACCCTGATCCAAATGGCCGATGGCTTGGATGAGGAACGCATCAACGGCAGGAGCGTCCCCGGAGGAGGCGTCATCGTCTCCATCAGGTAGCGTCATGACGGGGGGAGGCGTCGTCGCTGCCTCAATTCGACCTTCGGCTATGTCCAATGCTTGCATGAGATTCAAATTAAACGGTTCAAGGTCAACCTCACCGTAGTGGTTTCGGGCGGCAAGCAGACTCGCAGGTAGGCCTGTCCGGGCATACGCATCGAGCGTAGGCTCCACTTCCAACGAAGCAGTGAATTGATTCATCCTCGCCATCGTTGCTTGGCAGGCATCGAGCAACCAATTAGCATAGACTTCTCGCTTGACCACACAGGCTTCTTCAGGACGAAGGGAAGTGTACACTGCACCTTCGTCGGTCTGATACCATCGGGTTTTCGACGTCATCATCACCAGCAGTGGCTCACCGTCGTTCAAACGCTCAGTCCATTGGTGAGCAAGTTCCTGCATCATCTCGGAATTGTATTCCCCCACCGAAAAATAGTGAAGTCCTGTAGGATCGCGGAGTTGGCCTTGATACAGCGAAGAACCGTTGCTCGTTTCCCGAAGTTCAAGACGCTCCAGAAGACCTGCTGCAACAATCCGATTGACTTTTGCCCCAAGTTTGGTAATGACAAAAGATGGATCGTATTCACCCGAACCCTTCTCATGAAGCGTGGCGCTACCAAACTCCGAAGCGAGGAGAAGGTGAGCGGGTTGGCGTGCGATACGTGCTCGCTCCATCAGGCCCACCCCCACTGCGTGCGAAGCTCGCTCGCCCTCATCTGGGCATCATGCTCCTCAAGTTCAAATCCGTCAGCAAGCACCATGGCTCCTTGTTCATCAACAATGCTCCGACCCGAGACACTGATTTGACGACCGAGCATCAATTCGCGAACATATTGAACAAAGCCGAGGTCGCCCACTTCTTCCACTTTGGAACGCATCTGGTCTTGGTCCATGCCCAACACGGCGAGGGACGCATCTTTGTTCACCAACACTGCGGCGGTCACGCCGTCATCATCGACAACCAAACGTAGACGGATGTCTTCTGACCCCTCATTCTCGCCACAATCGAAACACACGCCGTCTCGCAGGACCCTACGGCAATTGGTGCATCGCTTGATGAAACCTGAATCCTCTCGGACGCTGACCAGCATGCCTCGAGTTTTCATTCCGACACGGCTCGGTCCTGCCACCACATCTGGCAAGGCGACATCAACCGCATGATTTGTCAAATCCATGTCTGCGTCCCAAGGAGGAGTTTCGAGCATCGTAAGTTGGTCTGCACTGTCCACCGTGATATCGGGGATGCCTTGCCATGCTCGAACGCGTGCTCCTTTGACCTGAACGGTGACCGGCAGTTCATTTTCGTTGAACGGAAGCGCATCCCATATGCTGATTCGGCACCGACCTGTGGGGTCAGCAATTTGCCCCGACCAGAGGAATTTCTCTTCACCGTCTCGATCAAAAGTTCGTTTGGTCATCTCGGTGATTTGGACAATCGCATCAACATCTCGAGAACCATCCCTTAGCGCAGCAACGTTGGTGAGGGTGTTTTGTGAAAGCGTCTCCAAGTCAGCGAAGTTGGCGTCATGGTAGACCTCAATGCGTGTGGTTCGGCCGAAGTTAAGTTCCGGAGTATCTCGGAAACTTCGGACTTGAGCCCCATCAACCTTGACCAACGTTCCGACCTCATGGTCAAAGGGCTCCCAGGAAAGGAATCCAATGGTTCCAGTGTCATCTGCCAAGCGACCTCGGACCACATCGATGGAACCGGATCCATCCTTTCGGTGAATCTGATCGGGACGACTGGCGAGAACACGACCGACAACGCAGATGTAGCCTTCCTTTGGAATGTTAGTGATATCGATGGGGTCATTGGAAGCCACCGAGGTGGCAACACCTTCTTTCAACACGACAATTCGGGTCGATTGGTTGATGTTCAAGGACATTTTTCCGTTGTACTCGTTCACGCTTGCGCCTTCGATACGAACGATGCTGCCTGCAGCAAGGTTGGCATGTGGCCCCCAATCCTTGTAATCCCAGCGGGTCCGTTGGCCGTTTTCCTCCCATGGATTGTCCTCCAGCATCCCATAGGCGATTTGCTTCTCTTCGCCTCGAATCATTTGGTCGCGAATGTTGTGAGAAACGATGGCGACTTCAATTTCGACATCTCGGTCACTGCCCGTTAGTTCGGAAAGTGTGGCGACCTTTTTGGTCTGGCGGGCGGGCGTTGAACCGCCTCCAGATGGTGTTGGTGTCGTTCCACTTTGGAATCGGCGAAGAACAGAGCGCATGGCATCTTGTGGAGGAATGTAGAATTCTTCCTCGTATTTGGCAAACGCTTCAGCAATTTCTCCAGCGTCGGCCTCAGGGCATTCTTTCTGGACCGCTTGAACGTAATCAGCGTATTTGTCATTGGCCATGCTGCAGACCTCCGACAGGCGTTGTTGTTCGGGGCCTGTACGGAGAACAGGCGGCGGGCTTTCGTGCGGGTTGGTTTAGTTTGGACACTCCCTTGACCTCCATGGGACATCTTACCAACGACGACGGGTCATAAAGAATCCCGTAGCAACCTTTGGAGGTTCAAGCCGGATTGATGCGCAGCCCATCCATCAAAAGCACATCAGGGAGATGCATACTTCCCGAGGAATAAGAGCCTTGACGGCGAACATCAACGCCGAGCACAACGGCTCCCTTCAGCGCCTTTGCCAAGTTTCCTGAAAACCCAGCTTGTTTGAGAGAACCAACGATTTCGCCGCCTTCAACCTTCAAAATTGAACTGGTGGTGACTGAAAAATCTCCGCTGCTTGGATTGGCGGTGTGAGCGCCCATCACGCTGTTGACCAGGAAACCATCATCCATGTGTTTGAGGAGATCGTCCATGGATTTCCCTTTCTCTGAAGAAGTGAGGAACAGTTCCGTGCATCCGGTTGATGGCGGTGACTGGTGCCCTCCAGACGAAGCTGAACCGGTCGAGCGGGCAGCATCAATTCGACCTTCTGCGACCTGTTGTGCAGCGTCTCGGGTGGACCAAAGCATTCCATTTAGGCAGCCGTTTTCGATGAGGTTTTGACGGCGACGAGGAACACCCTCGCCGTCCCGCGAACCTGATGACATGCCCCCTTCGAGAAGACCATTATCGTGAACCGAGAGGCTGGAGTTGAGGACTTCTTGGCCCATTTTATCGGCCCAGAACGATTCTTTACGTACCATCTTTTCTCCTGTCATGGCGGATGGAACCACCATCGAAAACAAGGGCGAGAATCCCTCACTCGTCATCAGGACCGGAGTGTCGACGGCTTCGCTTTCAATGCGAAGTGGGTTTTGAGTTACTTGTGCCCAGTGGACGGCTCTTGCGACACATGCAGGCATTTCCGGAAGAAGGGAACGGCTTGATTGACCCTGATAAGAACTGGTCAATTCCCCATCGACCTCAAGCGAAACTTGCAACCCAATGCCGTGGGAGGTTGTCATGCCCGTAGAAAGAATGCCCTCGCTGTTCATCAAACAACCGGCTGTAGCTGACACGCCAACGCCGCCACCCGTAACGACCGCCCGCTCGTCGAGTGATTTTACTTCAGAGAGTATTCCGTCGGCTTGCTCGAGCAAATCCTCTGGACTGAGGTCCAAGACAGCACGGTCCATGCGCCCAGATACTTGCTCCGCTGGCTGCTCTGAAGGCAAGACAAAGCCCTCAATGGAAGGCGATTTCTTGGCGATGGCAACGGCTTGTTCAACGGCACGTTGAGCCCCTGATACGTCAACAAGATGGGCAAAACCGAATCGGCCTTCATCGACGACTCGAACGCCAAAACCACCTTCACCGCCTCCAGCCGCCATGGTGATCTTTCCGGCTTCAATGTCCAACTGGTGGCCGTAGGACTGGAAACCGATGAGGTCCCATTGCTGGACTCCGCTCGCTTTGCAAGCCTCGGCGATGATGTTCGCATTCGCCAAGAGGCGATCTTCTGCACCTTCGGGGAGCATTTCATCCCACCAGTGCTTCACTGATTCGCATGACTGGACCGCCATCACCAACCGGGACTGTCTGACCTTTTCCGCAGAACCCAGGTGAAGCAAGAGATGCATCCCGAGTGAGGCCGTCAACGTTCTTCAATATTTCAAGCGTGAGTCCGCTTACACTCACGTCCTTGAGTGGTCGCGTCAACTCCCCGTTTTCGATGAGCCAAGCTTCTTGAGCAGCAAATTGGAATGAACCACGCCCCGTGTCGACCTGACCACCACGTGTACCACAGGCATAGACGCCATACTGAACGTCTTCCATCAACTCGTCAATGTCGGCATGGGTTCCGCCGTGAATCATGGTGTTGCTCATGCGAACAAGTGGATGATGGAGACCATCTTGAGCCCGCGCTCCCCCGTTGGGATCAACACCGAAGTGGTGGGCCGTCTCTCGGTGATTCAAGTACTCGGTGAGAACACCGTTTTTGATGAGGACTTTTTCTCGAGTATTCACGCCTTCGTCATCCACTGGGTAGGCACCATACCCGCCCATGAGGGTTGGGTCGTCAACAACCGTTACCAAGTCATTACCGATTTTCTGACCAAGTTTTCCGTCCAAACATGAGTCTCCGGCGGCCACCAGGTCTGCTTCGCACGGATGGCCAAGCGCTTCGTGGATGTACACACCGGTGAGGTCTTTGTCAGCAATGAGCGGCAACTTACCGGAAGGTGCTCGCTCAGCCTTGAGAAGACGGAGGGCTGCTCGCTGCGCCTCTTCGCCCAATTGGACAAGGTCAGCCTCTTGGATAACTTCCAATCCACCTTGACCTCCGTGGCGGGTTCGGTAGGAAACCACTTCGCCCTCACGGCGTGCGGTGACCATGCCGTGAATAAGGGAACGCTGGAAGGACCAAACTCGGTCCATGCCCTCGGTGGTCATCAGTTCAGTGTGAATGTGTTCATCGCTCCAACCGGTGCGGACGGAAACGATGTCGTCGTGGCCGCTTGCGCCGCGGTAAATGTCGTTCATTAGTTCCATTTTTTGGTCGAGTTCCGTGTGACGGACATCCAGTTTGGAACGCCAGTGTGTTTCATCTTGAATGATAGGGACTTCAGCCAATGCCTTGGGGCGCTCGCCAGCAGCACGACGCTTTGCAACCGCTTTTGCAAGTCGAGTGGTTGATTCAATTTGGTCTGAAAGCGAGGCCAGGTCGGTGGTAGAATGGACGCCCCATGCACCATCTGCCAAGACCCGAAGTGTCATGCCCAACTCTTGGCCGGGAATCGCTTTCTCGAGGATACCATCCCGCATTGCCACGGTGGATTCAGTCAGGGCCACCACGCGAACTTCTGCATAACTTGCGCCATGCGAGCGAGCCGCATCAAGCGCCTTGCGGACTTTCTCTTGATCTAAATATCGGCCCACTGTTGGGTGGTGTCCGTCGGTTTGCTTCGCAGCCATGACCATGGATAACGGAGGAAGATGGGGCCTTTCAACCCTCCCATTAACGGTGCGACGAACTCTGGTCATCCGCCATGAGAACATGCGCGACAAGGGATTCAACCTCGCGACCTTTCTCCCAACCTTGAAGGTCGATGCCAAGGAGTTGCGCACCCTCTATAGAAAAAGAAACAGCAGACAATTTAGCCAGCCAACCCAAGGAATCTAAAAAGGCCTCAACATGGTCAGTAAACGATGACGTTTCTTGGGCAATTGGCTGAACATGCCCCAATTCATTTTCAACGCCTTGCGCGATTGGAAGGCAGAGGACCCAGCCAGAGGATTGCCCGCTCTGCAGACCAGCCCGCGCAAAGGCTTCGGAAATGTGGTGCGTGCCGGCCAAGTACCTCAAAAATTCAGCATCGATGCTGCGGGCGACCATGCAACCCCGAAGTTCGTTTCGCGTTGCTTGTATCCATGCGGTCCACAATTGATCGCTGCTCTGCGCTGCGTGTTCACCCAACAACACCCAACGTTCGTTCGGACGGTGTTCAAGAAATTGCTGAATGGCCTTTTGGGACGAGAGGCCCCCAATACCAACGTTGACGATGGGAAAAGCCGGGGTACTCATCATTCCACCCCAGCATGACTTCGGATTTCAATCATGCTCAGTGCGCTCGCCCTCGAGGGGAGCATCGTCATCCCTTTGAGGCGCCTTTGTACCTCTGAGCGATGACCGCTTGATGACTCGTTCAATCTCGTTGAAAATCTTGTCCAACAAAACCGGCCCCCAACCTCGTTTAGCCAGCAATTGTTGGCGTTGTTTAGCCAACATGCCGAGCACATCCTTTGGTTCACGGAGACCAAGGGCGGCGAGTTCCCTTGCGCGCTGTCGTCCAACATGGCGAATGTTGACCAGTTGAAGCAGGTCAGCCTTGCAGCCGTGGCGGACACGTTGTTGGAGAACGCTGATCTGTTGAACCAAATCGCCCACAATCGGCAAATGGTCTTCGGCGAACACATCGTCGGTCAACAACACTTGCTGCGCACCGGCCAAAAGCCAACCCATGAGGTCAACACGGTGATGGACATCCCCGGGAAGGACATCAAGGTCATTCTCGAGCTGGCGCAACGTCGTTTCCTCGGTCCATTCTTCAACCATCCAAGCGGATTTGATGTCGCTCAGCATCGCCTCGGCGTAGCCCGGCTCCACCAACAATTCATGTTCGGTTGAATTGGCTTTAAGCCAGGTTTGAGAATTTGTTTCAAAGTCAGCCGATTTTGCCCAAAGCGAGACGAAATCGGGCGTTGCAACCGCCAGATGAAGGAAACCGAAATCCGTGACGGGGGCATCATTGCGAACTTTTCGGCGAACTGCTCGTCGTAGACCGCGACGCAAAATGGAGGCCGAAAGAGGGTCAAGATAGAGTTGGGTGACGCGTTCCCCCATCGGAGTTGCCTCATAGCGCATGTTTGGGCCATCTTCGGCGACGGGTTGAATCCAGCCTCCCGTTGACTGGAGATGTGTAGCTTTTGAAAATCCGAGAGCAGGGGATGTATGAGCGCTGGTGCGTGGGGGTGGATGTGGCTCAACTCGTTCAGGTTGCCATGATACGCCAGAGGTTTGATGAGCGCTGGTGGCCCACGCCGGAACCGTATCATCCCATGCTTCGTCTTCATCAACGGCAGCATCCGTCCATCGAGATGTGTAATGTTCATCAAGTCCGCATTTCCTTACAAAGCGCTCCTCCACCAACCAATCAAGCATCGTGGTCAACCGCTCTCGAAGTTGGGAAGGAGCCATTGATGCACCGAGAAAGGTCGAGGCAAAGAAATGCTCAATGGAACCTTTGTGAACAAGACCGCCTGTTGCAATGCTCGCAAGAAGATGCATCCGGAGGGCCGGTTCGGAGGCAAGTTTAGACGAAATGTCTTCGATGGGGCCGAAGAAATACCGATCAGAAACAGCATCGGCCACCTCCCATCCATCGGTTCCTTTGCAGTAGACCCATGCTTCTCCCTTTGTGTCGTACTTCGGCCGCCCTGCTCGTCCTAACATTTGACGGACTTCCATCACTGGCAAAGGGCGACTCATGCCGTCGTCCCAGCGTTTCAAATCGCGAACCAAAACCCTCCGTGCGGGTAGGTTCACCCCGGCTGCAAGCGTGGGTGTTGCTGTTAAGGCGACCAACAGGCCCGATTTGAAGGCGGCTTCCACGTCTTTCCGCTGAGCATTGGTAAGCCCGGCATGGTGAAAACCAACGCCGGAGGCGAGGCAGGACGACAATTGCTCGGCTAAATTGGACTGGCTTCTTCCTGCTAATTTTTGTGAAAGTTCTTCCAATGCGAGGAGCCGGTCTGGATCTTCTTTCACAAGTCGTTTGCGGACGCGCTTTGCCAGATTTTTGGCCTCAGACTGCGCACTTCGTCGGGTCCCAACAAACATCAGCACCTGGGCTTGTTGGTCGATTCCATCACTTACAACACTCCAAACCGGATGGCTTTTCAGCCCTTCAAGGTCTCTTGGAGCGCTCAGATGTCCATGTTCACCCTCATTACCCGGAGATTGTATTTTACGAGGTTCAACGTGGAAATCATGAAACGTTGCATATTCCAAAGCTACAGGCCGCCAATCCGATTGTATCAATGCAGCATCAAGCCATTTGGCCAACTCTGGTGAGTTCCCCACGGTGGCTGAAAGTGCAATGATTTGTGCGTCCGGCTTGATGTGGCGAAGCCGTGTTAGATTAATCTCGAGCGTCGGGCCGCGAGTCCCATCGTTCATCAAGTGAAATTCGTCGGCTACCACGCAACACACGTCGGCCACCAATTCAGAGCGATGACGCAGCAAGGAATCCAATTTTTCA
>Ga0181422_1000061_pt1 | contig 31085 bp, 50 predicted proteins | sample 45SPOviralmetaG_FD_130147 | JGI IMG/M metagenome (GOLD analysis project Ga0181422, IMG submission 130147) | Marine viral communities from the oligotrophic San Pedro Time Series (SPOT) site, San Pedro Channel, CA, USA - 45 SPOT_SRF_2013-07-18 | ecosystem: Environmental > Aquatic > Marine > Strait...
CAACACCTATACCAGTAGCTGACATAGAAGCTAAGATGACAGAACTACAAGCAGAGTATGATGCTAATCAATATCAAAGAGATAGAGTTTATCCATCAATACAAGAACAGTTAGATATGCAATACTGGGATAAGGTTAATGGTACTACTAACTGGGAAGACGTTATTGCTAAAGTGAAATTAGATACACCTAAACCATAATGCCTAGAAAACTGACCTCAAAACAGTATGCTGACGTAGCTACTGGGGTTAGGCTTTCATCACATGAAAAACTCTGTGCTGAAAGAATGAATAATATTCTCAAATCTATAGAAGAAATGAGAAAAGAAATTAAATCATTAAGACAAGATGTTTCTATGGGTAAGGGTGGACTTAAAGTTATCCTAACTATAGGGACACTAGTTGCTGGAATTATAGGGTATTTTACCTTCGATGGCTAAGGCCAAAGAAAAGACTATATCAGAGCTTATTGAAGACACAGAAGATTTGCTAGCAGAAGCTCAAAATAATCTACAAAAAATAAAAACTAAACACGAAGAACAAGAAGAGATGGACGAATTTGAAAGGTGTTTACCATAATGGCTAAAGTAGCAAAAAATTATATACCTCACGAAAGAAAACCTAAAAAAACAAGTCAAGCTACTAATCCTAGTAGGATCAAATGGTCTTCAATGAATAAATCAAAAAGAAGACAACATAAAAAATAATGAAATACATTTTAATATTATATATGTGCAGCATGAGCACTGGACAGTGTCCATCTAGTTCTATTTCAAATTATCAATTTACATCACATTATAATTGCACTGATGCAGGTTATGCTATTGCACAAACAACTTTTAGAAATTTAAAAAAATTACCTGAGTGGGATATTCCAAATTTTGAAGAACAAAAAATAGTAATAAAATTTGAATGCAAAGAATTAAAAACAAAAGGAGAACCAACATGATAATATATGGCTACACACCTAAAACATGGATTAATAAAGCAAAAATATATTGGGCAGATACAAACAAACTAGCTTTTAGCTTATTTGTAATTTGGTCTGTGTGCTTATTTTTACTGTAATTAAAAGGACTCAAAAACTATGTATACACAACTTAAAGAAAGAATTAAACAACATGAAGGGTTTAGGCGTACTGTCTATTCCGATAGTCTTGGTTTCGCTACTATCGGTTATGGCCATTTGGTACTACCTACCGATAACTTTGTGGAAGGTGTTGAATATACTAAAGAAGAACTTGACAAAGTTTTTGACGTTGATTTTGAAAAAGCTGTAAATGGAGCTAAAGAATTAATAAGTAACGATTCACTTTTACCACAAGCAGAAGAAGTAATTATAGAGATGTGCTTTCAGTTAGGTAAAACTGGTGTAAGTAAATTTAAAAATATGTGGGCTTATTTAGATGACGGTGACTATGTTGCTGCAGGTGATGAAATGCTTGACAGTAATTGGTATCAACAAACACCTTCAAGAGCATTAGCTTTATCTGAAATAATGAAAGGTTGTCAATTATAATGTGGTTTGCACTACTTAAAAATCCTCTAACTAAAATTATTGCAGAAAAAACATTTGGAGCAATTACACATAAATTACAAAAAGATAAAATAATTAGAGAAAAAGAACTAGACGCAGCTTCTCAAATTTCAGTAGAACAAATTAAACAACAAGAGCATTCGTGGAAAGACGAGTGGTTGGTGGTTTTCTTTACAATTTTAATGGGTTTACATTTTGTGCCATACACACAAGACACAATGCAGCGTGGTTGGGAAATACTACAATTTGCAGATCCTATGTTTTGGTACATTATTTTAACAATTGTAGGTGCGTCATTTGGTGTGACTACAATGAATAAACTAAAGAAAAAGTGATTGATAAGTTTATCTACGTATTCTTCGGTTATATCGACAGAGTGTTTGAAAAACTAAATAAGATTGTAGATGATGTTTACACTTTTGACTTTCCTAATTGCAACCAAAAGAAGAAAATAAATGAAAATAAACGAAAACACTAGCGTATCAATGCCAGTAAAAAATATGTTGGCTATTGTAGCAGGTGTTGCTATGGGTGTGTTTGCATACACAGAAGTTACTGCTAGGCTAACTTCGTTAGAAACTTCAAGAGAATTATTTCAAGCAGACTTACTTAAAAAGTCAGAGCAAAAACCTACAGACCAAGAACAATTTATGTTGATAGAAGCGTTGTACAGTGACGTAGAAAAATTGACTGCAACTCAAGAACAAAACATGACTAACAAAGTCAATATAGAATTTTTAAAATCACAATTAGAAAAAGCATTATTAGATATAGAACATTTAAAAGAAAAGGTTAGAGCAAATGGAAACGGTCATCAGTAGTGTGGTTGCTCTTTGTATGTTTGTTGCAGGTGAATTAACTGAACACAGAATACAACCTGCTATGTCTGATTGCTTAAAAGGTAAACGTGTTGCTGAACGTAATGCTAATAATAACATTGAGTACAAATGTGGAAAAGTAAAAGCCGAACTCGAAGAAAATATAGATGGTAGTAAAGCCATTAAGAAAATAATAGAATAATTATGAGTGATGAAAAACAAAAGCAGCTAACTACTAAAGAAAAAGCAAATGAAATAGTAGATATGCTTATAGCACAAGCACATACAAAATTAAAATCAGGTGAAGACCTATCAGCATCAGAAATGAAAGTTTGTTTAGATGTTTGTAAAACTTACGGAACAGGTATTCAGTCAAATAACGATATAGATATTGTTAGTGATCTACCTTTTGATAACGAAGATAGGAAAATATAATGGTACCTGCTAAGTTAAAAATTTTTAAGAACTTTTTATATTTAGCTTGGAAACATTTACATTTACCACCACCAACTAAAATACAATATGACATGGCGGACTTTTTACAATATGGTCCAAAGCGTTCTTGTGTTCAAGCTTTTAGAGGTGCAGGTAAATCTTGGATTACTTCAGCTTTTGCTTGTTGGAATTGGTTAATAGATCCTCAGAAAAACATCTTAGTTGTCTCTGCGTCTAAAACTAGAGCAGATGATTTCTCAACATTTACTCAAAGATTAATTCATGAGCTACCTATATTAGAACACTTAAAACCTAGAGATGATCAACGATCAAGTAAAGTATCATTTGATGTTGGTCCTGCTAGAGCATCACATGCACCTAGTTGTAAATCTATGGGTATTACTAGTCAACTTACAGGTTCTAGAGCAGACTTAATTATTGCTGATGACGTTGAATCAGCTAACAACTCTCAAACACAATTAATGAGAGATAGACTATCTGAAACAGTTAAAGAGTTTGATTCAATTATTAAACCTGAAGTTGGTAGAGTTATATTCTTAGGAACACCACAAACAGAATTATCAATTTATAATCAATTAGAGGAAAGAGGTTTTACAACTCAGATTTGGCCTGCAAGATTTCCTGAAAATAAAGCTATAATAAACTATGGCAAAAAGTTAGCTAAGAGTGTTATAGAAAACAAAGAAAATTTAAAACCTGGTCAAGCTTTAGATCCAGATAGATTTGATGATGTAGACTTAATGGAACGTGAAGCGTCTTATGGACGTTCAGGTTTTTCACTACAATTTATGTTAGATACAACTTTATCTGATGTAAATAAATATCCACTTAAACTTAATGATTTAATTATTATGTCAGGTGTTTCATCTTGGAAAGAAGCTCCGGGTAAATTACAGTGGGCTAATAGTCTAGATCAGATAAAAGCTTTAGATCCAGAAATACCTAATGTTGGTTTAAAAGGTGATTACTACGTAGCACCAATGCATGTATCAAATGATTACTTTCCGTTTCAAGGTTCAGTAATGTCAATCGATCCAGCAGGTAGAGGTGCTGATAGAACAGCTTATGCTATCGTAAAAATGTTAAATGGTATTTTATATTTAACTGATATTGGTTCACTTGAAGGTGGTTACGAAGAAAAAACTTTAGTAGACTTAGCAAACGCTGCTAAAGCTAATGATGTATCTTATATTACTATTGAAAGTAACTTTGGTGACGGTATGTTTAATAGATTACTAGAACCAATATTAGCACGTATTCACCCGTGTACTATTGAAGAAACTAGAAGTTCAGTACAAAAAGAGAAAAGAATTATAGATACTTTAGAACCAGTATTTAACTCTCATCGACTTGTAGTTGACCAAGAGTTAATTAGAAAAGACTATGAGCTTGATATGCAGCATCAGCTATTCTATCAAATGAGTAGATTAACTAGAGATAGATCGTGTTTAAAACATGATGACTTAATTGATGTACTAGCAATGGCTGTGTCATACTGGACCAATTATTTAGGACAAGATGTTATACTTGCAGAACGAGAGGCTAAAGACGAAAGATTAGCTATAGAACTCGATAATTTTATGGAGTCAGCTATAGGTTCAAGACCTAACAAAGGAACGTGGATTTAATAGCTCTAGAACGCTCTTAGAGAGCGCTAGAGAGACAACAAACACCAGACGTGATAAAACCTATACATGAGTGGATTTGATGCTCTAAAGCTATGTAATTAATAGGTACACGTATCGGTACGATGCCTGTGAGTCAAATACTAAGTATATACTAAGAGTAACTATAAGTAACTAAGAGGAACACTAAGAAACTATGAGTAATACAGCAGCAGCACTACCACAATCAACTACTATAGGTTATCAGACTATAGAATTTATACAGTTAGATACTATACTATCAAGTAATGTAGGTGAGCAATTAGGTAGTTATGTTGCAGGACCACCAGCTATCATTTACTTAGATAAGACTATCATTGAAAAAGGTGGACCCGTAGCTTTGAACTTAGTGATGCACGAGCTCAACCATCATGTCGAATATACTTGCTCATTAGAAGAGGCTGACGAAGAAATTAGAGTTACAGCTTATGCAAATATATGGACTGAGATATGGACTCGTAGTAACTTGAAAGAGTGGCTGCTGGCTCAGCTTAACTAGTCAATATTTGGTAGAAAAATATGAGAGGGTTATCGATGTACCCCGCGCCCACGTGTCCCCATCATTATTTCTGGTGGTGTGTGTATACTTTATTTCACGCGTAGTCACTTTATTTGTGACTTAAAGTGCTTATTGTTATTGACTACTCTACATTTGCAATGGATATGAACTCTATTGATCTTGTTATTCGTACCTTAAATGAATTTTGTTTGTTTGTGCTCACTCTTCTCGTATGGTCTTATCTATTTTTTTAAACTCATTATTGTTATGAACTCAAAACAAACTCAAAGCTCACTTCAAATCAATTCAAGTTCGATCATTCAGATCACTTCAAATCAACTCAAATCAATATTTCAAATTAATTCAAAAAAGACTAAAAGCTCAAAATAGACCAAAAGTAAGAAAATAAAAGTCACAGAAGAGCACAGAGAGTGCTCTTCATTAATTATTGTGATGTGATGTATGTGTTAAAAATTAACTTAAATGAGGTAATATAGCAATTGTATTAAAGTTATTATTTTTAAAAAAGATCAATAAGTCATTATGAGAAATTATTTGATCTTGATTAAAATGAGACAATCCAGGATTTATTACACAATAAAAGTCTGATTGAATAAAGTCTTTATTATTATTTAAAGATTTTTGTACTTTTTTAATATTTTTCATTTTGTTTCCTTTCGTTAATTACTTTTAAAGTATCAAGAATTAAAATCGTTGTAACGAATAAAACTTTCTACTTTAGGATTATCATAAAGAACTAAGCTGTGACAATAGTGCTCAATCGTTGTTGTGTGTTTATATATTCACTTATGTATTAATTACATTATCGAAACAAACTAACGAAAGGTAAAAAATGATTAAATCTTATAAAATACTGAGAACTGAAACAGTTACAGATTATCAAATAGTAAAAGCATCAAGTGAAGATGAAGCTTATGACAACTTAAAAGATGATAAGTGGGAAGGTTATGAAGTTCAATCTTCAGATACAGAAATCGAAGAACAAAATAAACCTGAATTAAAAACTTTTATTACTCATGTTCCTGTTCATGGTTCAATGCGAGTATCTGTTGAAGCATCATCTGAAAAAGAAGCTTTAGAGTTAATTAAAGAGGGTAAATATACAGATAATGATGATTCATTTTCTTTGCAAGATTGTGAAACAACTCCCGAAGATTTAACTGAAAAAGATATCGAAGAACTTTGTTAATTAAGACTTAAAGCACATTTTTATAGTGTGCTTTGAGACTTAATTAAAGTCATAAATAAACTAACGAAAGGTAAACACATGCCAAAATACATAGCTATAAAAGATGATCGTAAAGATCTTTTTGTTACTGGTTCAGTCAATAGAGATCATGAGAAGTTAAGAGAGTTCTATCATAAGAACGTAGATACTTTTATCAAAGCTTATGATGTAACCAAAAAAATAATTGGTTTAAAATCTGATAAGTTAAATTTCTTTATTAGAAATATTAGAGGAAATACTATTGGATTTTATGCTGATGGTAGAAAAGAAGTTGCGATTGATATTCGTTCAAAGAACATCAAAAGTATCGTTTCAACTATCATACACGAGTGTCAACACGCGTTACAATATGAGACTGGAATACTTAAACTTGACCCAAAAAAGAAAGGTTTATATTTCATTTGGAAACAGAACAAAGGTTTAGGTGTTGCGATTGAGACTTCAATTCGTAAGTATAAACCATCTCAGAACCATAAAAAATATATGGACTTGCCTTGGGAGATAGATGCAAGAAATGCCGAGAAGAAATACATTGATCGAGTAATGAAGGAGGTGCAATAATGGACAAAAATAAACCTAAAAAGTTTGTTGTTGAATTTACAACTCAAACTTGTCCAAATGTCGTTGAACAAGATTTTGTAGAAATTAAAAAGTTTATTCAAAATTTTGTAGGCAATTTAACTGAAGAGGTAACTCTTACTTATAAAATAGATAATCAGTTAATTAAAAAAGTTTAGAAACATATCAAATTTGAGCTCAGTTTGTACATAGCTGAGCTCAAAATTCTCTCATATATACCGTAAGCAAATTCGTTTTTAATCAAAATCAAAACTGGTGCTGTATACCTTAAGCAAAATCAATAGCTGAGGGCTGTGACAACTATGCACATTAAATAGGGACACATCTAGGTTCTTTTATTCTTTACACTAGTGTAAGGTTTTCACTATGGCAAATGATACATTGAACTTAACAGAGTTTACCGTAGGTCAAACTGTACGCATGAATAAATACAATACATACGGTGTAATAACTCAAATCAATAAATCAACAATAAACATTGATGGCGACAACGGTAAGAAATACGAGGTCGATGTATCAATAGTTGTACCGGAGCATATAACTTATGAATGATATTAAAACAGTAGAGCTAAACATTGTCAGCAAACGTATTGATAAGAATCTTTTAAAATATAGATTCTTTGGTCATACAATCAATAAAGAAGAATTTAAGTTTAACATTAAAGCTTACAGTTACAAAGACGCAACAGCTGATTTGTTTAAAATGCTTAATGTTAATTACATCTGGTTGCTTAATTGTGAGATGCCTGGAAAACATTATCCTAACAATTACAAAGCAGGGTCAACCAGATCAATAGACCTAACCAAACATCAAAACAAAAATTAATGAATTATGGTAGCAACATTATGAAATTATTACTACCTAATGCTCACAAGGCTATGCTCCTTTTGTTAGTTAATATAATGAGCAGCAATAAACCGTTGTTAAATAATAATTTCAAAACAAAAAATGTACAGTGTGTGTTGAGGCAAGGGAACCAGTTGCTCTACAAAGCAGCTTTAATGTTTCCTTGTCTCTTAAATCATACACTTATGCAAACAATACACACTGAAAGGTAAATAATGGAAACATTAAAAGCAATAGGTTCAATAATAGGCGTACTTGCTACTATTGGATTTTTCTGGGGATTAACGTGGTTCGTTTGTTTAATGAACGACGCTTGTTATTATTCTAATTTTGGAGGTCTATAATGGCTGAATTTAATGATGCTATAGGCTTTGTACACTCAGCTAATAAAGCTCGTATGTATGAAAAAAAGAAACTAGCTGAAAAAGCAGCTAAAGAAAAAATATGTACTACTTGTAACGGCAATCATTTTATAAATACATCAGCAGGTCACATAAATTGTCCTACTTGTGTGTGTAATACTTTCTTTAGTGCAAGCTTTACAAACAAGGATAAATCTAGTACAACTTAAAAATCGGAGGCAAAATGTGTAAGTTATTAATATTAGGGCAACATAGCGATAGTTTTAAACGTCACTTAACTACAAAACAAAAAGCAGATCAAATAATAGAATTTAAAAAACTTAATCAAAGTTTTGGAGGCGAATACATAAGTAGAAATGGTATATCGTTAGATTCAGAATATGACGCAGCAGTTATTATTGAATATCCAAATGAAGAAAAAGCTAATCAGTTTGTTAAAGCTATGGCAGCTAGTAAATATATTTCAAGATGTAAAATTTATAAATTAACTACTTTACAAACTTTAGAAGAAAACTATATCAATGTTGGTAAAGTTTTAAATTTTAGAAACAAGGACAATGTATAATATTAGTACAAACTATTTGTGTGTTAGTGTGTTGTATTACTTTACAGCCGCAACAAAAATTACATCTATGTCAGGTGGTAACACAAATGGTTTGTGGATATGTCAAAGTGAACAAGGTCCACCTTTATTTAATTAAAATGTTTACAAAAATTTTTATTTTAATTAACGAAAGGCAAAACAATGAAAGAATTAATACACAAGATACCAGGAACAGCGATGTTCAAATTTATGGCTGAGTTTAGAAAATTAGATAATGAAATACAAGCTCAGACAGTTCAAACATTTTTAGCAATAGCTATGAATAAAAAAGATAAAGTGCCAATGGCAAATCTTTCAGAAACACTAGGAGTAAGTCAGGCAAGTTGCAGCCGTAACGTAGCTTTCTTTACTGATTGGACCAGAAAAAAAGTAAAAGGTCCAAACTTGTTAGCGTCAAGAGAAGATCCAATGGAACGAAGACGAAAGCTTGTTTACTTAACACCAAAAGGTAAACAGTTTTATAGTTCGTTAGAAAATATATGGGTAAAATAATTGGTGGCCTCACCCAGACTCGAACTGGGACGGATAAAATCCACACGATTTTAAGTCGTGACTGTCTACCAATTTCAGCATGAGGCCAAACATTTAGAAAGGTAATTATATGGCTTATAGACAAAGAAACAAAGGTTTTCAATTAGATATTACTCACAAAGGCAAAAGATATAGAACTCAAATACTTGGTGATGTAACTGATGCTAAGGCAGCTGAAGCACATTGTGAGAAAGGTTTAAATGAAGGTAAAAGTTGGCTTCATATTTGTAAAGAGCTTGATTTAGCACGCAAAGATCTATCCATTCACGCAATATTTACGCAAATGCAACATAAGTGGACTGATGCGTGTGGTTTAAGAACAGCTAAAAATGTTGTTGAACAAATAGGCATACATAAAAAGATAACAACAATCGACGAAGAAGTAATTGATAATTTAATAGAAGATTGGAAATCAAATGGCAATGCAGATAGTACGTGTAATAGAAAACTAGCAGCATTATCTAAAATATTAAGTCATGCTAAAAAAAGAAACTATATAAAATCTAAACCTGAAATAGAGTGGTTTATCGAAGGTCAAGGAAGAATAAGATACTTTAAGCATGAAGAAGAAAATAGATTTTTAGCTGCGTTGTACTCTGAACGATATAATGATGTAGCTGATTTAGTTGCTTTTGGTAATGATTGCGGTGGTCGTAAATCTGAACTTAAAAGAATAGATCAAGAACGAGATATAGATGGACGTATGCTTACTATAATGACTACTAAAGCTAAAGCACCATTTCCAAGATATATTGAGTTAACTGATAGAGCTATAAAAATACTTAAAAGATCTGGTCGTTATCCGTTTGCAAACATATCAGATGAGCATTTAAGAAAAGCTTGGAATTTTGGTAAAATTAAACTAGGTTTACAGGACGACAAGCAGTTTACTTTTCATTGCACTAGACACACGTTTGCGTCAAGATTAGTACAAGCAAATATTGGTATAACTGTAATACAAGAACTAATGGGACATAAAACAATTAAGATGACACTAAGGTACGCACATTTGGCGCCACGAAATAAAACTGAAGCTCGTAAAGCTTTAGAAAATACTAGTGACCAAAGCAGTGACCAAGTGGCAAAAGTCATAGGGTTTTGATTAAAAGTTTGTTAATCTATGACTTATTTAATAACAACAACAGACTTAAAATCTAGCTGATGGATATTTACACCAGTGTATAGCAGTGTGCTGTTATACAATAACTGTTTAAAAAGGTAAGTATTCACTAGTGTAACTAATACAACAACGGAGGCAAAATGGTGACCGGAATAAGTGACTATAAGAAAATAATTGAAAGACAAATAGAAAACGAAGCTGAGATGAGAAATCGAGGCGGTAAAAGAACTTTAAATAGAGAAAACAAATCAATTGAAAAAGAACGTGAGAGTATGACAACTCACGGCAAAAAGTTACTAAAAGCTAGTATTGATAAATATGAGGTCGTTATACAAGACTTTTTAAATGAAAATAATAGAGGTCCAAAATTTGTAGCTAAAAAATACTTAGATCAATTAGATTCAAAATTAATAGCTGTCATTGCAGCTAAAAAGATTATTGATAGTGTTACATCAGTTAGAAAATTTACAGCACAAGCAATATCACTTGGCAGTAAAATTGAAGATGAGCTTTACTTTCAATCATTTAGTCAAACTAATAAAGCTTTGTTTGATAGTGTAAATAAAGATTTAGATAAGCGATCTAATCATTACGAATATCGACGTTGGAAATTATTATTAAGTTCTAAAAGAACAGGTTTTGAGTGGGATAAATGGCCTGTAAGAGATAAGCTATTAGTCGGCGAATTACTTATATCATTATTTATTGAAGCAACTGGATTAGTACAAGTTGAAAAGATATTTAAAAGAAAAAGAGCTTATAATGTACTTACAGCGACTAATAAAACTTTAGAGTGGATTAAAAATGTTAGAGACTTTAATCAATTTTTTGATCCAGAATTTTATCCGTTACTTTGTAAACCTCGTAAATGGAAAACAAGTATTGGTGGTGGTTATATAAGTAAACACATTGAGCCAATGTTTTTAGTTACAGGTAATAATATTACTAGTCATAGAACTTATATTGAAGAACTTAAAAATTATGACATGCCAGGAGTTTATAATGGTTTAAATACTATTCAAGACACACCTTGGAAAGTTAATAGAGAAATATTAAATGTAGCTAAAACTGTATTTAATGACGACAGTAGAAATCGTGGTGGATTAATAACATCTAAGTTAATGGATATGCCTAATAAACCACACAGCATAAACAAAAAAGATAAAAATGAAGAAGAGTTAAAAGCTTTTTCTAAATGGAAATCTGAAATGACTATTGTTTATACTCAAAATCAAAAGCTAAGGTCTAAACGACTTGCTGAAGCAAACACAATTTATATAGCTGATAAGTTTGTTGACGAAGATAGAATACATCATGCAGGTAGACTTTGTTTTCGTGATAGATTTTATTATGTAACAGGATATTTTAATCCACAAGGCACAGACTTAGCAAAAGCATTACACATGTTTGCTAATAAAAAACCTTTAGGTAAAGTCGGCGAAAGATATTTGTGTTTACAATTAGCAAATACTTATGGTCAAGATAAAATATCATTAGATGATAGAATTAAATGGGTTCATAATAATAAAGATGCAATAGTAGCATCAGCTAGAGATCCATTTAAAACATCATTTTGGGAGAAAGCAGATAAACCTTGGCAGTTCTTAGCAGCAACATTTGAATTTGAAAATATGTTACGTTATGGATTAAGTTATGAATCTGGTTTACCATGTAACATTGATGGTTCATGTAATGGTTTGCAAAACTTTTCAGCTGTACTTAGAGATGAAGTTGGAGGTAAAGCAGTTAACTTAACTGATAACGATACTCCAGCAGATATTTATCAAGTTGTAGCTGATACAGTTATATCAAAATTAAAAATATCTTCTGATCCAATTGCTAAACAATGGCTCAGTTGGGGTATAGATCGTAAAGCTACTAAACGAAGTGTAATGGTTTTACCATATGGTGGAACTAGATACTCTTGCGTAGAGTTTGTAGACGAATATGTTTCTGATAGAGAAGAAAAAGGAGACTTACCACCATTTACTGATAGACCAAAAGCTAATATATTTTTAGCGAACTTAATTTGGGACAGTATTGGCAATACAGTTATTAAAGCTCGTGAAGCTATGGATTGGTTACAAAAAGTTGCAAGACTTTGTGCAGCAACTAAAACACCTGTACACTGGACCACACCTTTAGGCTTTCCTGTTAAGCAAGCATATTATTCTCAAAAAGATATGATTGTTAAAACTAAAATGATGGGTCGAATAAGGATAAGGTCTAATACAGATAAAATTAATAAACGAAAACAAGCTAATGGAATTTCGCCAAACTTCGTGCATGCGTTAGATGCTACGCACATGTTCTTAACGATTGATCATTGTTTGCAAAAAGGTGTTAAAGATTTTGGTATGGTTCACGATTCATACGCAACACTACCTTGCGATATGGATAAACTTAATGAATGTGCTAGATCAGCTTTTATACAAATGTATAGTGAGATGGATCCGTTAGAACATTTTAAAGACCAAATTACAGCATTAATTCCCGAGAAAAAAAGACACAAAATTCCACCATTACCTGCAAAAGGTAATTTGGATATTGAGGAAATTGCTAAAGCTAAGTATTTTTTCAGTTAAATATATACACTCGTGAATTAGATACACATATAGATACATTAATATAGGAGAAAAAATGTCAAGTAAAAGAAAATACGAACGTATTACAACTCCAGTTGGCGTCGCAAGTTACCCTTGGTTAAAAGATGCTGATTATAAATTCGACAAAGTAAATGGAATTTATAGTTGTAATATTTATGTTGATGATAATGAAGCAAAAGATTTTGTTACAGTTATCGACAAAGCTTACACGGAAAATTTAGCTGAACAAAAAAAGTTAAATGCCGGTAAAACAATTAAACCAGGTCCAAAACCTTACGTTTCAGAAAACGGTAAAACTTTATTTAAAATAAAGATGAAAGGTAAAATTGGCGATGTTGAAATTAGACCAGTTGTAATTGATAGTTCAGGTCAACCCATGACAGATATGATTGTTTATGGTGGCAGCAAAGTAAAAGTATCTGCAGACTTAATACCATATTACGTAGCAACTACTGGTGCTGGTATCTCATTGAGACTAGTAGGTGTACAAATATTAGAACTACAAACAAAACCTATGCCAAGTATGGCTAACTTAGGATTTAAAGAAGAAAAAGGTTATGTGCATGTAGCTGAAGAACAAACAGAAGCCTCTGTTAAAACACCTGTAAATGAAACTTCAAAAGAAGACTTTATTTAGAAGTGGACTTGAGGAACGCATAGCTCAGCAATTAAAAAAGCTAGGCGTTCCTGTAAGTTATGAGTCTTTTACAATTAGATATTTAAGACCTGCAAAAAATTCAAGGTATACACCTGACTTTGTATTACCAAACGGAATTGTCATTGAAGCGAAAGGTAGATTTTTAACTAAGGATAGACAGAAACATATTCAAGTTAAAGAACAATACCCACACATTGATATTAGATTTGTGTTTTCAAACCCAAACCAACGTATCAGTAAAATATCAAAAACTACTTACGCAAAGTGGTGTCAAACAAACGGATTTAAGTATGCAAAAGAAACAATACCAAAAGAGTGGATTGCTGAAGCAGACGTCAGGATTAAAAAACCGACAGTCGACTAAATATATTTTTATAGATTCAACAAAAACTCCAATGAACCTAGATATTACTAAAGAACAAATTGATGCGCAGCATCGTAAACAAGGATTACTAGGTATTGGTTATCATTTCATTATTACTATTGATGGTGATGTTAAAAAAGGAAGACACGTAGATCAAATAGGTTTTAACCTTGATGATGATAAAGGCGAAACAATAGGAATAGCTTTAGTTGGTCATAAAAAATTTAATGAGTTGCAAACTAAAGCATTAAACAAATTAGTTAACGACTTAATTCTTAAGTACGGACAACTAGAAATAAAATCAACAATAAGAGAGTTAGGAATATGAAAATTATTTTAGAAGGACCAGACTGTGCAGGTAAAACAACACTAGCAACAGCATTAAAAGGTAAGTTAACTGATTATCTTTATATACATCATGGTCAATACAAGCATGCGTACAAACCGCATTTAGAAAGTTTAAAATTAGATAGTGTAATTATAGATAGGCATTGGCCAAGTGAATTAATTTACAGCACTATATTTAGAGGTGGTCCAGCTTACAACATAAATCAAATGGAACAGCTAGCTAGAAAAGATGTAAATAATAAATTTATATTATGCTTACCACCTAAAGCAAAAGTTCTTTCAAGATTTGAAGAAAGAAGAAAAGATGGTGATGAAGATTTTGATAGCGTTGGAAGAGTTTATGATGCGTACGTCTTGCTAAAAAATATGTTTCCATACTTTACAATTTTTAATTATGCGGAGGAAAATACTGATGAGTTCATCAAAAAAGAAATCTATGAGCAAAAATAAAACTGAAGAAAAAACTAAAATAAATTCTACAAGTATATTGTGGTTGTCGTTATTAAATATGATTACACAATGCCCAACAGTATCACCAAGAGGTATTGAAACAAAAGAGCAGCTGTGTGTATCAACTAAAATTAATATGAACGAACCAATGGTTAATATAAAATCTAGAAAAATAGGTCAAAAATTTAGATTTGCAGAAGCAGCTTGGATATTAAGTGGTGATAATAGAGTTAAAACAATAGCACCATTTTCTAAAATGATTACAAAATTTAGTGATGATGGTGTTAGATTTTTTGGAGCTTATGGTGTTAAAGTAGTAGATCAACTACCATACATAATACAAACATTAAAAGATGATCCGTCATCAAGACAAGCAGTAATTAATATATGGCGTGAAAATCCTAGAAAATCTAATGATGTACCTTGTACATTAAGTTTACAATTTTTAATTAGAGATAATCAATTAAATTGCATGGCTACAATGAGGTCAAGCGATGCTTGGCTTGGTTGGGTTTATGATGTTTATAATTTTTCAATGATTTCCTTGTATGTGTTGTTACAATTAAAGAGCCAACACAATATTAAATACGATTTAGGTCATCTGTATTTAACTGTTGGCTCTCAGCATTTGTACAAGCAGCAGTTTGAACAAGCACAAGTTTGTTTAGAAAAAGCTGATTACTTTGAAGATGAAAAATCACCTACATATTTAAAAGATGGTGAACAATTAATTAATTTGTTGTGGCAGAAAGCTTTACAAAATGAAGATGAAACACAACAACAACTAGTTTTAGATGGTTTACAGTCATAGTAGATGAAGATCTACAATCATTTTGCCTTTCGATATGATTTGTAAACTAAATAAAATACGCGCCTTAAAGGGTAATACTTAGTACCGCCTTGCAAACCTAGCGGTTTGTTTTGGAGAAAGAGTGATCTACGGCGAGGACGCGTAGTTACTTCAGCCGGCCGACCCAGTTAACTTGACTGCTGTATCGCATAGATGTTGAAGTAATAAAAATATCCTCGCGCGTATTTCAATTTATAGAAAGGTAACATGCAAACTTCCGCAAAATTTTTAAGACACGAACCTTGTCCATCGTGTAACTCAAAGGACAACTTAGCTCGATATGACGACATGCACGCCTATTGTTTTGGTTGTGATTACTACGAGCATTCAGAAAATAAAACTCCAACAATACAAAATTCTAATATGAACGAACTTACAGAACAAGAATACAAGCCAATAATTTCTAGAAAAATTAAAATTGATACTTGCAAAAAGTACAATTACAAATTTGCTAAATACAAAGATGAATTAGTACATGTAGCTGATTATGGAAACAACACTTACAAATTAAGATTTAAAGATAAAAGATTTTCTTGGTTAGGTGATGCAAGAAGTACAGGTTTATTTGGTGAACAATTGTTTAGAGATGCCGGCAAACGTATTACGATAGTTGAAGGTGAGCTCGATTGTTTAAGTGTTAGTCAAGTATATGGTAACCAATGGCCAGTTGTTTCATTAAAAAATGGAGCACACTCAGCAGTAAAAGATATAACTAAATCTCTCGAATTTTTGTCAGGCTTTGAAGAAATTATAATTTGTTTTGATCAAGATGAGCCTGGAATAAAAGCTGCAAAACAAGTAGCAGAGTTGTTTCAACCTGGTCAAGCTAAGATAGCAAGACTACCAATGAAAGATGCTAACGAAATGTTAGTAGCAGATAAAACAAAAGAACTTTTAAATTGTTTATGGGACGCAAAAGTATTTAGACCTGATGGTATAATTGATGCAGCTGATTTATTAGACAAGGTAGTTAATAAAGAAGTAGTTGAAACTATAAATTATCCTTTTCCATCTATGAATATTAAAACTAAAGGTTTGCGTAAAGGTGAACTAGTTACAGTTACAGCAGGTACAGGTATTGGTAAAAGTCAATTTTGTCGTGAGCTAGCTTTTAATCTTATTAAACAAAACAAAAAAATTGGTTACATAGCATTAGAAGAAAGTATACAAAAGTCAGCTGAAAGTTTATTAAGCTTAGAATTAAATACACCGTTACATTTATCTACAGAAAAACAAGATAAGAAAAAACTATCAGAAGCTTTTAAATCTTTATTTAATGATGGTAATGTTTTGTTGTACAATCATTTTGGTTCATTAGAACAAGGTCATTTATTATCTAAAATAAGATACTTAGCTAAAGCTTTAAAATGTGAATATATATTTTTAGATCATTTAAGTATTGTAATTTCAGGTAATGAAAGCGGCGATGAGCGTAGAAACTTAGATGCTATAATGACAGGATTAAGATCTTTAGTATCTGAAACTGGTATAGCATTAATAGTAGTTAGTCATTTAAGAAGAACTTTTAATGATAAAGGACATGAAGAAGGTGCATCAACATCATTAGGACAATTAAGAGGAAGTCATGGAATAGCACAACTTAGTGATATTATAATAGGCTTAGAAAGAAATCAGCAATCAGCAAAGACACAAAATCTTACATCAGTAAGAGTTTTAAAAAACCGTTGGTCCGGTGAAACAGGTTTATGTGGCAGAATAAATTTTGATCCTACAACTGGACGCTTGCAAGAGCATGAAGAGATTTGATTACTACAGTACCAAATGGAGTGATTATATTATGTCACAAATTGGTGAGTCAATTGCTACAGCTCGTAAACAAAATAAAATGCAGTATCTGTATGTACACAGAGAAGAGGACGCAGAAATAATTATGGATATGTTAAATATACTTTCAACAATGAGCCAATATGCTTTTATGGTTGAAGTTAGATATGTGAGGTTAAATTAATGAATTATATTTTAGACTTAGAGTGTGATAACTTATTAGATAAAGTTACAAAAATACATTGCATAGTAATAAAAGATATTAATACTGATGAAGTATTTACAGACTTAAATGTTTGTATTGAAAAAATCAAAGATGCAAAGATGTTAATTGGTCATAACATAATAGCATTTGATATTCCTGTTATAGAAAAAATATTAAAGTTTAAACCTAAAGCTGAGTTGTTTGATACACTAGTAGCAACTCGTTTAATATTTGCTCATATAAAAGAAATTGATTTTAAATTAATGCACAATGGTTTTCCTAAAAATTTAATAGGTTCACAGTCATTAAAAGCTTGGGGTCATAGACTTAAAGAACACAAAGGAGAAAAGCCTCAATCATGGGAAACATTTACTCCAGAAATGCTTATATATTGTGAGCAAGATGTTCATGTAACTCATAAACTTTATAATAAAATATTAAGTAAAGAATATTCAGATGAAGCTTTAAACTTAGAACACGAAGTACAATTGTTATGCACACAAATGATGGCTAACGGTATTGGCTTTGATACTAATGCTGCTAAAAAATTATACTCAACTTTATCAGATGAAAGAGAAAAATTAGGATTAGAGTTACAAAAATACTTTCCACCTTGGATTGAAGAAACACAATTTATTCCTAAACGAGATAATAAAAAAATGGGTTACAAAGCAGGTGTTGCTTTTATTAAAAAGAAAGAAATACAATTTAATCCAAACTCAAGAGATCATATTGCTTTTAGATTAAAAGAAAATCGTAATTGGAAACCAAAAGAATTTACACCTGATGGTAGAGCTAAAGTTGATGATGAAATTTTAAAAGAATTAGAGTGGCCAGAAGCTAAAGTATTATCAAGATATTTTATGATACAAAAACGTATAGCTCAAATAGCAGAAGGTAATAATGCATGGTTAAAATTAGAAAGAAACAATAGAGTTTATGGTTCAATAAATATTAATGGCGCTATTACAGGAAGAGCTACACATAGTAATCCTAACTTAGCACAAGTTCCTGCAGTAATTTTAGAGTATGGTCCTGAGTGTCGTTCATTATTTTGTGCAAGTGAAGGTCATGTATTGGTTGGAGCTGATATGTCACAAATAGAATTACGAATATTAGGTCATTATATTTCTGCTTATGATGGTGGCGAGTATGCTGATGATGTTATTAATGGAGACATACATACAAGAACACTACAAGCATTAGGTTTAAAACAAGAAGAAAGATGGCTTGCAAAAAGATTTATGTACACATTTCTCTATGGCGGAGGAGGAAAGAAACTAGGTGAAGTAATGGGTACAACTACTGAAGAAGGTTTTAAATTAAAAGATAAGTTTTTAAAAAAGATACCTGCATTAAAACAGTTAGTAACTAAAGTACAAGAAGTTTCAGCTAACGGTGACATTGGTGCACTTGATGGTAGACGAGTATTTTGTAGATCACAGCATAGTGCATTAAATAGTTTATTACAAAGTGGTGCTGCTATTGCTAGTAAATATTGGATAGCAGAATGTAAATCATTTTTAAATGAAGACTGTAAATTAGTTGCATGGATCCATGATGAATTAATATTAGAAGTTAAAAAAGGTAAAGAAGATTTTGTTAAACAAGAAGTAATAAAAGCTATCGAAAGAGCTGGAGTTAAATCAAAGCTTAGAGTTCCACTTACTGGAGATAGCAACATTGGCCACACCTGGAAAGCAATACATTAGTAGAAATTTAAGTGGTAGAGTTTTAACCCGTGGTTATACAGAAAACGGTTGGACTTATTTAGATTTAAGAACTCGTAAAACTAGAGTTAGTGAACGTTGGGTTAAATCTAGTTACTATAAAATAATGTGTATTACTCAGGCTTGGCAAGCATCACAGCGCAGAGCTAAAAGAAAAAAGTTAAAGCACACAATTACTTTATTACAAGTAATTAAATTATATCCTAAATATGAAATGTGTCCTGTTTTTAAGACACCTTTAGTATTTGGTGGTGGTTTAAATAAATTTTCACCATCACTAGATAGAATAGATAACTTAAAAGGTTATGTTAAAGGTAACGTTCAATGGATTTCAGCACGAGCAAATAGTCTTAAACGAGATGCAACAGCAAAAGAATTATACACACTTGCAGATTATATATCAACAATCAATAAAACAAAAATATGAAAAATGTATTATTAATAGATGGTGACATACTAGCTTATACAATAGCTAGTAATAGTGAAAAAGCTATAAACTGGGGTAATGACTTTTGGACGTTGCACACAGATTTTAAAGAATGTAAAGACAAAGTAAAAGATTATTTAAAAAATGTAACAGATAATTTTAGTGCTAAAAAAGTATATATATTTTTATCTGATACTAATAATTTTAGAAAACAAATATATCCGGCTTATAAATTAAACAGAACTAATAAAAGAAAACCAACTTGTTTACCTGAAATAAGAAGACACTTGTTTGAAGAATACGAAGCTATAAGTGAACCAAGATTAGAAGCAGATGATTTAATGGGTATATTTGCTACTGATCCAGATATTAAAGGTAATAAAATAATTGTATCTATAGATAAAGATTTAAAAACAATACCAGGAAATATATCGGTAGACTTAGAAACTGTAGAAAAAATAACTAAAAAGAAAGCTAAGTATAATCATGCACTACAAACATTATGTGGTGATAATGTAGATAATTTTCCAGGAGTTCCAGGAATTGGTCCAGTAAAAGCAGCAGCAATACTTAACACTAAAGATTTATGGTCAGCTATTGAAGCAGCTTTTACCAAAGCAAAACTAACTAAAGAAGATGCACTGTTACAAGCTAGATTAGCTTACATATTACAGCATGGTGATTACAATTTTAAATCTAAAAAGATAAGAATGTGGAGACCAAATGCCTGATGCAACAGATCCTAAACATTATAATAAACTTAAAATCCAACCTAGAGATTACATAACAGCTAACAAACTTGATTATAATGAGGGTAATGTTGTCAAATATGTTTCTCGTTGGCGTTCTAAAAATGGTTTAGAGGATTTATTAAAAGCTAAAAACTATTTAGATTATTTAATACAAAATGAAAAAGATAAAAATAACAGCAAATAGTAGCATGTTTAGATAAAAATAAACAATTTATGGCTAAAAACGAAGACTTTACTTTACCACTTCTAACAGACGATTTAATTAAAGAATTAGACAAATTATTTCCAGATCAATGTGCAGATCTAAAAGAAAGTGAACGAATGATATTTTTTAAAAGTGGTCAACGATCGGTTATAGATTTTTTAAAATCAAAACAAACAGACAATATACTAAAAAGGAAATAAATTATGTGTGCACCTAGAAGACCAAGACAGCCAGCACCACCACCACCAGCTCCGGCTCCGGTTCCTACACCAGTAGCAGATACGAAAGTACCTGAATTAGACCTAGCTATTGAGACTGAAGGTCAAGAAAATGCTAAGAAGAAAAAAGCTAAAAAACTTGGCAAGAAGTCTTTAAGAACTGATGTGATGACTTCTGGTAGTTCTGGTTTAAATATACCATCTTAATTAATTAAATTACATGTTACAAAAAGATAACAATTTAAGTAAATTATACGAAAAGTTATCTATCAAAAGAGACGAGTTTTTAGATAGAGGACGAGAGTGTGCTGAGTTAACTTTACCAGCTATACTCCCACACGAGGGATTTGGTAGTAGTGATGATTTATATACACCATATCAATCAGTAGGTTCTAGAGGTGTTAATAATCTAGCATCTAAATTGTTGTTATTATTACTTCCACCTAACGCACCATTTTTTAGATTAAGTTTATCAGGTAAAGTTAGAGAAGAATTAGAACAGGATCCAAAATTAAAAACTAGTGTAGAAAAATCTTTAGCTAAAATTGAAAGAGAAGTAATGAATGCTATTGAACAGAGTGCTTTAAGAGTACCTGTGTTTAGTGCATTAAAACATTTAATTATTACTGGTAATGTTTTAGTGCATTTTCCAAAAGAGGGACAAATGAAAATTTATCCTTTAAGTCAGTATTGTATTAAAAGAGATAGTCAAGGTAGTCTTTTAGAAATAGTTATTAAAGAAAGTGTATCTCCATTAAGTTTATCAGCTGAAGTAAGAGCTGCTTGTCAGGTTACAGATGCAGATGAAGAAATAGATTTATACACTTGTATTAAAAAACAAGAAGATGGAAAATACTCAGGTTATCAAGAGTGTAATAAAGTAGAAATACCTGGAAGTTACGGAACTTATAAAGAAGATGATTTACCGTACATACCACTTCGTATGATTAGAGTCGACACTGAGGACTATGGGAGATCTTACTGTGAGGAATTTCTTGGCGACTTGAAGTCGATTGAGGGTTTATCTAAAGCTTTATTAGAATCTGCAGCAGCATCTTCAAAAGTAGTGTTTATGGTTAGACCAAATGCACTAACTAAAAAAAGAGATTTAGTTGAATCAAGCAACGGTGATATTATTACTGGTGTTAAAGATGATGTTTCAGTTTTACAAACTGAGAAACAATATGATTTACAAATAGTTGAAAGAAGTATTAATACAATAGCAGAAAGACTTTCTTATGATTTCTTATTACAAAGTGCAGTAACAAGAGATGCTGAACGAGTAACTGCTGAAGAAATTAGAAAACTAGCAAATGAATTAGAGTCAGCTTTAGGTGGTATCTATTCGTTGTTGTCACAAGAATTACAATTACCTTTAGTTAATTTATTAATGAAAAGATTATCTGCAAAACAGATGATCCCTAAATTACCAAAAGGAAGTATACAACCAACAATTATAACTGGTGTAGAAGCTTTAGGTAGAGGTAATGACTTACAAAAATTAAGAGAGTTTGTGCAAGACATGACTGCGTTAGCAAGTGTTAATCCACAAGCTGCTGAATTAATTAATATTAATGATTTAATAAACAGAATTGCTACTTCACACGGTATCGATACTGAGGGATTAATTAAGGACGAAGAACAAATAGCTCAAGAACAGCAACAAGCTCAAGCTGATCAAGCAGGTCAAGCTGCTATTGATCAAGGTATGGGTCCTGCAATTCAAGGTGCTGTTGAGGGAGTTAGAGATGGTTCCGTAAGTCCTGAACAAATATCACAAGCTGTACAACAAATACCTGGAGGAAATTAATGGTAGAAAAAGTACAGGTGGAAACACCAGAACCAGTAGAACCAACAGTTGAAGCACCTGCTGAAACAACTACTGAAACAGTTGAAGAACAACCTAAAGAAAAAATATTAGGTAAATTTGATACACAAGAAGATTTAATTAAATCATATCAAGAGTTAGAAAAGAAAATTAGTCAACCTAAAACTGAAGATAAAGGTTTAGAAATTGAAGCTAAAGCAGAAGAAGCTGTAGCTCAAGCTGGTTTAGATATGTCAGCTCTTCAAAGTGAATATGATACTAATGGCGAGTTATCAAAAGATAGTATTGATAAATTAACATCAGTTGGAATTGATAAAAATATTATAGATGCGTATATTGATGGTCAAAGTGCTTTAGCACAAAATATTGAAACAGATATTAAAAGTGCTGTTGGTGGTAATGACCAATATAAAGACATGATGGTATGGGCTAAAGAAAACTTAAGTACAGAAGAAATATCTGCATACAACAATACAGTTAATAGTAGAGATGTTGCATCAGTTAAATTAGCTGTATCTGGTTTAAAAGCTCGTATGGACGCAGGTAAAGAACCAAATTTAGTACAAGGTAAAGCATCAATAACTTCTAATGGCTTTGAGTCTTGGGCTCAAGTTACAGAAGCTATGGCTGATCCAAGATATACTAAAGACCCTGCTTATCAAGCAGAAGTGCAAAGTAAACTAAGTAACAGTAACCTATAGGATAAGATATGTATAAATCAAAAAGTAAAGGTAAGAAGATGTTAACAAAGAAACAAAAAACTTTACCAGCATCTTTAAAAAATAAAATTAAAAAAGCTAAGAGGAAGTAATGGCAAGACAAGGACTCTACGCTAACATCAATAAAAGAAAACGAGCTGGTACTTCTCGTTCAAAAAAGAAAAGTACAATATCAGCAAAAGCGTATAAAAACATGAAAGCTGGTTTTCCTAAAAAGAAAAAAGCATAAGTGGTAGCTAAAAAATATCAAAGTCCTTCTGGCGGCTTAAATGCTGCCGGAAGAAAACACTTTAATTCTAAAGGACATAAACTTAAAGCACCTGTAACAGGTAAACCTAAAGCAGGTTCAAAAGCTGCAGGAAGAAAAAAAAGTTTCTGCGCTCGTATGAGTGGAGTTAAAGGACCAATGAGAAAAAATGGTAAGCCTACTAGAAAAGCTTTAGCTTTAAGTAAGTGGAAATGCTAAAAATAGTTGTGCAACCTTATTAGGTGGCAACTGAGTAAACATAACAAGATAATAAAACTTGGCCGTCTGCGGACGACAACCCTGAAAATAAAACAGAAAATGTTTCTCTTTAATTAATAACAATCATAATAACAAATAGGAGTATATTATGGCAAATGCAACACCTGCTAGTATCGCAAGAGTAAATGCTAGTGGATCAGAAGATGCGTTATTTCTTAAGGTGTTTTCGGGAGAGGTTTTAACAGCTTTCGAAAGATCTAGTGTAACGCAAGGAGCAGAGATGGTTAGATCTATCTCTAACGGTAAGAGCGCAAGCTTCCCGGTTATGGGGAGAATTTCTGCGGGGTACCACACACCTGGCGCTGAAATAGTTGGATCAGACGTGAACCACAATGAGAAAGTTATTACAATTAACGATCTTTTAGTAAGTTCCGCGTTTCTTTCAAATATCGAAGAAGCTAAAAACCATTGGGACGTTAGAAGTTCGTACAGTGCCGAAATCGGCAGAGCTTTAGCTTTCCAAAAAGATAAACATGTCTTACAAACTATTGGTCAAGCGACAGCAGCAGCAGCTAATATCACTGGTGGAGATGCAGGAACAGTATTAACTAATACTGGTATTGCGTCAACAACAGCAGCGACAGCAGCAAACGCAATGATTGATTCATTGTTTGATGCAGCTTCAAACTTAGACTCTCACTACGTTCCAAAAGAAGGTAGAAAAGCGTTTATTAGACTTGAAGAATACTACAAATTAGCAAACGCAACTAATGCAGTTAACATTGACTTTAGTGGTGGAGCTAACGGTGGAGTAGCAGAAGGTAAAGTTATGAGAGTAGCTGGAATTGAATTAATTCCAACTGCACATTTCGTTTCATCTAATGTTAACTCTGGTGTAGATCAAGGTTCAGCAACTCAAGGTGGTTCAAACCCACAAGCTGTTGATTTATCTAACTACGTTTGTTTAGTGTCACACCCATCAGCAGCGGGTACGGTTCAGCTTATGAATCTTGCAACTGAGATGGAATACGACATCAGAAGACAAGGTACGTTAATGGTTGCTAAGTACGCTATGGGTCATGGCGTTCTAAGACCAGAAGCAGCAGTAGGTATTAAAGAAGCGTAATTCTTTATTACGTTCTTTTATTGGGAGGCGAGGTTAACACAGACAACTCGCCTTCCAAACAATCACAAAATTTAAAATTATATGGCTACACAAATAACAAACACAAGTGAATTACAAGCTATTAATACTATATTAAGTATTATTGGTGAAGCACCAGTATCTTCTATTACAACTAATATTGGATCAGATGTTTCTATTGCAAAACAAATATTAGATGAAAGTTCTGTAACTGTGCAAAGTAAAGGTTGGAATTTTAATACAGAAGAAAGTTATTCTTTAGCTATAGATAGTAACAGTAAAATTCCAGTACCATCAAACTGCGTATGGTTAACTACAAGACCTGGAGATTCAACTTTAAAAGTAATAATAAGAAACGGATTTTTATACAATAAAGAAAAACATACAGATATATTTGAAGCAGCTGTTAAAGTTGATATGATTATATTATTACCTTTTACAGAGTTACCAGAATTTGCAAGAAGATATGTTGTAACTGTTGCTGGTCGTAGATTTCAAGCAAGATATTTAGGATCAAAAGAATTAGCTGGCTTTAGTGAGCAAGACGAATTAGCAGCACTTACTACTTGTGAACAATTAGATGCAGCTAATGAAAAACAAAATATTCTAAAAGGAGACGTAGCAAATCGTATCGTATTTAGAAATAATCATCGAAGGTTTTATTAATGACAGTAGTATCAACTTCTATTCCAAACTTAGTTAATGGAATATCGCAACAAAATCCTACACAAAGGAATATTACTCAAGCAGAAGCTCAAGTAAATGCACAAAGTTCTATTGTAAAAGGTTTAAGTAAAAGACCACCTTTAGAATTTATTGCTAATATTTCTTCAAATCAAGCGTACTCAACAAATACAGCAGTTCACCCATTTATAAGAGATGGAAATAATCAGTATATGCTTACTGTTTATAATGGTGGAATTAAAGTATTTAACCTTAGTGGAACTGAGCAGACTTCTACAATATCATCTGGCTCTAGCTATTTAGCGTCCACAAATCCCAAAGAAGATTTTAAATTTGTTAGTGTTGGTGATTATACATTTATTTTAAATAAATCTATTAAACCTGCAATGACTAGTGCAACTACAGCTGCAAAAGTTAACGAAGCTTTAGTTTCATTTAAAAATGCAAACTACGGTAGAACTTATAGTGTTACTTTAAGTCACCCAAGTATGAACAGTGGTAATCCAATTACAAGTTCATTTCAAATGCCTGCAGGAGATGATGTAGCAACTCAAGGTGGACTTAGAGATACAGCTAAAATTGCAACTGCAATAAGAACTCATACTGGAGGTTCGCCAGGAACTACAGGTGGAACTGCATTAAATGCGTCACCAATATCAAGTTATTTTACAGTTACTCAATATGACTCTGTATTACATATTAAACCTACAGATAATAATGCTAACTTTACAATTACGTCAGCTGATGGAGCTGGTGATACAGCTATGTATACAGTTAGAGACGAAGTAAATGATTTTACTAAATTACCTTATTATGCACCACTAGGAACTATAATAAAAGTTACAGGTGATCAAGGTGAAACAGATTCAGAATACTATGTATCATTTTCAGGTAATGGTGTTTGGTCAGAAACTATTGGTCCTGGAACTAAAACATCACTTGATGCATCAACAATGCCTCATGCAATAGTTAGAGAAACAAATGGTACATTTACTTATGCACCATTAACTTGGACAGATAGAAAAAGTGGAGATGCAGATACTAACCCAGATCCAACTTTTATAGGTAAAACAGTTAACAATATTTCTTTTTATAAAAATAGAATGATTTTATTAGCAGATGAAAATATAATATTTTCTGAAGCTGGCGCTTATTACAATTTCTTTTCAACTTCAGTTGCAGCACAATTAGATACAGATCCAATTGATTTAGCAGCAAGTTCAAATGAAGTTAGTATTTTAAAACATGTAATTCCTTATAACGAAGAATTACTTTGTTTTTCAGATAGAGCTCAATTTAAAATTGAAGCTACAGAAGCAGGATATTCACCAAGTGGAACTGGTATTACTTTATCAACTAGGTTTCAACACGATCCAAAAGTTACACCAGTAGGTGCAGGTAATTACATTTACTTTACTCAAGCTAAAGGTGCAAGTACAGCAGTACAAGAATACTTTGTAGAACCTGATACTGCAAATAATGATGCTGCAGATATAACAGTAGGTGTACCAACTTTAATACCAACTAATTGTCATAAGTTAATATCAAATACAATTGAAGATACTATATTAGCTTTAGTTGATGATGGTCTTGATAGTAATTTAGCACCTTATACTGCATCAAGTAATGTAGCACCAACAAATGCAAACCGTTTATATGTTTATAAATATTTTTGGAACGCAAATGAAAAAGTACAAAGTGCTTGGTCATATTGGGATTTTACTGGTGTACAAATTATTAGTGCAATAACTTACGAATCTAATGTTTATATATTAGCTAATGAAAGACAAAATTGTAAATTATATAAACTTGATTTAAGAAATTTAGAAGACGACACTTTAGGTATAAATATCTATTTAGATCAAAGAGTTAAACTAAGTGGAACTTATGATGCTGGAACTGGACTTACAACGTTCACAATGCCTTATACAGTTAATACTGGTTTACAATGTATAAATGCTACTAATGGAGCAGATATAACTATTAATAGTCAATCTGGTACAACTGTTACAGTAAAAGGTAATGTCGCGTCAGCTTATTTAGGATTTAACTTTCAGACTTTATATACACTATCAACACAATATTTAAGAGAACCAGGAAAACAAGGTGGTTTGACTGCTTTAACAAGTGGAAGATTACAAGTTAGAACTATGAGTTTTGATTATGTCAATACTGGTTTCTTTCAAGCTACAGTTTCACATAATAATAGAACAGATAAAACATATTCATTTAATGGATATATAATTGATAATTCTACTTCTATTATTGGTAACCCAGTTATTACAACAGGAACATTTAGAATACCTGTACAAGCACAAAATACACAACACTCTGTGACATTAAAATCATCTTCTTATTTACCAGCAAATATTGTTGGAGCTGAAATGGAAGGATTTTATTACAGAAGATCACAACGTGCATAACGCAGTACCATTTGTTCGTGAAGCTATATTAGAAGATGCACTTGTGTTAGCACAAAATATTAGAAAATTAGATAAACTAGAAATTAAATACTCACATAATGTTACACCAGTAGCAGCACTTATGTCAGCATTTCAAACACAAAATGGTAAAAATTATTCTATCGTAGATGATGATGGTTATGTTTATGCAATGTTTGGTGTTAGTGATTGTTTACAAAATAAAGGTTATGGAGTTATTTGGTTGTTGTGTTCAGAAGAACTTAAAAAGTTTCCAAGACGTTTTTATATTGAAAGTAAATATTGGCTAGATGTTTTACAACAAGACTACGAAATAATTTATAATTATGTTTATGAAAAAAATTGGTTGTCTTTAAAATGGTTACAACTGTGTGGTTTTAAACCAGTTAAAAAAGTTAAAGTAGGAACTAAAAATAAAAATTTTATATTAATATCAAGAGAAAGAAAAAATACTAATGTGTAATCCAATGGCAATGGCTGTAACAAATTTTGCAGTTCAAACTATATCAGCAAAAGCTGAGTATGACGACGCTAAAGATAGAGCTCGTATACAGAGAGACAACAATGAGAAAGCTAGAAAGTCATCTCAAATGGCTTACTTATCAGACTTAGGTAAACTAGATATAGAGCAACAACAAAAACAAAAAGAAATTGCAATACAAAAAGAAGCAAAAGAAACAGAATTAATTAAAAAACAAAGTGAAGGTTATTTAGCAGGACTTGAAAAAGGTAATGCAAACATAAATGCTGTATTAAGAGATATAGGTTACGAATATCAACCAGAGTTCTTAAATCAAAAAGCAGCAGTAGAAGATATTAATACACAAACAATATTTGGTTACTCAGATGCTTACAATGCAATGGAGAAATCTTATGCATCACTTAAAGCACCTGTAATACCTAGTAAAACTGCAATGGCTCTTAAAATCGCTGGAGCTGCAGTTGATTCTAAAGGTAAATATGACAGCGGTTATTACGGGCAAACATAATGGCTATTAGGTATCAATCAGGTTTTATAGGTTCACAAACTGTATCAAGAGAAAGTGAAGCAACAGCTTTAGTAGATGGTTTAAATACGTTTGCTAGAGGTTTTGACACATTTGCAAAAGCTAAAGGTAAAAAAATTACAGAAAAAACTACACAAGAAGCTGAAAAAGCTGCAAGATTAGATAACTTAAAATCTTATCAAGATGGTGTTGATAGTGGAAAATTAGATGCTACTCAATCAGAATTTTGGATTTCAGTATATGATAATATTAAAGGACAAAATGCTGGAGCAGAATTTAAAACTAAAAAAGCACTAGCTTATAATGAGTGGTGGGCAGAAAATGTAGAAAATGACGATTTAGATGGTAGTTTATATTCAGCTTGGTCATCAGAATTTGATTCACAATATATTGACGCAAACAAAGATCAATCTTCATTTTTCTTAAAAGGTCTTGATGGTTATATTAGAGCTACTAATCAACAGTTAGCTGGCAATTATGCATCATCAAATGGTTTAAAATTAAAAACTAAAGGTAAAAATAATTTAATTGAAGCTTTAGAAAGTGTAGTTGGTACTGATGAAGTTACAACTAAAATAGCTGAGCTAGATGTTAAAACAAATTTAAGTAGATTTTTAGATAAAGAAGAATTTAATGGTGCAGTTATACAAGCTTATAAAAACAAAATTGCAAGACTAGCACTTAAAGGTGATCCAACAGCAGACTACGATACAGCATTAGCTTTAGTTGATGAACTAATTAGTTTTAAAAGAACTAATGGTTCTAAAATTGTAAATGGTAAATCAGTAGAAGAATTAAATAATTTAAAACAAACACTTGAGATGGAAGAAATACAACATCAAGGTTTGATGAAAAAAGTATCTGATACTGTAGTTGTTCAAGACTGGTACAAACAAGAAGAAAGAGTATTAACTAAAAAAGCAGGTTTTGATTTTGTTACAGGTATTGGTGAACAAGATGGTTTAGAAAGAGCTAACTTAGCTAAAGATGAATATAGCAAAAGAGTTAAAGCTTGGATGAAAATTAATGGTGATCAACCTATAGAATACCAAAAAGCATTTTTGTCAGAATTAAAAACTGATTTAATGAATAAGTACGACGAACAAGACATACAAACTTTAACTATGTACAATTCTCGTACTAATAATTTTAATATTAAAAGAGAAGCTGCAACAATTGCATCTGATATAGCACTACATCAACAAGATCCAAATGACGAACGACTTATGGAAGACTATGGAACTATAGCTAAATTAAATGGTTATGTTGATGCTAATGGTAATGTTACACCAAAAACTATCGGTGATCTACTAGTTGATCTTGATAAATTATACGGAAGTAATTAATGACAAATGAAGAATACTTAAAGAAAAAAGCGGAAGAGTGGAAAAGAAATAATCCTAATATAGAACCAAAAGATGTTGGTTTAATTAAAAATAAAAAACCAGATGATTTTAATACTTGGGATATTGCTAAAGATATGGCTATGTCAGTACCAGAAGGCTTAGTTAACGTAGCAGAATTTACTGGAGATTATATAGAAAGAAACTTCCCAGAAGTAACTGAAAAAACAAGACGTTTTAGATTTGATGGTTGGGGTGATGGTGAAGTTAAAATGAATGACTTTATACCAAGAATGTTATCTGGTGAAGAAAGAGAAGAAGCATTAAGAAATTATAATCCTGACGATAGACAAATGTTTCACGTTCATAAACCAGAAACTACAGCAGGTACAATGACTGAAGGTGTATCAAGATTTATTTTTGGTATGCTTGGTCCATCAAAATTTTTAAAAGGAGTAGGACTTGGTGGTACAATAGTTAAAGCAGGTTTAAGAGGTACAACTGCAGGAGCTGTTGCAGATGCTACTATTTGGGATCCAAATGAAGGTCGTTTATCAGATTTATTAGTCGAGTCAGATTCAATTTTATTA
>Ga0181422_1000063_pt1 | contig 30482 bp, 40 predicted proteins | sample 45SPOviralmetaG_FD_130147 | JGI IMG/M metagenome (GOLD analysis project Ga0181422, IMG submission 130147) | Marine viral communities from the oligotrophic San Pedro Time Series (SPOT) site, San Pedro Channel, CA, USA - 45 SPOT_SRF_2013-07-18 | ecosystem: Environmental > Aquatic > Marine > Strait...
AAGATATTGGGCTGACCCCAAGTTGCCACGCTTGACCCAGCCACTCCAAGTCCAAGTCTTGCGGTTGCCAGCACTATCCGGTGTCCAGCTTAGGTACTGGCTTTCGTCATCGTTGAACTTGAGGGATTGCTGGGTGACTTCTTCGCCGCTTGCATACATCCACTGAGATGAACCTAAAGGTGTACTCATAGTTTCTCTCCTTTATGCAAATGCAAGTTGTGGTGTACCTAGTAGAATAGAGCCATTAGCTTTAACAATATAAGGCACAACATCATAGGCATCAGCCGTTGTTGATAATGTTAGACCAGCACCGCCAGCAGTCTCATAGTCAGTGCCTAGTGATACTGTGTACCCGCCAGTGCTGTCCTGAATAAAGACAATAAAGCCAGTTTGACCTGTTGTTTCTGTCGTTGGGTTAGATAACGTGACATTACCTGTCAGCGTTACAATGAAGTTTTGATAATTAGCAAAGCTAAGTGTTGTGCTTCCAGAAATGTTAGACGAAAAGTTGTTGCCTCTGACTGCTTGCCCAAATTTCACTTTAGCACCATCCACAATCAATGTGTCTGTGGTGTTTTCATCGTAACGAATGTGTGCGTCTTGATCTGTGCCAAAATATAGCTTCTTATCATCAGGGATAGTTATCTCTGCGTTAGCATCAGCAGTCACAGTTTTACTAGCTTCGACTAAACCAAGCGTTGTGATGTCGTTATAATTCAATTCAGTGACATCAGATGTAATACCACTTAGTGTGTTTAGTTCTGCTGCTGTGGCTGTTAAGCCAAGGTTGGTCAAAGCTGTAGGCGCATCATTAAGATCAGACAAATCATTGGCAGCAGCCAACAGTCCTGATGTTGATACAGCCGCAACTTGCCAAGCTGAACCGCTGTAAACTTTTAGTACGTTGCTGGTTGTATTGAAATATAAATCACCAGCGTTTAGTGCGTCACCGTCATTGTCCACCGTGGGGTCACTAGATTTTGCACCAAGGTAAGTATCATCAAAGTTATCTGCTGCTAGTTCTGCCGCTGCCTGTGCAGCCTGTGCAGCCGTTGCAGATGTTGCTGCATTGGTTGCTTGTGTTGTAGCTACACCAGCTTGTGTAGTCGCTGTAGCGGCCTGAGTAGTAGCTGTAGTAGCACTTGTAGCAGCATTGTTCTCTGATACGAGGGCTGCTGCTGCACTAGCTGCTGCTGCCGTAGCTTGTGTGGTAGCTGTAGTAGCCCCTGTGCTAGCTGTAGTGGCAGATGTACCAGCATTAGTAGCACTTGTAGAAGCTGCTGTGGCACTAGTTGCCGCTGCTGTAGCTGACGATGCTGCTGCTGAGGCACTAGCGGCTGCTGCACTAGCAGAACCAGCTACACCATCTACATAAGCTTTTGTTGCAGCATCTGTGGTGGCTGTAGGAGTACCAACACTTTTGATAATCTTGTTCTGTGAATCCCACTTGTCATCTGAGCCTAGTGTCATACCATCGTTGGTTTTATCAATGGCTTCTTGTGCTGCGTGGAAAGTCTGTATACTAGAATTATCTAAGTCTTCCTCAGTTAGTACTGATCCTGAGGCAAAGTCCACAGCACGTGTTGCAAGGTCTGTGGTACGCCGCACCTGTACCAGAGTTCCAGTAGCTGGTGCTGATGTTAGTTGCACAGTAGAACTAGAAGGAAAAGTTAAACCTGTCTCAGCCACACCATCTACTGTTACACTTATTTCAGATTCTGCTTGATAGGTAAAGGGGATAGAGAACTGTGTGGTAGTGTTATCCCCTGTATAGTTTTCATATGATAGTGGCATTTGTTTTCCTATTTAGTTTGCTGCTTCATTAGCTACTTTGTTTAGTCCTTGCTTGACAACATATAGAGATGAAAAGGGGGCAAGTCTTAAAAACTTACGCCATTCTGATTCAGTCATGTCACCTTCTGCAAAGTTTCCTAGTGTTTGTATTGCGTTAGATGCCATTGACAAGGCTGGTGGTGTAGTTGCATAAGAGTTTCCACCCATCATTCCTGTTGTAACCTGTGCAATGTATCCAAACACACTAGCCACACCAATAAGTTCTAGTGAGCCTTTAGTCAGGTTTTTCATACTCATACGTTCTTTGATGTACTCATCGGCATCACTACGTCCAGCCGCAGCCATCTGTACTTTTGCCATGTACATAAGAGAACCCATGAACATGCTACCCATAATAACCTTACCAACTACAACATCTCCATGCCTAAGACGAACACCCATACGCATTGTTTGCTGTTCTAAAGCTGCTAATGGAAAGCTAAGAAACTGAAAGATAGTCTTGCCCCATTCACTACGCAGTGTACCATTCACAGAACCTAAGTTCATTTCCTGTACGTTCTGAGTAGCTTCTCTATAAACAGAGATGGAAAAAGCTTCTCTTACATCCTCACCTGAAACACCCTTGGCAGATTTAATATCCCACTTATCTATATTCAAAGACTGTAGAACCTTGCCGTTGTTTCTTGTTGTAGCATGTTTTTTAATGTTAGCAAAGATTGCATCTGCCACATCATCATCAATACCAAGCTGTTCCATCTTGATCTTTGAGAATGGTGGCTTGCCTTGTGCTGCTGCCCTAGTCCACTGTGAAGAATAGTTTAGCATAGACATACGGCGTAGGCTAGCTGTTACTCCTGACAAACCTGAGAGTATAGAGACTTTCTCTCTAGCCCTACCAAGTAGTTCATCGTGGAAAGTTACAGCCTCAGGCATCATAGCTGCATCCATATCGCCACCCTCAAAACGAGAGGCACGATTAAATTTAGATGTAACTACATCACCACCTAGTCCTGTCATTACTTCTAGTTCACGTAACAACTTATCATCAAGCTGACCATTAGCTGCTTTACTATAAAGCTTACGATACTGAGGCATGGTACGTAGTAAGACTGGTAGTGAGTACTCTAACAGAGAGTTAGTCAACTCCATCATAGCTGCCATACCTGACATGCCCATATTGGTAATAAAGCTATACTCACGTATACGTCTGTTTAGCCTTCTTACGCCATCACTAACATCCTGCTTGAATACGTGTTGACCAGTGATTCCATCATACATATACTGTAAAGCTTTTTCTTCTGCTTCAGTACCTGTTATACCTTGTTCAACATTCTCTTTCTTAATCTTAGCTAAGAAATCATCAAAGGATGAACCAGCAGCATTAGTGTTAATACCGTTACGTGCTAATCCGATACCACTTGACATCTGGAATACGTAAGCATTGTGTAGGTTTTCAATGTCGTTCTCTAGTAACTCAGAGAAAGACAGTTCTTCTACATCACCATTAACAGTTTTAGCATTAATTGTTACATTCTCATCCAATACTAAGCGAGGTTGTGCGCGTTTATGTGCGCGTAGTCCTTTAGACTTGGTTACTGCTTCTAGTACACCAATGATAACGTCTTCGTCTAGTTCCTCTTTCTTTAAGGCAGCAGTCAAATCTTCTACTGATAAATCTAGGCCACCTACGTTACCGCCCTTTTTAAAAGGCCGTGACATTACTGTCTTAGCATAGCCAGTAGCCATCTTACGAATGTAGTTATTGATTGCTTTCTGAGTAACACGTTTACTTTTAGCAGTGGTCAATGCCCTACGTACAGCATCCTCAATGTCAGGCTGTCCAGAACGTATAGCTTTTTCCACCAAGTCTGTTACAGCTACGTTGTCATCGCCAAACTTAGCACGTATCTTAGTAATACCGTTATCACTAAAAAGCCTAGGTAGATAGTTAGGGTGGTTGTCTAAGATACCTGTAGTAAAACCTGCTACATTATTCTTAATAGCTAACTCACCTAATTCTCTTTGCTGCTTATGTACATCGTCTGCTACTTTCCGTACTTCTGTAGGCACAATAGCATTAGGATCACGCATAGCTTTTGATACTAATACGTTAAAGTCTTGTACTGAACCACCACTACCTGCCATCCAAGCCTTACGGTTTACTGTTAAGCTACGTGCAAAACCTGTACGGTATTTACTTTCTAGATAAGCCTTAACCTCAGATGCAGATGGGTTTACCACCTCACCTGACTTGTTACCTGTACTATTCAATCCCAGCTTATCTGCACCAAGGCGTATAAATCCGTTAGACGATTGCTTGGCTCTAACAAAGGGAGATACCAAGCTACGTAAAGCATCTAGTCTAACAGCCTTGGTAAAGGCATTGCTGCCTCTCTGGAAGGATACAGTACGTGCCTGTTCTGCTGTAATCTCGTTGATAGACTTAGTACCTAGTCCAGCAAAGTCACCTGTCGCAGCTTCTTGTGCAATAATCTTGTTAGTAAGTTCTTCACCTGAGTTAGCTTTTAGCAAAGCCTGTTCATCAGGCGTAAGCACCTCACCAAGCGCACTACGCTGTGCTAGCTGATGTACCTTGGCTCGTTTAGCAAAAGTCATTCCAGCGGCACTTATACCACCCTGTAGACCTGCACCAAACAGTCCAGCAAGCATTACATCACCGCCATCAATATCGTACTTCATCGAAGCACGTATACCTTCAAACACTGCTGCCTCTGCTGCACCTAATCCAGCACCTATCTTCAAGGCTCTATATACATTGTAACCCTTCTTCAGTGATCTACCTGCTTGCACAGCAGTTCCAGCGACAGCCGTAGCTGTACCAGTAACAGGCGCAGCAGGACCACTGATAGCTGACACAGCAGCCGTGGTTCCTACGATACCTGCCACCTCAGTTGGGTCAGTCATAGCAGCTAGTATTGTAGCCCCTATGCCTCTCCAACCAGCAGCGGCTAGTTCTTCTCTGTTCTTAGAAGTCTTACGATAGTCCTCTGCCATTGTCATAGCATAGTCAAGGCTCTCAGACCTAGCCGCATCAAATATATCTTCGATGGCTCTTTCGTCTGTCAACCCCGCAGTGAGGGCATCTGACATTTCAGTAGTAATCTCTGTTACAGGATTGTAAGGATTGGCTGAGAATCTATACAGATTACGAGATGCAATAGCATCAATGTGTTCTTCTTCTCTAGCCTTGCTATACAACGTAGAGAAATCTGTTTGTTCGTTAGAGATTTCTTCCTGACGTTTCATAGCCTCAAGAGAGTTTTCACTTATACGAGAGACAAAGGGACTAGGTAAAGGTTTACCAAATCCCAACTTCTCTTGTGTTTCCTTAGAAATCTCAGCCATTATGTTATCCTTTTACAGCCGCAGCCATTTCTTCCGCACGGTTAGGTGTCTGTTGATACCATTTTGTTTTAGTAGTAGAACCATCTGCCTTGCGATTGTAAAGCATATTAAAGGCTGCTTCTTCTAAGGCTGCTGTTTGTTCTGCTGAACCCTCAGGTGCAGAAGCAGCTTCCTTGATAGCCTTCATAAAGCTAGGCCAGCTAGATGGAAGATTAGGCGCACCTAATTGATAAGCCATACTCATTACACCTAGTTGAGTTTCCTCAGGCAGTGCTTCAAAGTTAGTAATCTCATCAGCTAAGAAGGTACTAATCTTCCTAGTCTTCAGTTCCATAACTGCATCAGCTTCTTCTTGTGTAATGTTTTCTACATCAGCAATTAAAGCTAGTTCATCAGGCTCTAGTGCAGGTAAATAGAAACCGTAACCTACTGAACGGTCTTTACCATCCTTGTAAGGTGAAGGCTCAAACCCCTCTTGGGATTTAATTAGATTACCTGCTTTTTCTGCAACGGTATTACCTGTCATATCTGCTACTTTTCCTGTTTGATCTTTAAATATTGTTCTAGTGGTTTCGCTAGGTGCTGTTTCGCTGGCTAGTGTAGCTGCTTGTGCTTCCTCACCTGCAAAGAAAGAACCTGCTGAATCTACCAGACTAGCAAAGAAACTTTCAGCTTTATCATCAGATATGCCCTGTTCCTTAGCCTTACTAATAACACTTTCCTTTACCTTCTTGTCTTTAAACATATCAGTAAAAGCGTTCATTAGGTTTACTTCACCAACCTCAAAGAAAGGCTTTTCTTCTACCTGATTAGCCTCATCAGTTTCGCTTGCTTCAGCTTCAGCCTGAGTACGTAGAACCATAAGGGCTTCGTTCTCAGCCTTAATAGCCTCATCCTCTGGGGATACGCCTATCATTTTATTTAATGATGCACGTACTTCTCGTAGTGCGTTAGCTTCATCAGGTGCAATACCTGTTCTAGCTTCTATCTCATCATCATCAAGATTACCTAAGTCAGCTAGATCAATAGTTGTAAACACACCCCTATTGGCTGTAAACTCTGATTCTCTGTTAGCCTCTACTCGTAGACGTTCAACCATCATCTCCTGAGATAGTGTACCTAATTCAGAGAAAGCTACAGTGTCAATAACAAAGGGTGGTGCAGCACCATCTTCAGCCTCAATAATAATGTCCACAGCATTAGGGTTAGAAGGATTTACTTTCATAGAAAGGCCAGCACCCTCGCCACGTACACTTCTAACTAAGCTGTTTATCTCAGGTACTAGCATGGCTTCATTCAGATAGTCAGCCGCTGCTTTCTCTTGACCTGCATACTGCTTGATGTCTGTGTTTAACAGAGGCACAGCACGTTTAACACCGTTGGTACTTTCTACTACCAGCCAGTCTTCTTCAAGATAGCCAGCCGCTAGTTCCATAGCTTTTTCAGCAGACATACCGTCAGCCCTTACCAAAGCCTGTACAACATCCTTAAACTGTGCTAATACTTCTGCTGGGTTTTCTATGTCGTTGTACTTAGAACCAGACCACCATGAATCATCTGTTGCGTCTAACATCTTATCAAGAGTTACACGTGAACCTGCATCTTTATATAGTTCACCCTGCACTGCATTTAGTGCTTGATCAAACTCTCTACCAGCAGGACCAGATAAAATATCTAGGGTACGCATACGCAGTAAGTCATCTTCTTTCAACGTCTTACTACGCTTAGTCAGACCTGATGATAAACTCTCTACAGTACGATACGCAGCAAAAGCTTGCGATGCTAGCTGCATGTCTTTCTCTGGATTACCAGTAGAAGTAGTTAGTACTGAAGCACCACTGCTAATTGCGTTCTTATACTGTGTAGGCATAACCTGAAAGGGTGTGTAGAACTCATCAAATGATTTAACTAAGTGTGCCTGTTCTACAACAGCAGGGTTAGCTGATGGATCACCACGCTTAAACTCAGGGCTAGCTGCGTTCACAATGTCTTGCGTTACCGCTAGCTTTGCTTCTAGTTCTTTTGCATTGTTAGCTTCGTAAGCAGTTTGTACATCTTCTGCTGTAATCTTTCTTGTTGTACCAGTCACTGGATGTGTCATCTCAGTACCAATAGCTAGATCACCCTGTTGTCCTGTGTTTACATAACTTGCTAAACGCTGGTTTATAATATCTGCAAAGTAAGCATCTTCACCAGCCTTGGCTCTTTTCTTAGCCATACTAGCTTCGTTTTTTCTAATACGAGTTACTGCATCAGCATACTCAGCTACACCAAAACGGTTTAAGGATTCAGGTGACTGTAACCAATCTGTTAAGGCTGTTTCGCCCATCATACCAGACTGCTTGTCTGCTAAATCCATAAGCTTATCATTAAGGCCTTTTTTATCCCTACCTGTTTTAAAGTAGTCTGATATTAGAGTGTTAATTAGTTGTGCTTGTGCCTTTCTAGGCATGTTAGGGTCTGTAGTAATCTTTGTAATTTTATCTAGTACTACAGCATCTGCTTTATCTAAGTCATATGTAGCCTTAGCTTGGTTATATCCAGCAGCAGGATCAGCAAAGAACTTAATAGTACCTAGTTCTAAGTCTTCTTTAATTGCTGTTATGATAGCTGGGTTAGTTCCAGCATCCTCAAGCTTTGTTAAGTAATCTGTAAAGTAACCCTGCCTATCAGCAGCCATTCTTTCTGGACCAGCTTCAAGGTAAAATTCTTTGTTTTGTTCGTACTGATTTACTGACTCAGATAACAAATCTGTTACAGCAATCTTTGCTTGGAAGGCTTGCTTTTCTGCAATACCTGCCTGTACTTCTCTGCCTAGTTGCTGCTGCCTTTGTCTTTTTATTTCAGCATCTGCTTTAATAGCAGGTGTAATGGCATTAACAAAATCAGCTAAAGGGTTTGATACTTGTTTCTCAGCAGGTCTAGTATATGTCTCTACTGGTGCAGCCGTTGGCCTTACAGCAGCCGTAGCCTGTAAAGGTGCTACCTGTACTCTTTGTTTAGCCATGATCTATCCTTATTGAAAGAGTGTGACATTGCCACCCTGATTAAGTACATTTGCACCTAATGAGTTTGGTAAAAAGCCACTAGCTGCTGACATAGTAGGTCCACCTGTCCAGCTTATACTAGATGCTGAGGGTAGACTAGGGACAACTGATGGTACTATCTTACCTACTTCAGTTTGTATGTCCACCATTTGTTTTGCAATATTCTTAGGGTCTAATGCTTCTGCCTGTTTCATGCCAGCATAAGCTTGTGCGCCAGCTTTAACAGCATAGGCTAGAAAGTTTGGTGCTTGTCCACGTGGCAGGGAGTTAATTCTATTTACAGCCTCAGCACTAGCACCTAGCTTTTCTAATTCAATCTGATTACGTAAGGCTTCTGTCTGTGCGTTGACTGTGGTAACTCCACGCAAACGTGCAGTCTCAAACTCTGATACTGTTCTGTCTACAGAGGAACCAGAAACCCCTGATTCACCTGCGGCTACTGCTGCCCTCTCTTGTCTTCGTAAGGCTTCAAGTGATAGTTGTTGTTTCTGTGCTGCGGCTGCTTCACCTTCTTGGATCATACGTGTATTAAGAGATTGTATCTTTAGGTCACGTGCAGCGGCAGCATTAATACGGTTCTGTTGATAACGTGCTTCATCTTGTTTAGCTTTAGCACTAGCACCAAAGAAATCCGCAACAGTGCCACCAATGGCAAGCATGGTCATTGGGTCCATTTTATATCCTCACAAATTCTAAGAAGGGTTTATTCCCTTCGCCATACGTTTCATGGCGTTTAATAAAAGTAAACCCTACGAACCTTAACCACTTTAAAGCTACGTGGTATCGTTCATCACAGGCGTTGGTAAGTACAGGGTATTTTAGGTTAGCGTCTGCTACCCATTGTTTAGATTGACGTAGAAATGGTAGCCATACTTTATGTATTGCTGGGCTAGTAAGTAGCCAAGGCGTTGCTACCATGTCATCCATCTCACACAGACCATACATACCTGCAATCTCGTTTGTATCTGTTACTATAATAGTGTAACACTCCTCAGAGTAATCAAAACCATCTTGTAGTCCTTGTTTAACATCGCCATGTGAGGATAACACCTCTAGCCTGTCTTCTTCTCTAAGGTTAGAAGCTAGGTAGTCTACATCAGACTGGATACTATCTCTCACATGGACTTTCATTACATTCTCCGTGAACGTAGATTAAAGAAGGCTTCATACTCTGCTGATTGGAATACACAAGGGAAGTGACTGCTGCTTTCTAATACAACATCAACATCACCAGCTTTACCAACAACACCAAAGCGATAAGTGCCAGAGTCAATAGCTGCTTGGTTTAGGATGTTAGTAGAAGCACCAACAATACGTCCTGTGAAGCTACGAGTATAAGTAGCACGTTTAAGAGGTGTTACCTTAACGTCAAAGAAACCTGTGTCATTGTAAACAACTGCATAGTTTCTAAGCTGTAAGTGTCCTGTTGTGATAGGACTGTTATCTTGTTTAAGTACTGGCTCTGAGAACTGGTATTTAAATGTGTAGGGTATACCTGCATAGACTACCTCTGATGCACTAAGCAAAGCTGCTACATCACTAACTGCAATTACTTTACCACGTTGGTTAATGTAAGTCAAGTTACTATCTGTATAGGGTACAGTAGTAAGACCGCTTGTTTCTAACTGTACACGCCTGTCCAACATAATAGGGAATTGACCTGTAGTATACTGAGTAGCATCATCTACTGATAGGTTAATCTTTTCTAGGAACAAGTTACTACCACGTTTAACAAGTATCATAATGTCAGCCAAGTTAAAGGCCATGGACAGTACATCATCACCAAACGTCCACTTAGACCAAGAAGCCTGTAGCTTCTCTCTACCTTTCCAGTAGTACCTGTAGACGTAGACTGATTCAGTTTCACCTGTAGTCTGTACAAGGATCATGTCCTCGTTAGATGATGCCTCAATCTTTTTAATTTCACCGTCAAGATACTCTGGTACGTGTGACGTAGTTTCAGCAGCATCATTAGTATCAGTGTCAGAGTCAACGTAATATTCCCACATACCTGACCATGCGCCACGCTTACTAGCAAAGTACACAAATCTACCAGCGGCTGCTGGCTTGGCTCTCAGTGAAGCCTCAAACTCTGTGGTGCTAGATACGTTGATAGTCTCAGGGGTTAGGATAGGATCAGCCGTTACCTTGAACTGTGTTAGTTCAGAGAACAGCAATAGTGTGTTGTTAAATGGTACAGCGTGTTTAAGTATGTTCACCTTGTTAGAGGAAACTGCTACATCAATAGGATCGCTGTCAACTGTTGTAAGTGTAGACTTACGGAAGAAGTCAAAGTTTACAAACTCACCTGCCCTACTAAAGATAACATTCTCATCAGCTAGTACGCCAAGTCTGTTTCTGTGAAAGAAGATGTCAGCTAATGGAAATCCTATAAAGGAAGGAAAGTCGTTAGTAGCATCATCACCTACTTTACGTGATTCATAACCTACTTCATCAAATATAAACGTACCGTTAGATTGCTTAGTAAGTTTGTGTGGCATGGTTGAAGCATCAATATCAATCAAGACATTCTCAGCTACTGTTTCTTTCCACACACCATCAGCAAACTTAACATAGAAGTCATCCTGTGCTTTCTGGTTATCACCAGCTACTTTAATTAGGAAGTCGTTTGGTCCCTCTACAGGTAGCTTCTTAAAGTCAGGTGTCTCATCCTTGAACACAAGCAAGTGATCACCACCATGAGAGTCACCTACCTCTACTTGGAAGTCTGTGCTGTCGGTGGATTGGATATGTAACACTGAGCCGTAGCGTGTGACAGTCAATCCTGATACAGCACTACCATTTGTAATATTTGTGTAGTAAGTGCCACTAACACCACTACCTGAAAAGGTATCTAAGTTTTGTGCAATTAAGTCTGTTGATGCACCACGTTCTGCGTTTTGTGTATCTGCTGTGCTTGCTTGGGTAGAAGATTTAGTGGCAAATTCCACTGTGCTTGATGACCCGCTTTTAGTTAGCTTTACACGATACGTAGAGGAATAGTCAGCCTGTTTAACATATACCAGTGCTTCTGGTCCACGTGCTGGACTAGTTGTAGTATCCTTAGCTACAATAGTATTCTTATTTAGAATGAATGTTGTGTCAGCAATAGAAACAGCAGACAGTTCCTTACTAGGGTCTGTAAGCCCTGCTAAGTAAGAAGCAGCGTTGTTAGTAACTGTCCTAGCTGTACCGTCCTTGTCGAACACACGGATAGTTCCTGCTGTATCTACCACCATAGAGTACAGTTCGTTCTCATCTCTACGAATAGTGTGGATAAAAGCTTTGTCTAGGTTACTAATAACACCTAAGTCTGCTATGTGTTGTGTAGGTGGACGTTTAGATAGTCCAGAGACAACACTAGACAATCCGTTTTCCTGTACCTCTGCCTGAGTAGACAAGCGTAGGGAAGGTGGCTGCTGCGATACTCCGTTAATTAGGTTAGGAATGGATTGACTAATTAGTGCCATTACATTGTTCTCCGTCCCTGCCTGTCAATGATGCTGTATGTATCATAGTTATCAAAGATGTTATCATCGTCAGCAGATTTGTCAAATTCTCTTAGTTCCATTAAAGCACGATTTTCGTCCTTCTCATGGAAACCATGTAGGGTAGCTGAACCTACCACACGATCTTGGAAGATACGTGTAGCACGTAATACCATGTACCGTTTTGCTACCTCAGGTACATCATTAAATTCTAATTGAACCACTACATCAAGTCCTACATTTACACCAATGTTAAACGTGTGGTTCTTTCTGTCATACATTTTTAAGCCACGTTGTACTAGGTCAGGGCTGTTAGCTACTAGGGTAGCATCTGCTTTAAGAATATCAGCAGGTAAGATTATCTGACCATTAGTATCTTGGGCAAAACTTTTGTTTAATTCTGTGTTAAAGTGCCAGCCCATAGACTGTACTTCTCTGTCAACTGTGTCAAGGATAGTCTCTGCAATCTCCGCTTCAATCAAGCCAGAGGAGAGACTACTAACTGGTGCTTCGCCAATGGCAGAAAGCATTGTGTTGACTGCATCTAGTTTAGTTGTTCCTGCCATGTCGTTTACCTATGCTTTCCACTTAACCTTATTAGCCCAATAAGCTGCGCTTGACGGTCCTTTGGCTATGTTCTTTGCGTGTCTGCTTTTGAAAGCTTTACGTTGTTTGGCTGACTGGTTTGTTTTAGCACCTCGTTCACCAAACCTAATAACTTTTGGTTTCTCTTTTGTGCCTACCAGTACAGCATGTGATTTCTTACCTTTAGGAGAACGCTTTGGTATACGTAGTCCTTGGAAGGTTTCACCTGCGTGTGTAATAGCCATATCATTTCTTCTTCTTATACTTTATGGTAGCACCAGTCTTCTTAGCCGCAGCCTTAGCCTGTGCCATACCCTTTTTAGTATACTTATATTCTTTACCTGCTACATTTGGCATATCTATTTCCTATACTGTGCTGTCTTCTTAGCAATCTTTAGAGGTTGACGGACAAACTGTTTACCTTTGCGAGAGCCTTCACGCTTTGCTTTAGTAGTAGCAGCGTACTCTGACGCAGACAACGACTTAATAGCTTTCTCTGGTAGGTAGCGTTCACCTGTCTTACCTGATGGTTTACCAGACTTAGTACGCCACTTTTGCTTTGTCCATTTCTTTAGGCTTTCCTGAGGTTTCTTCACGATGTATAACCCCCACCAGCCTTCTTATAACGAGAAGCTAGTAGTTGAGCCTTACGCGCAGACCACTGACCTGCATTACCACCCTTACTTCCAGACTTAATAGCGTTGAACATACGCTTACGCATAGTAGGTTTGGTGTAGTTACCTGCCTCGTTCACACGTGACTTCTTAATCTTTAGCTTTTTCATAACACCATCCAATAAAAAAAGGGAGTAGCCGTTAAGCTACCCCCAAGTTTATTAAACCTCAGACAGACCGATACAGGCTGCTGGACGCAGGACGTTGTGTCCCATTGCGTACTTAGCAACCATCAGTGTGCCTTGACGATTAATCTGATACTCAGACTCCATGCCAAGGTCAAGAAGCTTGACAGTAGCAACAGCGTCTGGTGTGAAGACAAAGCCACGGAACTTAGAAGCAAGAGCCACCATGTCAGCACCGTCTACAGCAGCAGTCGGTAGGTCATAGTGTGTTGTGCGTCCAGAACCAGCAGTGTTTGCTAGTGGTGCATTGTCAGATGTCTTACCTTCGTTAGCATCGCCTGTGGTGAAGTTCACATACAGGTTAGATACTTTAGCGTGGTTTGACATGATGACAGGCATACCAGCAATTGAAGGTACTGTGCCTGATGCAATTGAACCAGCACCACCAAAGTCTTTGTTCATGTAGACAAGCTTGTTACCATCAGTTACGTCCAAGAGGGCGTAGTACTGATCTGGTGCAAGTACAACAACAGCACCATCAGTAGGTACGTTCTTGATTTCCATCTCTTTACGTGCGTCAAAGATAGCTTTAGCAAGCTTGGCAGCATCTGTTGAGTCAGCAGTAGCTGTACCAATGTTGACGTTATCTGTAAAGTCTTCTTCGGTAAAGGCTTTGTAGTCTTGAACAAGACCAGCAGCACGTGTTGCGTTAGTTGCCAATGCAGCCTTGGTCAACATACGTGCTACGTTCTTGTCTGCCTCGTTAGCTAGTGCGATACCAGCTTCCTTTGAGTAGATTGAACGTACATCGTAGTGGTTGATAGCTTCATCAATGTTAGCAATGAACTGGCTTGAGATCAGCAAGTCATCAATTGTGACGATGCGTTCACCTGCACGTAATTGTCCACCAGTAATTTCGTTTCCGGGGGTCAAGTATTCAGCAGATGCACGGCCTGTCATTGGAAATGATGCAGACTTACCTTTTGAGATTGTACGAGTGCGTACTTTGTCCATAAGGACTTTCTTTTCCTCAAAGGCTGTTAGGACTTCGCCAGCATACAGCTTGAGAAATAGGTCACGTACGTCACCTGTATTGTTATTCTGGCCTTGGAAGCTTACGCTATAGGCCGGATTTGAAGCAGCTTGTGCCATTTGTAATTACTCCTTAGTGAGTATAATGTTGAGTTAAGTACACTCTGCATTACACTACATCCTTTCTCCAAGATTGTCCCTCGCAAGGGGTCAGGGGTAATCGTTTGTTATGTTAGCTTCGTGTTAGGGATGTGATCCCTTCTAGGCACACCGTAATGTAACTAGAAGGAAGGGGGATTTCTCCCCCAACCCCATGCAACAATGTTAGAACAGGCTAGAACGAGCCAACTTATCAGCGACTGCTTGCCTGTAGGCAGGGTCTTGCGCGTATTTGGGGTCACGCATAGCAGCAGTTAATTCTGCATTGCTATTGAACTTCCCACCTGACACTTCACCTGTCCCACCTTGAAGTAGGGAAGGTTCCGCATTAGTTCGATACCTTGCGCTTAGACCTTGGATGGCAAACTGAATTAAGTTTGCATCTTGCGTTTCCATTGTAGCATTAAAAGCATCAACCTCTGCCTCAGGAAGATTGTCTGCTGCCCACTGTACCATAGCAGAATATTCCTCAGCACCCCCAACAAGGGACTGCATATCAGAAGTCATCTGAGCCGCAACAGCGTTCTGACCTTCAATCCATGAGTCAACCATAGCTTCTGGAAAGCCAGCTTCCTCTAGGGCTTGGTATGCTTCTTCTGATAGAGTACCGTTCTCTGCATATTCCTGTTGGAATACTTCAAAGTCTAGTCCTCTTTCATCAAGTAACTCAGAAACCTCGTTTGCTGTCTGACTAACATCTTCTGTCTGACTGTCTGCTTCTTGTTGAGCCTCAGCTTCTGAATTACTACCTAGTTTACCTTCTAGTGCAGAGTAGGCTTTAGCCATATCCTCTGGTGATTTGAACTTTTCAGGCAACCATTCTGGACGTTCAGGGTCTACTTGAGTACCCTCAACCTTAGCCAGCATAGCGTCAACATGTTCTTGTGACTCTGCTGGTTCTTCTTGATAAGTGTTTACGGCATCTGCCATGTGTTACTCCGTTTCTACTGCGCCTTTAGCTAGCTGTGGTGCTGCGCTTTGCGCCATACCTGCTGCTGTTTGTTCTAACATTTGTTGTTGCATCATTTGCTGCTGCATCATCTGTTCTTGTTGCTTCTGTTCGTCTGACTTAATAAGTCCTGACGTATCAATGCCAAGAGATGCTGCAAGTCTGTCTATGTAATCACCAAGGTTCATCTCACTTTGTATAACTTCAGGACCAAGTGGCTGAAGATACTGTAAGAAAGCGGCAAGTTTGTTAAGGTCTTGCCCACGGCCTAGTGCCTCAATACCAGTTACGACAGTAGGTTTAACACTGTCCCTTGGCATCTTAGGCATCTTGCCCTGTGTCTCCAATGAGGTCAACAGCAAGTTAATCATAGGCAACTGAAACTCTTGTGATAGAACTGAGTACACGCCCCCAAGCGCAGTCTCTAGTTCTTGTGCCATAAAACGTACTTCTTCGGCTGTGACACGTTCAGCATTACGCTGTACAGCACTATTCAACAGGAAGGCCGCAGCCAATCTGTCGTTAATCATACGCATAGTTTCTAGTGCAACACGGAAATCACCTGACTTCTGTACTTGCATAGCTGAGACATCGTTAGCATCACCAGTTACAAACGCACCGTTAGGTGCTTTGGATAGCTGACTAGTCTTGGTTGTACCATTAGGACGTACCAAGAATAGTAGCTTTGCTGATGCAGCACTACCCTCAACAATAGCCTTAGTTAGTGCTTCAAGGCTACGTAAGTCTCCTAAGTATTCTTCAATGAAGCCACGCCCATAGTCCTCACCATCAATACGGATAAACCGTAGTGGGATAAAGGGATTGCGGTCTACTTTATAAGTACCCTTGGACTCCTCAATGGATATACCTGCTACCTCTTGTTCAGTTTCCCATCCTTTTTTAGTACGGACAACCTTGGTGTACAGGTGGTGGTTCTTCATTGGGGTATCACCTGCTGTAATGACAGCTTGTGCTGCCTCTGGCAACATAATACCCGCTACTGATTCTTTTGTAATAATTTCTAGCACGTTCCCCATCATGTCACGTTTAATAACGAAACGATCAGGACGATATACACGCATCTGTCCCTTAGGGTCTTTAAATAAAAGCGCATTACCTGATACAATAAGAAGCTTTAGTGCTTCAAACACAGGAACACGAACTGCTTTACCCTCTATCTCTGCCAATGCTGCACGTTCAATACGTGCTAACCCTTCCTCTACCTGTCCACGATTGTCACCTGCAAGTTCCTGCAAGTCAAAATCATCAATGGTCAGACGAAAGAAGGGTGTGTTAGGTGGCAGGAGAGCCATCAATAATTTAGAGGCTAGATTGTTTACACCCCTAGCACCAATACCTTGGTAGGGTGTAGCATATGTTGAGGACGAACTGTGTCCTTCCTCTGGTAACAGAGTAGGGATAGTTAGTCTAGCTGCCTCTCGCCCTCGTTCAAGAAAGGTATCACGTTCACCTTCCAATTGGCTGTAGCGTTTAGCTACTGTACCTAGTTCCATTTCCATAGTCTAATCCTTTAGGTAGTAATACCTGTGTAGGGTGGGATAGCTAACGTATTCTTCTTTTTCTTATAGATGCTTTCTTCTTCATCTATCATCGCCTGTTCCTCAGGGTCTTCCACACGTGGGGTTTGTTTATCATCAGCATCCCTGCCCATGAGTTTTTTAGCCTCACCTGTATTCATCAAAGCTAATCCCATGATCTTATCCCTTCGGTATATTTAAGCCAGAAGAACCCTCTCCACCTACTGCAATAGCTGCTGCTGGTGTGACAAGTTGTTTCTTGCCCTTCTTCCTACGCTTACGTTGTACACCTTCTGTCTCTACCACAGCTTCCATTTCTTCTTCTGTGCCTCTGCCAGCAGCAGTAGAAGGTGCGGCAGTCTGTGCAGCAGTAGGTGCTTTAGGTTTACTACCAACAAGCTTCTTAGTCTGCTTCTTAAAACCACGTTCAAGTTTCTTTAGAGGTTTCTTTACAGCACCCATGTTACTGTCCCCCTGTAGGAATCTGTAGACCAGAACCAGCACTACCTGTCTGTGTTCCCATGTCTGAAATCATATCTGTACGTAAGGCTTTCTTACCCTTCTTCTTTTTCTGTCCTGCAATTCCTACTTCATCATCTTCCAATTCAATGTCAGGAGTTTTAGCTACTGCTGTCACTGGCTTGGCTGGTGCTGGTAGGGGCTTAGGCATCTTTGGCGAAAATAGTCCACCCATGTCTCAATCCTCATATTCTTCGTTGTATAATTCGTTTAACTTATTTACTACTGACTGTTGGCCTCTGAGAAACGCTAATTCCTCAGAGGTTACTTGTGTAAGTGGAAGCCTATTAGGATAAAGTTCCTGAAGTTCGTTTAGTAGAGCCGTAGTAATACCTAGTGTGTATCCAAGTACTTTCATTTTCTTTAACTTTCGCTAATAGGTACAGTTTAGACTATATGTCAACGAGTTCACATGCACCAGCAGTACAGGCTAACGTCTGACTACCACTTGTTGTGTCTACTTTTTCGTAGTTTGATAAGGCAGTCCAATCAATACTAGTAGGCATCTGTTTCTTCAGGTCATTATATGTTTCTTCATCAATGTCCTGATATGGTGCTTGTGCATACGTGTGGTCACTGTGAGGTAGGAATGAGATACCTGAACAAATGTCAAAGTTCTCATAGACCCATGCACCCACTGCCATCCACTCTGCATCCTTGACTGTGATAGTCACTGATGGTTTGTGTTCGCACCAGTTGAGTGCGTAGTTCTTCCATAACTCTAGCTGCTGTAGTGCAGTCATGTCGTTGCGAGTTACAGCACCAGATGGTGACTTAGTAGGGAAGCTGAACACTGTAGTAGAGTCAGGCTTCATCACGCATGGTTCAGCAGGTATGCCACTGTCCTTCATAAACTGTGTTAGTGGGTCTTTGTTATCACCACGTACAGTACGGATGTAGTAAGCACTATGCCGTGCATGAATACCAGAAGCTGTGTCAGTTAGCTGAGATACAGTACCGGATGGTTTGACACAGGTGATAGCAGCAGAAGCTGGTACACCTAGCTTGTCAGCGTAGACACGGTTGACATCAACGGCCTGTGCCTTCAACTCTTGTAGCCAGCGTGGGCTATCAACAGTCTTAGATAGTACAGGGTTGTCCATGATGCCTGTCAGTGATACACCAAGCAGTCGTTCTTCTTCTGTATTCTTCTGCCAAATCTTACGCAAGTATGGCATCTTAGTAAAGGTAGACTGTGCTGTACCAAGGATAGTGGCAAGGCGTACCTTCCGGCGTAGACTTTCTAAGTCATCTGTTTCACGTACAACAACCTCTGTTAGATTACAGAACTGGTAAGGGCGTAGGATAATCTCAGAACAAGGGTTAGTACCCCACTCATGTCCTGTCTCTCTACGTCCATTCATCTCTACGTGCTTGTCTGCTGCTGGGCGAGAGAAGATGCCACGTTCACCAGACTTAGACTCAACGAGGGACAACCACTCACGCATGAAACCTTCCATGTCAGGCTTGTCTGTGTAGGCTACAGAGTTATTAGCCAACGCACGTTGACCTTCATTCTCCCACCACTGACCTGACTTAGCATGTGCCATACGTCCATCACTGAGGTTAGATAGACTGATCATAGCTGAACGGCGTACACCACCCACTACCACAACCTCACCAATCTTGCACATGATGTCGTGACACTCAATGCTGGTAAGCTTACGTCCTGCTGCTGCCTTGAACTTGTCTACCACAAAGTTAAACAAGTCATTCAATGGCTCTGGTCCACTGGCTCTACCACCAAAGGTCTTGAGCCTCGCACCTGCTGGACGAATAGCAGACAAGTCCCACTTAGGGATGTCACCTGAGTACAAGTGTGACAGTAGCTTATGCAATGCCCTAGCCCAGCCTTCCTTACTGTCCTTGACTGCAATGATGTCATCACTAATTTCTAGTGCATCAGGTACATCAGGTAACTTGGCAATAGACTGACGTTCTACGCTGAAACCTACACCAGTGCCACACAGTAGAATGAACATAGCCTCATCAAAGGCACGGATGTGGTCTACTGGCAGGTAGCTACAGTTGTAGATGCAGGTGTTGTCACGATCTGCTGCTACCCCTGCTGTCATCAAGGCTCTCATGCTAGGCATGACTTCAAGGTTGATGATAGCTTCTTCGATTTCCTCTAAGTCTTTAGGGGGTAGACCAGTGGTAGCAATGTAGTTGATGTATCGCTGTACTGTCTCAGGCCAAGTCTCTCGCCTGTTCTCATCCTCAAGCCATCGTGCATACCGACTAGTAGCAATGAAAGTCTGGTAGTCTGTTGGTAAGTAGTTGCTTCTCATCGGTTGTCACCCTCTCCGTGTAGTGTATTATTCTGTTGTCGTTTCTTTAGTTTCTCTACGTTCATCTCTGCAATAGTCTGTAGTGACAGGCCACAGTCATGGGCTAGTGCTGCTAACATCCACAGTACATCACCCATCTCTGTTGCAATAGCTTGCTTTTGATCCTGCATTGGTATCTCATCACGCATCATCTTAGCAATCTTACCTGCTACCTCACCTGCTTCCTCAGCTAAACCAAGGGCAGGATAGGATACAGCATATGTCTTAGGATATACTGCTGTCTTCAATGCACCAATCTGGTACTCATAAAAGTTCATCATTCCTCACCTACCTCGTTACCATCACTTTTGACTGCATACACATTGTCTACGTAGTTAAACCCTGCACCCTGTAGGAAGGACTTGAAATGATAGAGGTGGTCAGTTAAGTCACCCTCAGTTAAGAACATCTGTTGTGTTGATGTTGTCATCTTACCATCATCATCGTAAGTCTCTACCTTGTACGTTACAATGTCTGGATGTATCTCAATACTCATTACCAATTTACTCCCTTTGTTTTCTTTAGTAGATCAATCATCTTGTTAAGATACCACACTGCCTTCTCTGCATCCTGAATAGGGTTGCCCTTCTTGAATAGGCGTGAGCCTGTATACTTGATGACATTGCCATGGCAGTAGCTGATAGCTTCGTACTCACCTAGTACGTCCACGATGTAGTCAATGGTTTCAATGCCACTATCTGCGTAGTGGGCAGGGCTGTTTACCATGTCAAACTCTGCTTGTGCTTTCATGTAAGCTTCGTGTCGTTGCTGGGATGCCATAACTTTACCTCTCCTGTGTCTGTGTCATACTCACCGTTACGTAGGATACGTGCTAGTCGTGCGTTCTCTAGTGCTACTTCTTCAGATAGACCTTTAGCCTTAAACGCATCAACCACCTTATCCCATCCACAACCATTAGACAAAAGTTTATTAGCAGTCTTGGGACCAATAGTTGGACAGCCGCTATAGTTATCTGTACTGTCACCAACCAGAGTTTGGTAAGCGAAATTGTAGTTAGCTTCTTCTTCAGTGATTGTAACAACCTCACCATTAAGCCAGTGCTTTGCTGGCACAGTGAGTAGGTCTTTATCTTCAGACCATATAATAGTATCTGCGTTCGCAGTACCAAGTATCCCAAGGACATCATCAGCTTCTAATCCCTTATATATAATTGTGTTGTACTTACCCATGATGTATTCCCTAGCGTAAGGTAACAGCATAGGCTTACGAGTTTTCTTTCGGTTAGCTTTGTAGTAAGGTGCAACCTTCTTGCGATAGTTATCGCTATCTGACAAAGCAACGATGCAGTCCTGCACTGGTGCTTCATCTGTTAGCTTGGTGATCTGGTCAGAGATTCGTACAGCTACATCATCTTCAAAACAATGCAGTGTCCAGTGACCATCACCCCAATTCACTGGTGTCTCAGCAGACATAGCTGCCTTGTAAGCAATGATGTCACCATCAATAAGCAGTAGGGTCATCGTTAATCTCCTCATCTTTCTCAGACTTTCGTAGTATACGTAGCCCTGTCTGTACCTGAATGTAGTCTAAGTATGCCTCAACAATCCACTTAACACTGAGACAAATACTAACACTCATAAACGAACAGGTTAGTATTAGCTTCCAAATGAAATCAAAGTCCATTCAACTTCTCCTCTACCTGCACTAGTACCTGTCTTGCCTGTGCTTTCTTTAGCTTGAACCATTCGTTCCTGCGATCACTAGCCATGCCTTCTGCTATCTGATGTGCGATAGCCTCAGCCTTGCGTCTGTCGTTAGTACTGATAGTAGCTACTACCTCGTAGTCACGGAAGGGACTGCTTGTCTGGTATCCGTTACACCTATCGTCAGCATCAACAGCCATGCCAATCTTAACCCACTTAGGCCACGCTGGATTGGTAATGATGTAGACCATGCCCTCAGTACTACGTTCATAGTTCTCAAGACTAGAGAAGGCTGCATCATCGAATGACTTGTACCTACCTGCCTTCCACAAAGGGTGAGACTGTGGTACATACTTACCATTGACAAACATACGCTTACTATTCTTACGGTTATGTGACTCTACCCTGTTGCGTCCACTGGAACTACCAACGTACCACCACTCACCATCTTCAAAGACTGTGTTGATGTTAGTGGGTGTCTGACCAGTTTCGTCCGTACTTGTACTCACTGTCGAGTCTGCATCTGAATCCGTAATGGTGTTCGACATCTCGCATACACTGTTGAATAAGTCTTCCTGTCTCATCTTCTTGACCTTCCTTTACTACTAGTTGAACTTCATCATGTACAAACGCTACGATGGTAGCATCTAGTCCTGCCTTCTTGATAGCATCTGCTATGAATACGTACCAAGTCTTACATAAGATTGCACCACAACCTTGAAGCAAACTGTTGAGTGCTGCGTGGCTGTGTCGGATAGGTGTGTGCCTACCATCTAGTCCCTTGATGTAACCACGATCATCTGCTGCTTGGGATACTGCATCCTTCAGCTTCTTGAGTGCAGGTAGCTGGCTAAGAAACTTCTTCTTAATACGCTTACCTTCCTTCGCACCCTTGCCTATGATCTTACCAATCTTCTCATCACCTGCACCATACAAGAATCCATAGATGAATGTCTTGGCATTGGAACGTGTGGGAAGACCAGCAGCTTCTTGGTTAGTGGTATGTACGTCACCGTCTAACACTACGTTAGCATAGTTACCATCATCATACCTAGCCATATAGTGTGCTAGGCAGCGTAGTTCCAAACCTGATGCGTCAGCACCTAACAGGCTGTAGCCCTTGGGTGCAATGAATAAGGAACGACACTCCTTGCCGTAGGCTGCACCAACGCTGGGTACTTGCCCAAGGTTGGGGTTGGCGTGGGTACACCTAGATGTGACAGCACCCATATGGTTTACTCTACCATGTAGTCTGCCGTTCTCCTCTAGCTTGAGCCATGCCTGTTTGCCTGTGGCTAGTTGGCCTATGCGTTTGTTTAGTAGTAGGTATTCCTGTAGCAGTCTAGCCTCTGGCATGTCAATGCTTTCCAGCACTGTCTCATCTACCTTAGGCTCACCACTGTCAGTGAATACTGTAGGCTCCCATCCTCGCTTGATCAGTCGGTCAGCAATCTGCTGCCGTGATGCAGGGTTGAATGGGATGGTCTTAGTCTTTGTCTTTAACTCAATGATGGTAGGCTCAAACGTGTCTACCAACTGTTGTTCGATGTCAGCCTTGCGTCCAGCTAGGCTAGCATACAGTTCTTGTGCAGCCTCAACATCAAAGTCAAAGCCTCTTTCCTCTTGTCCTATCAGCAGCGTGTGGATTACTTGTTCAAGATGTAACGCATCGCTGCTGAAATTTTTGCTGAGAATTTTCTCATATAGTTTCTGCGTAACCTTTGTGTCTTGGATGCAGTACTCCAACATTTCGGTGGTGTATGCTGCAAAGCTTTCGCTATGATTATTGAAGTCACCTTTTAATTCTCCTAGCCTTACGCCCCAAGCCTTCAAGCTATGACTACCAATGATGTTAGCAGGGAACTTACCCTTGCTGTACATAGTGAAGTCTAGTTCTTTTAGGTGAGGCCAGATTGTCCTAGAGTATACCAACGTATCTACTACCTTACCCTTGAAGGTAAAGTCGTGTAGCTTCTTCATCACACGCAAGTCGTAGTCGATGATGTTGTGACCAATCAAGGTCTTTGCATTGTCCATAAACTCCAATGCTTCTTGCGTCTGTGTTGGGTCAAAGGTGTGTACCTCATCAGTGTGTACATCCCTGAAGACATGACACCAAACTTGTGTCACCTCTTTAAGTAGATGGTCTGCTTCTAAGTCCCATATGTATTCCATACTGTGTCTCCGCACTAGTTAAAATTCTACGTCTGGTTCTTCCTCATCATCAAAGAATACTTCAACCATACGTCCACTGTCCTTCATGTATTGAAGGCTGTTGCATAGGCCAGTCTCACCTGACCATCTGTTCTTCAACACCCTGACGTTGCTTATGTCTGGACGTTCCTTGTCTTGCTGGTTCCTTTCCAATCCAATCACGATGTCACTAAGCTGACCGATTGCAGCACTGCCACGTAGTTGTGACATGCTAGTCTGTGCGCCATCTTCATGTCCTCTGTCACCAGACGGACGCTTGAGGTGTGAGATAAGTATCATACCACAGTTAAGTTCCTCAACAAGAGAACGCATAGCTGTCATGGTGTTGTCAATGATACGTCTTTCATCTCCACCCTCTAGCCCACTAACAACGATACTGATATGATCAAGTACAATAAAATCGCACCCACAACCACGAACAAGGTAGCGTATCTTGGATAGCAGGTTGTCACTATCAGTACTGCCCCAATGATCATACAGATATACTCTACCTGAACCAACTGTTGCATCAAAGGCATCACGTAACTCCTTGTCATTGATGTTTAGTTCACCTAGATGCAAAGGCTTGTTGAGTTCGATTGACATAAGACCTAAGGCAGTACGCTTGACGTTCTCCTCTAGTGCTATGTAACCCACTGTCTGACCTGACTGGATAAGACCATGTGCTAACTCACGTGCTAGCTGCGACTTACCTATGCCCGATCCTGCTGTCAGCGTTACGATCTCACCCTTGCGACAACCACCTACCTTCTCATTCATACCAGAGTATGGGTAGGGAATAGACACACGATCATCTACTGCTGTGACCACATCCCACAAGTCAGTACCAGCTACGATACCGTCAGGTCTGTAGGTCTTAGCACCCCACACTGCCCTGATTACTTCCTCAGTTCTACCAGCCTGTAACATTTCGCTGGCATCCTTGAGGGGTAGGCTGGCAATGCTTGCCTTGTCTGGTGGTAGTATCTTGGCACACTCAATAGCTGCTGCCTGTCCTACCTCATCCTGATCAAACATAAGGATGATCTTGTCGTACTTGCATAGCCATTCGATTGACTTGGCTATGGCTTTCTTTGCACCTGCTGCACCATTTGGTACACTGACCACACTATACTTGTTGTCAAAAATTTGACTGACTGATAGTGCGTCCACCTCACCCTCGACAATGGTAATCATCTTACCACCATCACGGCATAGGTGTTGACCATACAGGCCAGCATCCTTGAGGCTACCAATAACAGTGAAGTCCTTGTTAGGGTGGCGTACCTTCTGTGCTACAACGTGGTTGTCCTTGTTGTAGTAGTTGGCTACTTGTACCTTCTTACCGTGGTACTCAGCTATACCGTAGCCCCAATGCTTTAGTGTCTTCTCTGTTAGCTTGCGCTTGGCTAGCTGTGTAGGTATAGGCTGCAAGAACTTAGTGTCAATGCTAACCGTATCTCGTACTGGTTCCATACTATTTCCTTCTGCTGGTGTAAACTTCTCACACGCAAAGCAGTAGTGATTGCCAGAACTATACAACGCATTGGCATCACTACTGCCACAAGATTCACAGGCTTCGTGCCTGATGAATGTACTGTTATCTTCCATTGCCTAAACCATTACGTAAGGTTTGTGCTGTGTTCTCAAGTCCGTGAACAATCTCCATGATTAGTTCATCATCATACTTGATGTCATCTGATAGCATAGCATGTGCCATGTCGTGATAGCTTACATGTTCTGCTAGTTCATGCTGGTCTACATAGACTGATACACTCAGCCCATAAGCACCGAACTCAGTGTTCATATCTACTTCAGATACCCATTCTTCCTTTACGTCAATGACACTCATAACCACTCCTTAGGTATAGTTCCTTCTGCCCAGACAAAACCTTGTCGGTCTGCCCACTCACCACAGGTCATCTTAGACCCATCCTTTCTTTTCTTAGCACCCTGAATAGTAGCACTGGCTTTCTGAAAGACAAAGCGTACATCCAAGTCAGGATACTGTGCCTTGATTGCCTTCATCTTGCGTTGGCTATCCTGTCTTAGATAACCTTTCAGTTCTACTATCATTGTGCCTACCGATAAGTCAGGGATGTAGTGACGTTCCACATAGTAGGCCAGCTTCTCTGGCTCGTATATATATGGAACGCCACGTTCATCTAGGTCTGCAATGACCCTTGCCTCAAAAGTCCCCTTCGTCATCGGCATCACTAGCAGTAGGTTCATCATCAAACATGTCGTTGCTGTTGTCCTTGGCTACAGCTTGTGCAACATACCCATCTTCCTCATCAAAGATAGATGCTGGCGCACCATACTCTACCAAGTCAATGACCTGCATAGCCTTCAGTCGTAGTGACACACCCACCTGCTTGGTTGACTGCATCACATAGGGGAATGGCTCGACAGCAATCTTAACTGTTGATCCATTGCCGACAGCAATAGACTTATCCATCGGTGTCTTCTTGGCATCCACCACTGATGGCTTCTGTGTGTATGTCTCGCCTGACTTAGACTTGATACGTGCCTTCAGCTTAGACTTGAACACTAGGTTGCCAGTCTCATCACCGTTGTCGTCTACTTCCTTGGTGTACGGTGTAGCTGTGGACAGGACTGCCTTGAGTTTAGGGTTGTCCTTGACAGCATCTTGGAATTTAGTCTGGATAATTCCATCAAGCTGTTCACACACTGCTGCTGCTTCTGCCTCAGGTACGATGACCTGTGTTGAGTACTCTCCCTCTGGTACGAACCGTGTATCAGGGTCAAATACTTTTGCCCATTGGGCTTTGCCTTTAATGATAATCACTATCACTTCTCCTTAGTTGTTAAAGTTAGTTAGGCTATAGGTACAGGTTAGAACTAGGCAAAAAAGTATTGTGATTTCAATACGTTGTTGATGTCTAAACTACCCTGCTTCGGTGGTGTTGGAACGTCCTCAGTTCCAAGTGTGACAATAGCATGTTGTCTTAGCATTGTCAACACATCATGTTCAGTATACATCTGAACAAACTCTTGTCTCAATACATCAGACAGCCTTGGCATCTCGCTACTGTGTGTACCATAGCTGTCGTGTACCATGGCAAAGTGTCTGATACCCTGCTGCTTGCAGGTATTGATAGTCTTAGTCATAGCTGCTGCATCCATAGAGTGGATGAAGTTAGGGCTAGCACCTGAGCCAGTACGCCGCTTGCTTACTTGGTTAGGTATATCTCTGTTGAGTACTAGCTGTATTGTGTTGCCGTTGATTAGGCTAGTGATCCTACGTTTCTCTACGTCATTGTAGTTCTGCATGACCAGCCAGTTGGTTGGTGTTACCCATTCCATGTGCTTGTTATGACTGGCGTAGACAGCACCGACATCCTTGATGTAGTCCATGACCTGTCGTGCTGCTGTAATCACACCGTTGATTGCATCCCACACATGTCTAGCTAGGTAGATGGTAGCATCGAATAGGTCATCACCAAATATATCTGGTGTTCCCTTCTCAATCTTATCACGCATAGCTTCCTCAATGTAGGTACGACATGAGTGTATCGTGCCACTGTATGGTACAATCATCACTGACCGTTTAGTTAAAGACCTGTCGATGCCAAACTCTATAAATTTTTTCGCTAGAATTTCGCCTTGGTCTGCATCCCTAGAGATGTTACGCATGGCTTCCTCTGCTACCTCAGTGTAGATGTCTTGAGGTACATCAGATGCTAGTAGGTTGGTTGCCCTACCACCACGTTCATCACGCAGGATAGCTGATAGATGTTGCAGTCCGTTACAGCTACCATCAGCAGATACAGGTAGGTTGGACATGTACCCCCAGCCATGCTTGACTAGGCCAGCAAACTCTAAGCACCAGCCTAGAAACTGAAAGGGTTTGTCTGCATCTAGCCACCAGTTGTTGTCGTATGGGTTGTCAGCCACACGCTTAACCTCATCTGCTATATCCCACGCCCAACCCTCACGCTGGTCTAGTGTGATCTTGTCGTTGCCGTATAGGTTAGCACCATGAATACACAACCATCGTGCGTCATCCCAATTGTTGATGGCCTTGTCTACCTTGAAGGTCATCAATCCCTTACTCCAGTCTGCTGCCTGTGGTGACAGGAATGTGCTGGCTGGGTACTTGCGAGAACGAAAGTCATTCTGCCATACATAATAGAACTCATCGTACTTGCTGTATTGTTCAGCTATTTGTAGTGTGCGTTCCACCTGTATGCGCTTGCTTACAGTCTTGTTGTTGAACGTATACACCTCGTTGCGTTTCTTACTCCAGTCCTTGAACAGCTTGCGTTCTGCCTCATCCATAGCTGCTGGTTCTTTGTTGAATGGGTAGCTAGGTAGTGGTCTGTCCTCTCTGGCTGGTAGTCCTGCCCACTCTTGTCCACTGTCCCACATGTTACGGATGATCTCAAGCACTGGCTTGTTGATCTGCCATGGTGTGTGTTGCAGTGTGTTCAAGCAGTCGAACTCTTGGGATAGGTCACGCTGTTTCAGCTTGGTCATGTGTGCCTTCATACTATCCTCTCCTGATTATACTCAATGGGTCTAAGAAATCTGCGTAGTATCCACCCCCCTCTGTGTCTGTCCAGTCCTTGGGTGGTACGATACATGGTGTCCAGCGTGGTCTTGATACTTCCATGTGTGAATTAAATGCCTTGACCCACTCCTCTGTGATGGGTGTTGCCCTAAGATATGTAGTCGTTTTGTTTCTACTAGTCGATAGCCTTTCCAGTCTGACTAGCCCTGTGTTCTTGATGATTACATCAACCAGCTTCATGCCTACATGGATACGTTGATCACCTGTCCATGCTAGATGTTTGTATCCATCCTTGTTCATCTTGTTAGTCAGGCCGTAGCGTCTAGCTGTCGTACCCTTCTCGTTGGCCTTCTTGATTGTGTTCCTTGCTACATCCCCCTCTGCTTCGATCCACTTCTCTAGCCTGTCTTGCATCTCTATGTTGACACCAATATTCTTTGCTACTTTAACCAAGGCTTGAGCCTTGCTGATGCCATCAACCATAGAGACTAGGGCTATGTATGCTACAGCGTCAGGCTTCATGCCTTGCAGCTTCTTGTAGGCTACGTCCCTGTTGCTGGTGGGTGTGTCTTGTACTTGCTTTACCCCTTCAGCTACTGAGCCTACCACTGTGGCAATCATAGTCCTGCCATGTAGTGTGCGTGTCTCTCTGCCCTTGCCTACTGCCTCATCTATCACACGCCTAAACCTGTTGATGCCAGCGTTCAGCATTTCTCTTTCTAATTCAAGCTGTTGTTCTAAACTGTACCCCATAGCCACACCCCTGTTACATGTATAGTATTACTGATAGGATTGGTACGCCTACGATCATGCCTAACATAAACACAAATTGTAATCCCATATAGACTTCGTTGTCTGTGTTATGTCCTAACAAACCACTGACTAGGATAGCCAGTAAACAAAGCCAAACAAAACCTTCCATCATTCCTCCCCATAGTGACGCATCATCCAGTGCTGGTGTGCTGATACTTGTTCGTATTCAGTAGACTCCACTGCCCACCTCGCGTTACACTCAGGACAGAACCACTCAATCATACCATCCACTGCGTATAGTGCTTCTGCCTCACCATCCCCACACATATCACATTGTTTGAAACCCATACTCATTTGTCTGTCCCCTCATTGGTACGCATTAACTCACCTTGAACATAGCCCATCTTAAACTTGATATGATACTGAGCCTGATCATTCTTATCATACTGGTTGTCATATGTCAAGCCATGATAGCCGTTGTGGTATCCCATGACATAGGCATCATCATACTTGTTGCGTGTCTCTTGTTGCTTGTAGTTAGGCATCATCATGTCTCCAAATAAATTCAACAACACCCTTCTTGTACTGACCCTGACCATACCATACACTGGTTAGCATCCTGATGTCTGACATATAAAGATCATTCATTTCTGTTGCATTGTCATGTATGCGATCAACAATCTTAAAGGTATCTATCAATACACGATACTGTTCATCAGTCAGTACCTTCTTTAGTTTTGCTTGTGTTTCTAGTCGTTCCTTCTTTGCTGTTGCTTGTATCTTTTCCCAAGCTAACTGGTGTGCATTTTTCTTTGGCATTGCTTTGTCTCCGTCTTGATTGCATGATTGCTTTATGTACTGGTGTTATCTTCATCGTGATTCTCCTTATCTAAGATAGCCCAATACTGGTCAAATGTGTATACTTTGGCATCGGTTTCAACGTCCATTGGATATGCGCCAAAATGTACATAATGGTCAAACACATATTCTTTGATAGCTTCAAAATCATCAGTCATCATCATCTACCAGTCTTAGCATAGGTTCGTTGTCGTTGTCAACCCCATAAAGGTAAGTCTCATAGTAAAGATTATCGTCATCCATTAGCTGGCATAGATAGTCAAAGACACAGTGCTTCAGTGCGTTGTCATCCATGCAGTGTCCATCAAAGTCTAACTCTATCACCACCTTGGTTGATGCTTTAGGTGTCCAAGTCATGTCATTTCTCCGTCTACTACTAAAACCCACTGCGAAACAACGTCATTTTCGTGCCATTCCCACCTTGCTGGTAGGTATTCACCATCTATGTAGATTGTTGGTGTATCAGTCATTAGCTTACTCCTTAAAACAGTGGTTCATATGTTGCGCCATCATTATGCCTAGCCTTTAGACTTGATAGCTGTTGCCTCATTGCTGTAACGTCTTGGCCTTGCCACTCAGCATCTTCTATCTGGACTGCTAGTGCCTTCATCTTGGTTAGAATACTAGCAAGCCTCGCGTCTTGTGTTACGTCTGGATAGGCCGTGTCTATGTACATTCCCATGACTAGCCCTTTACCTTTACAAACTTGCCTGACATTGTGTCACGTTGCGCTAACAGATAGCCCTTGTTGGTGCTGAATGTACCCAGCTTGCCGTATCGCTTGGTGGTACGTCTAAACTGTACCTGATCAATGGTCAAGACTGGACGCGCTGTTGTTGCTGGCTTGGTGAATAGGTTTTTGATAATGTTAAGC
>Ga0181422_1000064_pt1 | contig 30286 bp, 38 predicted proteins | sample 45SPOviralmetaG_FD_130147 | JGI IMG/M metagenome (GOLD analysis project Ga0181422, IMG submission 130147) | Marine viral communities from the oligotrophic San Pedro Time Series (SPOT) site, San Pedro Channel, CA, USA - 45 SPOT_SRF_2013-07-18 | ecosystem: Environmental > Aquatic > Marine > Strait...
ACTTTCGTAACCGAAAGTCATTCAAACCTACGATGTCTATACATTTGATCGTCATTGGTTTTTATGTTTTGTGTTGACCAGTCTTCTTTTTCTTCTTCCATCTTTTTGTTACGTTTTTGTAAGTCTTTAAATACTTGTCGCAACTCTGCATTGCCTTGTCTTCTATCACCTTTGCATTCCGGGCATAGCTTTCCGTATTGATATCTACTCATCTCTATGTTTATGCCACAGTCTTCGCATTGACTATTGTTTCTTATTGGGCCTGCTGTTTTCATTTTAATCTCCTTGTAAAATATAAAGCATAAGTATACACACACAAACCAAAAGAAATATGTACAAACCTTTCTGAGATTTTCTTTTAGTTTTGTATCTACTTAGGATTGATGTGTGTATATACCTATGTAAACTCATTAGAATGGAACTTCGTCTGTAAACTCTTCAACACTAGCAGTACCCTGTTTGATAGCTTGGTATTGATTAGAGCCACCAGTGATGCTCTGAGAGCCTTGAGTGGCCATCTTATCGCTTACCTTTGCATCCATATAATCATTGCCTGCTTGTGATGTGGCAAACCATATTGCTAAACGTCGTTCTTCATAGTCACCAGAAAGATGTGGTGCTTTAGGATTGTCACTTTGATTCTCGAAAAGCACACCAACCTTTTTGTATATCTCACGTATTACTTTACCGGATGGTAGTGTAGCTTTGACAATGACATGATACTCTTCGTTGCCATTGCTGTTTAGCTTGCCTTGTCCTACAAGGACATTGTTCTCACGAGGTGCAAAGAATGCACCTCTGTCTGTGTCGTCATATTGTTGATCCATTAGAAACTCCTACTTGATTTATGGTTAGATGTTTTAGTATTGATAGGGCCAATATCTTTTTTATTAGCAGTATCACTTGCAGCATTGCCATCATCATCAGATGCTAACCCTAAGATTGCTTGCAATGCATAACGTTTTGCGTAGGTAATCGCACTACCCATTGCTTGTGCGTCATCTTCTTTACCTTTCTTGATAAGAACTGGCACGAAGCTAGTCAATGTTGCATCATCATTACTATGCGAAACTGTTGTCTCTACATATATAGACATATGCATGCGTTGCTTATGCTCACCATCAGCAAGTATGCAGTTCTCATACTTTACCGACTGCGAGAATGACAAGCCAAACTCTGCTCCGTGATTGGCAGCATTGATAACACTAGTCAAGTCTGCGTAGCTACTGTGAAAGAATGGATTGCTACTACTTTTCAATGCAGATATATTTAACTGCTGAAATTTAGACATTGCTTCGTTAAGTGATTTACAAGGCTCAGTATTTTTGGTACTGTTACTTGTCTTGTGTTCTCCCACGTTGACACCCGGGGTTGAGTTTGTTGTGGGCTTGACCCCATTTTTATTTTGATTAGACAAGAGTCTCTCCTTTCATTGGTTTAGTTTTAAAGAATCCTTTATACTTTGGATTCTCATGCATGAATAGCCTAGAATAAAATGCTATATAATCATTACTTATTTTAAAGTCTACGTCTGACGTAGTGATGGCTGTCTCCCATCTGATACGACCTACGATTAACCATGGTGAACATTTCTTTGCACCACTATTAATAGCTTCGTGTGTATACTGATTGAAGTATTCGTATACATGTGGGTTATCTTTATGATACTCCCACCATTTGTTTTTCTTTTCTCGGTATGTCATCATGGCTGTACACTCATAACTGATTCGACATCCTCGCTTTTAGGATGACTGCTAACTGGATCATAATGCATGTATATCTCTTCAGCTTCTTCCAATGAAGTAGCCTCAACAATATAGAAATGTTCTGTAGTTTCTATAGTCTGTACTTTATATTTAGCCATCGTTTATCTCCTTAATATGTATGGTTAATGCACCACGTTTGTTGCGTTTGATTGATAGTTTGTCTGTGTAAACCTCACGTTCATTAGGTTTGATCAAAGCTTTAAGACGTTTCTTTGCATCATCAAATATTTGTGCATCATCAAAGTGACATAGATAATAATATTCTTTATCTTTGAATTCATTATCTGTACTAGCATCACGTGTAACCATATTATCTATGGTCATGTGCTGTACACCAGTAGGTAATTCATTTGGCATATCTGATTGAGGTGGTGTTTTGTTTACAACATGATTCCAAAAGTCTTTGAGTATAGGTAGCATGCGTTGCCACTCATCTTCACTGCGTTCAACTAGCTTGCACTCCCATTGGTTGCCAAAGATAACAGATAGATACATCTTATCTAGTTTGGCTACCTTCATATACAGTTGTATCTGTGGTGTATAGTAAGCAAGTATGTCATCAAACTTTCTAAATGAACTGGTATGTTTACATTCAAGGCCAACATCTACACCATCTTCTTTGAGTACACCATCAAGTGTAGCTTTGAAAGGTACACCATCTATTGTAGTGGATACCTCATGCTGATAAGCAAGCACTTGTAAATTGTACTCATGCTCAAACCAAGCAATGTTAAAGTCTTCTGTGTATGTACCTAGTTGTACATTGAATTGATCAGATAAATCTACTGGTTCACCTTGACCAGTCTTTTCTAACCATAACTGATGCCAGTCTCCACTCATTATCTTGACTGCATCTGATCCACCGATGAATCCCATTCGCCATTTGGGGTCACGAATCGGTGGCTTTAGATTAACTACGCTCATTGTGTTCTCCTTTTTGTTTTATTTTACTGCATTATTGCACCAAATACTAGCCCTACTCTGCATTTTTTTGGGCTAATTCTAACATCTCCATTAGCTTGACACGCTTTTGGTATCGCCATTCACCTGCATTGCGAAACTCTGACAAGCTTGGGAAGAAAGTTTTAGTCTTTGAAATATGTTTTACGGCATGCAAGAATATATCGGCAGGATAATCTTGCAAGCCTTCAGCAATCAAACGTATACGCATAGCAATATCTGCCTGTGATTCCTGTGATGGCTTGACCATTACCATCATACACTTGAGTAGTTCTTGTTGCATTTGTTCAGATGGCATGGGTGTCATAGCATACGCAAGTACATTTAAACCCTTATCTATTTGCCCACGGCTAGGCTGCTCTAGTAGTTTGTATCCACGTACACTGAAGTCATTGTTAAGTACTTCCTCGTAGTTTAGAATTGATGCCAAAGAAGAAAGAACTTTTTGCTCGATCTCTTTTGGAGTTGTAGTTGTTAGACTTTTTAAAGCTACTTGTCTTTTGTTGTGGCTTAATTGTAACTGCATTGCCCTTCTCTCTGTTAGATAGTATGTTATTAGTAGGTTCGTGTGTCACTGTGTCACCCTCTGAGTGACACTCTGTCACTTCCACGGTGACAGCCTGACACTTCCGTACTCTATATATGTTTACCTGATTTTTACCCTGACGTTTGCGAATCAAAAATTTTTTATTTACTAGGTATTCAAGTTTACGAATTACAGTTCGTTCACTCAGACCTGACTTGTTTGCAATCGTACTGATGGATGGATAAGCAATCATGGTATCTTGATTAGCATAATGATTGATTGTCAATAGCACAAGCTTGGCTACTGGATCACCAACATCAGCATCCAAGATACCTTGGATATTTTTAAAGGACATACTTATGTTTCAACACTTCTCATTTGGTTCTCCATAGTTTCTTTACTGTTGACTCTGATAAAAACATTACCCATCTAGGTTCTGTATTACCACCTCTCTTATATATAACAGCATCCCGGTTAATCATTGTTGTGAATGGGGATGGGAAGCTGCTATTCTTACGATACTTTACTTCACATATTACTTCTTGTCCGTTGAGGTTGATGACGAGGTCGCCTTTATATTCGCCTCCCAACGCTCCACTAAGAGGCTGACGCTTTGCTTTGATCTTCCACGAGTTGAAGAGTTTGACGAAGAAGTTCTCATGGTATGTTCCTTTTCTGCTAGATGTGCTTGCCAATTTGATTTCTCCTTACAGTTAAAACAAACAAAGAAAGTTCTACTACTCTTTACTTTCGTAAAGTATCTGCTGTGTGTACTACACACATCACATTTTTTCATTGAACTTTTAGCTTACAATCTAAAGCTTCGATCCAATCTAAAAGCATAAAGCCTGAAGGCAAGCGTTCATATCTTTCCCACTTACCTATTAGGCTATCGGCACATCCAATTTTGTAGGCTAATGCTTCTTGTGACAGTTGCATTTTGTTTCTCTTCTCTACTAATGAGCTTACCAATTCTTTCCAATTAGGATTGATTGGAACTGGTACTGCCCTGTAGTTGAACATGTCTGAATGCTTCGAGTATTCTTTGTGCTGTGTCAAATCTTAAATCCATTCCGTTCATTGCTCTATAGTATGTACTGGTAGGTACACCTGCTACAATAAACATGTCTTTCAAACGCACATTATTATCGGAAGCTATGTCTTGAAGCTGTTGTATATACTTGCACAATACCATACATACAGAACTACTGCATATATGCAACATGTGCAAGCATATAATTTATTTATCTTCAGGAGGTAACTTGGATTCTAATTCATTTATCATTTTTTGTAGATGATTTAGAAGCTGATACAATACAGTTAACTTACTGTAAGTACTAGCAGTTTCAGTTTGCTCTTGAATTATTTTTTCTATAACACTTGTCATTTAAATTTCTCCTCTATTAAGTGTTGCATTAAGTTGTTAGCTAATTCATCTATACAACTTGTGTTTAGTTTGTATTCTGCGCATTGGTTTTGAAACTCATCCAATGTCATTCCTGATATATGATCTACAACTGCATCATATATTGCATCATTTACTGGATGAGACATGACGCATCATCTTCTTCATTCCATTGTTTGAGAAGTGCAGCACATGCAAATGCATGTGACACACTGTACTCTTTGCGTATATGTTCAATGGCTTGTTCGTTAGTCATCTCTTCAAGCAACTCACCAAAGCGTTGCTCGACTTCTATACATTGATCACTTAGTCTACTCATGTGTATACTCCTTTACTCTATCTGTTACACCATAATGCTCAAGCATTGGTTGCTCCTGCCATTGATGCCATTGTTTCTTAGTACTTTCTACAAAGCTAGGTCTGTTGATTGATGTGGTTAAGTCACAAATTGCATTGGCAATATTGACTGCATCACACTCACGCTCAACTGATTGACCGATTAGTGATGTTAGATATTCATTGAATGAATCCATAATGTTCTCCATTGTTGTTGTGGTTAAGTATATACAAGCACGTCACTTGCTGACAGTTAGCTAGACTGTTGATCTCTTCTTTCGCTCCCATGTTTCATAGATTATTTGATTTGGTTGATTGGTTTGTTCTTCATATAAAGCCAAACCATAATCATAGCCTTGTTTATAGTAAGTTGAAAACCTTTTTGTTTCATCTATCTCACCATAGATTAATCCATCAGCTACTCCATCTTTGAAGTATGATAGATATCCTTTACGTCTTTGTTCTAAATGTTTGTCCATATTCATCTCCATAAAAAGGGGGATAACCCTACTTATTATCCCCCATCTATTAGTGCTACTTACTAGTGGCCAAACAATCATATAGCATAGGAGGACACAATGATTGCACTAGTAAGCAGCTTCTCTCTAACAATATCTACCTATCTGTCATCACAAGTGAACTTAATGTCAGCTTACAGGATAGACTATAGGCCGTTTAAAGACTGTAACCTTTCGGCTTGTTAGATATTCCGACTTCGGAATTAGGTTAGGCTTCTTCCGATGCCCTCCCATCTTGAAGATGAGATGGCTTTGGTGACCTCGTTGTGGCGAAGCACCTCTGCTCGGTGTGGATGGTTGGCATCATCAGCATGCGATGACCACCAAGTAAGAGCATTGTACAATGCCCACTTGTTACGGCCAAGCTTTTGTGATTCTGTGTTGTACAAACCCATAAGCTTTTCTAATTTAGTTTCGTTGACTTTGGTTTGTGTTGTATGTGAATGACGATTACAGATTGTAGCCTTGAGGAAATGCTCGGCTTGTGATGGTGACACCGGTAGTGAAGCATACTCTTGCCATACATCTTTGTTATCCCAGAATGTAGTCAATGCATTGCGTATCTTTGCAGATGTACCTGCTAAGTTGAAGCCTGTGGTATGCTTGCTCCTGTCATATGATAGTGAGTTAGCAGAAGCACAACCATTGCTGCACCACAATCTATAGCCTTGTGCCTTGATCATGATAGACCACATACCATCATAAGAGTTTAGGTACTCAACCTGAAAGCGTATATAGTCACCAACTTGAGGCTCAACAACTAAGTCATTGAATGCTATCTTGCCTTTCATCTTAGCACCATTCTCGTATATGGTTTGTGTATGCTCATAGTCTTTGGATATGATTGACATATCTATTGCTGATTGCATACGATCTACAATGTCAGCATGCTTGACCATCTTGTATGCACCACCATGTGTACCTAATACATGACCAGTATCAGTACGTACAATAGCCTTTTGCATGTTAGGTGGAACTGGATATTCTTCTGATTTCCATCCATTCTGTAGTTCTTTGACAGCCACTAGAGGCACAACCTCTACTGGGAAATCATAGTCTTGTAATATAGTTTGTGATCCATCCATTTTGTATTCTCCTTTTGTTATGGATTATTGTAAAACGAAATTCAATTTCGTCAAGAGCAGTAAGCCGTCACGCTATCACACACTTTGGTTGATCTGAGCGAAGCGAAGAAGCTTACTGATTGGTTGTTGTGGTACGATGCTTGTGATTAATTAGAATATGCACTAGTGTATTGCAACGAGCCTGCGAGTGGTACGCAATACTCTTTTTATGCGATGTTAATTACAGATACGTTGCATCAGAATATGTACGGCAAGCTGTGATGCCTGCCGTACTGGGGAATAATTAAGCGACACTCTTTATGCTATCGTTGAGTATCTTGTTAGCTTTGTCTTTAGGAAGCTTACATATATCTTGAGGTAGCTTGATCTTGAGTGCAAGATGTTCTGCTACCTTGTCCTCAAAGACCTGCTGTTCAGAGACAGTTCTACCAGTTTTCTTGGCTCTGATAGATAGTAATGCAGAAGATGCCTTGTCTTTGAGCTGAGATTTATTAGATGACCCTAGAGTTTTAGGTGAGAATATCTCATCAAGCATTGTAGTATACTTATCAAGACCCATCCAAGGTGATCCGAATGTATCTTGAAAGAAGTCTCTGAAGATTAGCATCTCACGTTGAGCGTTTTCAATTGATGCTTCATTCTGATAGTATGCATCTGCCATGAAATCCTTGCCATCTTCTAGCATCTTCTCGATCTCATCCTGACGCTTAATACCTTTTTGATATGAACGTTCAGCAGTAGCACAGTAGCCACCAATTCTAACAAGTAAAGATATATTCCAGAATGGATTGTCTTGACCTGTATCTGTGGCAGTATCCTGAGGCCCTGAGTATTTCTTTCTCTTGGCATCATCTTCTACCTCTGCGAAGTTGAATGACTCTATAAGTAAGTCCGTGATAGTAACGTTAGTGTCTTTAGTTTGTAATTTAGTCATGTGTATCTCCTGTATGTTTGACTATTATGTATGAGCATTATGCTCGGTTGGTGAGAGACTATAACTCGTCTCTCATTATCGCATCCTTACGACGTACTTCCCTGTAGAGAAGTATGCACATGATTGCGAATACTGTTGCAAAGAATAAGTTGTTAGTTATTAATGACATAACAAAGAAAAAGAATGAACCGGCAAAACCAGTTACCATTAAAGCAAGTAATATGTATCTCATTTGTATCTCCTATTTGTTATGTACATCATAGTGTGTGTTGTATGTTTGATCTATGATTGGTTGACCAAGTTTTCTACCCATTGAACGTAATGTTCTTTGAGCACGTCTCCCAAGTTTGTAGTCAAGTAACCAGTAGTGAGGGCAGAATGCAGTAGCTCTGCTTTCGAACCAGAAATCACGGATAGCATTTTTCTGTTGTATAATGTTAGATGTTTTAGACATAGTAATTATCTCCATATAGTTATTATGCATGACCTACAACCACGTAGGTATTTTGCTTATGCTTCTGTAAGATATCGCTCTCGGATGACGTCAATAATTTGCATTTAGGGAAGTAATTAATTCGAAAAATAATAATAGTATTTATTACTGGACAAATGTCTGCCGAAAATATGAATAATATTTTTGGACAAATTGTCGATTGACGTTGTCGGCCTGCTAGAAAGCATTACTACAAATAGCCACATAGATATGTCTGTAGCCTAGATCGCTATTTGTTGTTAGGCTTTGTTGTAGGTGAGAGTGATATAAAACACGAAGTATAATCTTGCAAAAATACCTCACGTGATTGTAATAAACCAATGGTAAAAGAATAGTACGTGTCGGTCTGTTTTGTAACTTTTGCGACAAAAGTTAATGGGCTGAAGCAACGCAGGACAAGCCGTGATCTGATATGCGAATGAACTGTACTTTATTCGCATACATGGCGATAGCTAGAATAACGCAACGGAAGCATGGCGAACAGCTATGCGTGAGTGGATGTTCTTCTAGCCTAAGGTGAAGGACGAGGACTGGAAGACCATACTTCGGTAATAACTAATAGTTGTGGGGGAACAAAGGTGCATATCATTACGATATGAATGTAGTGCAGTATTACCCATAGTATCATCAATCATAGGAATAAAAGGAACATACGCATCGTTCTGTTTGCAATGTCAAGCTGAGTCCAAGCTTGCTTGGTGAGGAAGCTTAGTGCATTTTAGCATTGCGAACATGGTTGTGCGTATGTTCACCACGAGGCATTTGTGCATTGACATGGTTTCGTATAAGAGGTCATAAAGGGGGGGATTACAGGGGGGGATTCTCAATGGTAACAGAACGTAAGTTAACGAAGAAACAGATGGCCTTAGTTGATACCATCGTAGCAAATGGATGTAGTGTAAGAGAAGCGTCTCAGCTTGCAGGATATGCAGAAGGTGAGAGTGGGAGAGTGACAGCCAGTAAGACTTTGAGGCTACCACATGTACAGCAGTATATGATGCAATGCATAACAGAGAGTTTGGGATTGAGTGCTACACATGCAAGTAAAAGGATATTGGACTTAGCCAAGGGAGCGAAGAGTGAGTACGTACAACTTGAGGCAAGCAAGGATATACTTGACAGGGCAGGCTTCAAGGCTCCGGATAAGCACATGCATCTACATGCAGGCGAAATAAAGGTTGCAATTGATTTGTCCTAGGGGGGTGGGGGTAAAAAGTTGCGATGGCGACTCAACAACATCACCCATACAAACATTATTTGCCCTCAAGGTTCGTTTGTGCATTGAGCGTGATAACGAGATAAGGGATAACTAAAGTATGGCAACACCGGCATGGACACGTAAAGAAGGCAAGAACCCTAGGGGTGGATTAAACGCAAAGGGTCGAGCTTCATACAAACAAGGTACATTGAAAGCACCAGTTAAGAGTGGTGACAATCCCAGACGTGCTTCTTTCTTGCAGAGAATGGGAGCAGCTAAAGGGCCGGAGCGTGATAGTAAAGGCAAACCTACTAGGTTATTATTATCATTAAAGGCTTGGGGTGCGAGTAGCAAATCAGATGCTATTAAGAAAGGTCGTGCCATTTCAAGGAGAAACAAAGCTAAAAAGGAGAAAGCATAATGCCTATGGGTAAAGGAACTTATGGTTCAACTAAAGGAAGACCACCGAAGAAAAAGAGTATGTTAACTGGTAAGCAGAAGACATTGCCTAAGTCATTACAAGCTAAGATTATGAAGTCAAAGAAAAAGTAAATGGCAGTTAACGCAGCAGGTAATTATACCAAACCTACTATGAGGAAAGCTATCTTTCGCAGGATCAAGGCTAGTGGTAAGGGTGGTAAGCCCGGACAATGGTCTGCTCGTAAAGCACAGATGCTTGCCAAACAATACAAGGCTAAAGGTGGTGGTTATAGATAATGGCACTTGCAAAGTCACAGAGATCATTACGTGCATGGACTAGGCAGAAGTGGCGAACCAAGTCAGGCAAACCTAGTACACAAGGGTCGAAAGCAACTGGTGAACGTTATCTACCTGAGAAAGCAATTAAAGCTTTATCTTCCTCTGAATACGCAGCCTCTACGGCTCTTAAACGAAAAGCAATTAGAGCAGGTAAACAAGTATCTAAACAGCCCAAAAAGATTGCAAGCAAAACGAAAAGCTATCGATCTTATTCATAGGATAACCGAATGATAAATATTTACTTTCAAATTTTTAAATTTACCAATAATATAAGCACATACTTTTATAATAAGTATTGTCATGCTTTAAGAGTAAAACAAATAAAAGAGAAAACAAGAGTTGTTTAATGAGCTTCTTACATACTCTCAAGAAAGAAGATAGAGATATACTTCGTATAGTTGTAAAGAGAGTACACTTCAAACATTACCCGGAACAGTTCTGCACAGATTATGAAGCAGACAAAATGATTGCAGCCATTGCACCTGAGGTGGTAGAAAAGCTTATGAAAGTTGGTAAGGATATGAAAGTTGACCAACTTTAAATACAAACCTGATGGTGATGTCTGTAAAAATTTTATGAAGGATGATACCTTTTTTCGTGGTATTAGAGGGCCAGTAGGTTCAGGTAAATCAGTAGCTTGTTCTGTAGAAGTATTCAGACGGGCATTAATGCAGGAGAAATCACCAGATGGCAAAAGGAAAAGTCGTTGGGCTATCATCAGAAACACAAATCCTCAGCTTCGCACTACCACGATTAAGACTTGGTTGGACTGGTTTCCGGAAGAAGATTGGGGTAGGTTTTCTTGGTCAGTTCCATATACGCACAAGATATCCAAGAGTGACTTGGAGTTGGAAGTTATATTCCTTGCACTCGATAGACCTGAAGACGTAAAGAAACTTCTTTCATTAGAACTAACTGGTATATGGATTAACGAGGCTAGGGAAATTCCTAAGTCAATTATTGATGCATGTACTATGCGTGTGGGTAGATATCCATCCATGAGAGATGGAGGGCCGACATGGACTGGTGTGATTGCAGATACCAATGCTCCTGAAGAAGATCACTGGTGGCCAATCATGGCAGGCGAAGTTCCTGTACCTGATCATATAAGTTCTGAAGAATCTAGGATGTTGGTAAAACCTGACAACTGGAAGTTCTATACACAACCATCAGCTATGTTAGAGGAAAAAGATGATGAGGGATTGGTATTAAAATATAATTCTAATCCCTTAGCTGAAAACAAAAAGAACATGATGCCAAGTTATTATCCTAACCTTATTCAAGGTAAAACCAAAAGTTGGATAGATGTTTATGTTATGAATAGGCTTGGGCATATACAAGACGGCAAGCCAGTATATAATATGTTTAGAGCCGATGTACATGTTGCGAAAGAAGAAATACCTGTTGCTGATGGTATGCCTTTATTTATTGGATTAGATTTTGGCTTGACCCCTGCTGCTGTCTTTGGGCAAAAAGTTAGAGGTCGTTGGCTTATATTACAGGAGATAGTTGCCTTTGATATGGGTATAGTTAGATTTGCTGAATTGCTAAGGGCAGAGATAGCAACGCGTTACGCTAACTGTGATGTTAATATATTTGGTGATCCGGCAGGCGACTTCAGGGCACAGACAGATGAATCTACTCCATTTCAAATATTAAGAGGTGCAGGACTTCAAGCTAGACCAACACATAGTAATGATGTAGCATTAAGACTAGAGTCTGTGTCAAGCCCATTGCAACGTATGGTTGATGGGCAGTCAGGTGTTTTGATAGACTATAGATGTAAAGAATTGATTAAAGGTTTTGAAGGTGGCTATCACTATAGAAGAATGCAAGTGTCAGGTGAAAGGTATGAAGACAAACCATCAAAGGATAGGTTCTCTCATATACATGATGCATTGCAGTATCTTATGTTAGGGTCAGGAGAGGGCAGACAAGTGATGGGACAGTTCAAAACTGTTAAGGCATTTAATGCTAGAAGAGAGTTTGATGTATTTACTAGACAACCTAAACAACAAAGAAGACAAGGTCTTTGGTCTAGGTTATAACATTTGTGCGTTGTGTATTATTAATTTAATATGTATGCGTTAAAGAAAAGGAGATTCATATGTGTTTACCCGGTGGTGGATCAAAAACACCTGCACCCGATCCCGAATTAGAAAAAGAAAGAGAATCTGAAAAGGCTAAAGAGCAGGCTAAGACTGCTGAAATGAAACAAGAAGCTTTGGAAGAAACTGTTTCAAGAAGGCGAAAAGGTACAGGTAGAAGATCATTGTTGTCTGGTTCAGGTGGTGGTGTAGGTTTTTATAACAGGTATTCATAATGCATGATATAGCCCAAGGCTACATGGCTAAATATGAAAAGGCCAAGACAATCAGACGTGAGTTTGAAGAACTCTACGATGAAATCTTTGAGTATTGTTTACCACAAAGACAAGGGTTCAAGAACTATACTCCCGGTCAAAGACGTGATGATCGTATATTTGACGAGACTGCTGTTGTTGGTGTGCAGGAATTTGCATCAAGATTGCAGGCAGGATTAGTTCCTAACTTTGCTAGATGGGCAGACTTTGTTGCTGGTGGGGAAGTTCCTGCTGAAGAAGCAGATGAAATAAATAACAAGCTAGATGAAGTAACAAATTATGTATTTGAAATACTACAGACATCTAACTTTGCACAAGAGATACATGAATGTTTTATAGACCTTGCTCTTGGTACTGCTGTACTTGCTGTTACTGAAGGCGATGCTGTAAACCCAATACGTTTCCATTCTATCCCATTGCCACATGTTGTATTAGATGTTGGCCCTGATGGAAGAATTGATCACGTTTATAGAGAAAGAGATTTAAAGTTTGGAGAGTTACCTATTGCGTATCCAAGAGGTAGTTTTACTGAGCAAACCTTAGACAAGATACAGAAATATCCTGATAGTAAATGCAAGATACTAGAGGTATCATGTAAGCTTTATGACAAACCAAATGAAGAACGCTATAGCTATATGGTTATAGAGATGGGTGATAAGAAGCTTATATTGAATGAAGAGTATAATGGTATAGGCTCTAATCCATTTATTGCTTTTAGATGGAGTAAAGCAAGTGGTGAGGTTTATGGCAGAGGCCCTGCTGTTAATGCATTAAGTGCTATCAAGAGTGCCAACCTTACAATCGAATTAGTTCTTGAGAATGCACAGATGGCTATATCAGGCATCTATCAAATGGATGATGATGGAGTTATCAACGTAGATACAATAAACCTAGTGCCGGGAACTGTTATACCTAAAGCACCTAACTCTAATGGATTACAACCAATAAGAGCAGCAGGAAACTTTGATGTTGCTAACTTGGTTCTTAATGATATGAGGAATAATATCAAGCGTGCTTTGTACAATGATATGCTTGGTGATCCTAACAGGACACCTGCTTCAGCAACAGAAGTTGCAGAACGTATGGCTGATCTATCAAGAAAGATAGGTTCAGCATTTGGTAGATTGCAAGCTGAGATGGTACAGCCAGTATTACAACGTGTAATATACTTGCTAACTAAGCAAGGCAGGATAGAAATACCAACAGTTAATGGCAGGCAAGTTAAGATTAAAAGCGTTTCCCCACTGGCACAGGCACAATCTAACCAAGATATTGTGTCCCTAGATAGGTTCTTAGAAATGGTCGCAGGGCGTTTCGGCCCTGAGGTGATTAACCTCCTAGTCTCCTCAGAAGAAACAGCAATCTATTTAGCCAAGAAATTTGGTGTGCCAGACCAGTTGATCCGTGATGTTGGTGAGAGACAACGCATGGTACAGATGGCACAACAGATGCAACAACAAACAGGAATAGACCCGAATGCAAACCCAAACATCCAAGCACTTGGGGGTTGATGGATACCCTCGCTCCAAGAATAATGATGAGAAAATATCTTTAGATTTAGCCAGTACATTCAATACTCCCAGTGGACTGGCTACCCTACAATATCTGAAGTCCATAACAATAGAAGCTATAACAGGAGCTAATATAAGTTCTGAAGAGTTAAGGCATCTTGAAGGGCAAAGATATCTAGTGGCATTGATTGCCAAACGAGTTCAACATGCAGAGAGGAGAAACCATGGAAGAAACATCAGCAACACCAAGTGAAGCTACTGAAGCACCAGTAGAACAAACAACAGAAACTGTTCAGGCTGAAAGACCTGAATGGCTACCTGAAAAGTTTCAGACACCTGAAGACTTACGTAAATCATATGATGAGTTATCAAGTAAGCTTGGCAAAGGTGAAGAAGAATTACGTGATAAACTATTACAGGAAATGGAAACAGAAGCATTTTCAAGTAGACCTGATGCAGTTGGTGATTACGTATTACCTGAAGTTATAGATGAACAAGATGCTGTAGATAATGAGTTGCTTGACTGGTGGTCTAACTATTCATGGGAAAATGGATTAAGCCAAGAAGAGTTTGCTGAAGGCATAGAAAAATATGCTACAGCTATTATGGGAACACAGCCTGATCTTGAAGCAGTAGCAAAAGAACTAGGTGATAATGCTAATGAAAGAGTTGAGGCTGTACAGTTATGGATGAATAAGTTCTTTCCCGATCCTGCAATGCAAGAAGCTGTTGCAGAACTGGGTGCAAGTTCAGCAGGCATAAAAGCTTTAGAGCATATCATAGAGCAAACTAAATCAGCTAATGTATCAGGCCCGGGTACGATTGCAGGGCAAGTTACTAAAGAAGATGTAGAAGCCAAGATGAAAGACCCAAGATACTGGCAGCAAGGTAGACGTGATCCGGCATTTGTACAGGAGGTCAATAATGAGTGGAAGCGTCTTTACGGGTGAGGGTGATTATGGCATTGCTGAGATAGTAAAGAGCAGGCCAAGTCATGCTGAAAAGCTTCAACATAATTTAAGGGATACTGATCTACGAGAATGTTTGATTGCAGGTGTTTCACCATGGCGAGCATTAATGCAATCATTACAAATAGATACAGCAGAAACTTATACCGTTTTGTTAAAAGAAGAACCTGTAATGATGTTTGGTGTTGTTCCACAACATGACTTGGTAGCAAGAATTTGGATGCTATGCAGTCCTGTAGTAGAACAATATCCAAAAACATTTGTTAAATTGTCACCATCTATTGTTGATTACTTCCAAGATAAATACTTTTTATTGGAAAACGTATGTCCAATAGATCACTACAAGACTTTAAGTTGGTTGGAATATCTTGGTTTTGGCTTTTTACCTTCTGCTATTTCTAGTAATGGGTATCACGTTTTACGATTTGTGCGTTGTCAAAACCTTTATTATATGCAATCCCTTGAAGATACACGGCCTGTAATAAGCTGACAGCCCTAACGGATAACTGGATGAAGCCCAAAACAGACAACCGATAGCAACTTAAACAACAAACTGCAATGAGCAGGGAAAGGACTAATAATGGCTAATACAATAGATCAAGCCTTTATTAAGCAGTTCGAGTCCGAGGTACATCTTGCATACCAAAGAATGGGTTCAAAGTTAATGAATACTGTTCGTAACGTAAGCAATGTTGCAGGAAGCTTAGTACGCTTTCAAAAAATCGGTACTGGTTCAGCTTCAACTAAATCAAGGAACGGTATGGTTACTCCGATGGAACTAGATCATACTAACGTAGAAGCAACATTAGCAGACTACTATGCTGCTGAGTACATTGACAAGTTAGACGAACTCAAGACAAACATTGATGAGCGTCAAGCTATTGCTACTTCAGCCGCTGCTGCATTAGGCCGTAAGACAGATGAGATTCTTATTACAGCTATGGATGCAGGTGCTAATTCAACTCAGTTACATGACACTAGTAGTGCTGTAGAGAAAGCAGATTTATTATCAGCTTTTGAAACATTTGGTTCTGCTAACTTACCTGAAGACGGAAATAGATATATTGCTATGCATCCAAAAGGATTTGCTGACTTATTCTTAATTAATGAGTTTGCATCTTCTGACTATGTAGGCGATCAGAACTTACCATATGCAGGTGGCATGACAATGAAAGAGTTCTTAGGCTTTAAGATTTTTTCAACAACTGCTGTAACTGCCGGTAAGAATATGGCATATCACACCACTGCTATAGGACTTGGAATTGGTGCTAATGTAACTACTGAGTTAAATTATGTACCTGAAAGAGTCTCACACTTAGCAACATCAATGATGTCCATGGGTGCTGTCGTTATTGACGACAACGGCATTTATGAACTTCTTGATAACAACTAGTAAGGAGATTTATATATGGCTTATTCTTCTAATGGACTAACACGCATGTCAGGTGGTGGTGGCTACAATATGTGGTACTACTCAAGTACAGATGCGTTATCAGTAGTTCGTGCTTCCGGTTACTTTAATGATGCAGCAGGCATGATGAACGTAGGTGACTTAGTTATCGTTTATGATAGCGATGCACCAACAATTGCATTGTCAGTTGTGTTGTCAAATACTGGCTCCGTTGTTGATATTGCAGATGGTACTGCAATCACAGTAACTGACACAGACTAAATTATATGACTTCAACGGCATCCAACTCAGCGTTAGACATAGCATCAAGAGCCTTAGTGCTTATCGGTGCAGAACCAATCACTTCATTTGAAAGTAGTTCAACGGAAGCATTGGTAGCCTCTAACATGTATGAGGATGTCGTTAGGTCGTCTTTGTGTATATGTAGATGGAGATTTGCTACAGAGCAGGCAGTTCTTAATCAGTTAACAGATACACCTACAGGCAGATTCGATATAGCACATCAGTTACCAAGTAACTTATTGATGCTACATGCCGTTACAATAAATGATAATAAAATACAGTACACTGTATATGGAGATAAAGTTTTCTCTGACTCAACTACAAATGATACTTTGATAGCTGATTATACTTACAGAGCAGATGAAGTAGACTTTCCATCATACTTTTCTCTTGCTGTTCAGTATTCACTAGCTTCAGTATTTGCAACAGCAATAGCTAGAGACGATAAGCTTATGGAAATGATGGAAGTAAAAGCAGAAAGATTAATGGCTAAAGCTAGAAACCTTGATGGTCAACAGCAAACAACCAGAGTATTATCTACCACGAGGTTTAGAACAAATAGGTTAAGCTAATGGCAAGGATTAGAATACCACAAAATAGTTTCCAATTTGGTGAAATTAGTCCTTCATTAACATCAAGAACCGATTCACCGATATACAAAAACTCAGCAGAACGTGTGCGTAATTTTTTTATACGTGGCGAAGGTGGAGTTACTAAAAGACCCGGCACAAAAAGATGGCATAACTTTGGTAGCAGTCCATCTTATGATTCAGACCTTAGGCAAACAGTTCGTATAGAACCATTTTCATTTTCAGATGATGAGCAATATATAATTGCTTTTAGTAATACACGTATAGAAATATTTCAGGTTAGCCCTACTACAGGTGATATATCATCAATACAAGCTTTAACTGGACAAAGTTGGTTAGTAAATACAACTGCTGCACCATACTTAGAAGAGTATACGTTTGCACAGCAAGGTGATGTTATGTTTGTATGTCATCAAACAATGGCACCAAGAAAGATTGTTCGTACAGGCCTTACAACATTTGTAGTTGAAACTTTTACTTTTGAATCATCAACAAATAGTGAGCATGTTTTTCAACCGTATTATCCTTTCCAAGCATTGGGTGTAACTATATCTGCTAGTGCTACAAGTGGAAGTGGAGTAACATTAACAACTAGTGCTGATTATTTTACATCAGATCATGTTGGTGTGTATCTTAAGATAGGAACTGCTGAAGCAGAGATTACTGGATATACAAACGCAACAACTGTAACAGCAACTATTTATGGAACTCTTAGACAGCAATTAGATTTGAATGCATTTAAAACAACAGAAAATAGTTTGGTCGTGCAAGTGACGCATGCCTTACATGGATTATCTGTAGGTGCTACTATTGTTATAGACAGAGCAGGAACTGTAGGTGGTATAGGTATATCAAGGCTAAACGGCACAAGAACTATAACGGCTGTGATAGATGAAAACACATATGAGTTTAATACTGAAACAAGTCATGAAGCCACATCCTCAGAAGATGGTGGTGGTAGACCAAGAGTTGAGACTGGTTCAGCAACTACCGAATGGCAAGAGCAAAGCTATTCTGCTGTGCGTGGCTTCCCGGCAGCAGTTACCTTTCATCAAAATAGATTGTGGTTTGGTGGTACATTAGCTCAGCCTGATGGTATATGGGGTAGTAAGTCTGGTCAGTATTTTAACTTTGATGTTGGTGATGGTGAAGACAATGATGCACTTGATCTTACAGCAAACGTTGGTGAGATATTTACTGTAAGACATTTAGTATCTAACAGAGATTTACAGGTATTTACTACAGGTGCAGAGTTGTTTGTACAAGCACCAGTAGATAAACCAGTTACACCTGCTAACGCACAGATACGCAGACAGACACCATATGGTGCATCGTTTGTAAAGCCTGCTGTATTTGATGGTGCTACATTATTTATACAAACAACTGGATCAGCTTTAAGAGAGTTCTTGTTTACAGATGCTGAACAAGCTTATACCTCAGTAGCTGTATCAAGTCTTGCACCTCATCTAATACTTAATCCTGTACAACAAACATCTATTAAAGGTGCATTGAACAGAAGTGAATCATATGCTTTTCTTTTAAACAGTGATGGAACTATAGCTGTCTTTTATTCTATTAGAGGTGACAACAAAGCAGGATGGACATTGTGGGATACAGCAGGCAAGTGGCATTCAATATGTAGTGTATTTGAAAGATTGTTTGTTGTTGCGTCAAGGGATGATGGTTCAGGATCAGACAAGTTATTTTTAGAAGAGTTTCAGGTAGATATGCCAATGGACTTTTGTGATGAGTTTAGTGCGTCAAGCAGTGTATTCAGTGGATTGACATCACACTTTTCAAATGGTGCTGTTGTAAAAGCAATTAGTGGTAATGATTATCTTGGTGAGTTTACTATAGCCTCAGGAGAAATAGATGCGTCATTAGCTAAATCAAATGTATCCACTGGCTATATAGGTTATGCATTCACTCCTCTCATCAAGACCTTGCCAGTGGATGCAGGTATTATTGGTGGGCCACTTACTGGAGAGCCTAGAAGAATTAGTAGGGTTGTTTTAGATTTGTATTCTACTCTAGCCGTTTCTGTAAATAATAATGATCTTGTTTTTAGGAATGTTACTGATGATATGTCTAATGAAAGAGTACCAGTAACAGGCAAAGAAGAGTTTAGGGTGTTGGGATATAGCCGTGATCCAAGAGTAAATGTATCACAAAGCTATCCTTTTAGTTTAGATATTAATGGCATGGTAGTGGAGGTAGCATTCGGATGAGTTGGTGGATGGTAGCAGGTGCAGTTGTAAGTGCATATGGTGCAATGCAAGCAGGCAAAGCAAGGGCAGCAGAAGCTAGGGCGCAAGCAGCACAACTAGAAGAACAAAAAAAAGATGCTAAAGTTACTGCAATGCAGGAACATAATATACGCATGGAAAATTTAAATGTTATGCTTGGTGTAAATGCATCATTAGCAGGGGTTATGGGTAGAGACGAAGACAGATCGCTTGCAGCTATTAAACAAAAGATATTAAAAGAAGCAACGACATTAGAAGATAGAGCAAGAGTGCAGTATCTTAGTGATCAAAGTCAACGTTCTATGTCTATACAAATAGCAGGTATGAGAGCAAGGAATGCTAGGAGAGCAGGCACAATATCAGCTATAAGCAGTTTATTAAGTGCAGGTAATCAATACTCAAAGATATCAGGATCAATTCCTACTGCATCAGTTACAGGAACTGGGCCTTTAAGATTTAATCCTAGCAGAATAAGTGGAAGTGGAATCTATACATAATGGTAGAATTTCTAAAAGCAAAACCTACATCTTTTGTTAATAAACCTAGAGGTATTATTGATACACGCACAGGCGAAAGTCAAGTGTATGAACAGATAGCTAATCTTGGCGATCAAATGTCAAGGATGGGATTTGAGGATGCAGTAGTTGAGCAGGAAAAGATTGGTAAAGACTACGTTGCCTCATTGCAAACAAGAGACGAGCAAGGCAAGTTACAATTTGTAACGTTGCCTGAATCACTAAGTAAGGTTGCTAGAGATGCAGCTACACCACAATTAAGAAAAAGATACGCCAATGAACTGCAATTAGATACCAGTAATAAGATTGCTGAGTTACATAGAACATACAAAGATGATCCCATAAGCTTTGAGTTTCAGTCTAATTTATATATTACTGAGACTGTTAATACTCTACGTGCAAACGGATATCAGGAAGTAGCAGGTGATTACGCAACAAATGCAGCAGGCTTAGTTGTACAGCATTCTAATGATTTAAAACTCAAGGCATTTAAAAAGCAAGAAGAAGCTGCCAACGAAAAGCAAAGAGTTCTCATTGATAATCAAATACAAGATTCTTATGAGAATAGAGTTGGTGGTAAATCTAAAGAAGCAGACGAAATGGACAAAGCTGTTCTTGCTTCGTTAGATGATCTTATAGCAAGGGATGTTGTCAACGCACCATACTACAAAGAACAAAGAGCATTGGTTCTTAGAAATAAGAAACAAGCTATTATGGAATTACAGTTTCAAAACTTTAGTGCAGGACAAATGGCTGCATATAATAGAAGTCTGACGCTTGGAAAAATATCTGATCGAGATAAGGCTCTATTACCAAATCTAACTGATCAACATTTTATAGATCAAAGAAAGGATATGAGGCCTGAGGATATAAGGGTTTTAACAGCATGGGGTTCTACAACCAAAGGAAGGTTTTCTGATGGCCTTACTGAAAAAAAGAAAACATATGAAATTGATAACACAGCAAAACAATGGAATAGTAAAACACTATCAATTAAATCAACTAAAGTTAGCAATGATTTAGATGCTGTCGTTGGAAATGAATTAGGCCTTGGAAGAAAAGCAACACCTAATGATATCCTTAATGCAACACAGCCACAAACGCAAAAAATAATGGGAGGGCAGAAAGGTAATGCATCTGTTCCTACATCTATCAAACAAGTTATAGGAAATCCATCTATAGCTATAACTAATATAAATAATAAACTGGAGCAAGGCAATCGAGAGGGTGCAGAGTCATCTATTAATAATTTAATAAATGTAGCAAAGGTTTCTAGTGGTCTTATAGGTGTAGACAAAAAAGGAATTGCAAGAATAAAAACTGTTGAAATATTATCAAGAAGAGATGGTGATGTTGTAAAAGCATTTCAAGAAACATTTAAAACACCTGAAAGACGAGATGTAGCAGATGCAATGGTAAAAAATAAAATCATTGAAAGCGATGATTCTATTACAGATGAAAATTATAGTGCATCTAATTTTTTTAAGAAAAAGATTAAAGGATTAGATTTAGATTTAGATGCATCTGAAATTCAAGACCTTATACCAGTAATGCGTATTGCATTAGAAGCAGAAGGAGCTACTATTGAAGATGCTTTAGAAACAGCAGAAGAATACTATGAAGCTGTTTATAAATCACATCCAAGTAATTATAATATAAATGAAAGAAAAACTGGCACACCTGATAGGGGTGGTATTGCATCTTATTATGGAGATAACACAGACAAAGTAGTTGAAATTATTAATAATAAATTAAAAGTTGATTTACCTGATGATACTGAAACAAGTTTCTTTGGATTGTATACAACAAAAGTAGATTACGAACTTGGTGAAAATGCTTTCTTATTACCGGATAGATCAAATGGAAACAAAGGTTCTGGAAGGTGGACAGTCGTTGATGCTGATGGCAAACCACTTACTAACGAATTTGGTGTTATTGAAATAACAACACAGGATATAGAACTATCATCAAATATTATTTTAAACGAGGCTAAAGAAGCTATTGCTGATGAGACTATAGGTAAGTATTTCAATTGGTGGAATAACTTTAGTTTTGATACAGATATACGTATTGAAATGGGTGAAATAAAAGGAAGTAAGTCAGTTGATTTAGACGCACCTGCACCACTAATTGATACTTTTGATGATACGACTAAGAAAAAACTTATGTCTACTGATCTTTACGTTCAGCCAACTGGTTCTGAGATGCAAGAAAATATAGATATACAGCCTGATGCTATGAGAAATATTAATGATGCAGTTGATGAAGCAATAGATACTGTAGACAGGACTGTAGTACAGCCAGTTATTGAAGGTGTAGAAACAGCAATTGATAAAGCAGGTAAGCTTAAAGACATTGCTGTTAATAACATTGTTAGTTTTTATAACAAAATGAAAGCAGAAGGTGCTGAAATATTAAGAGACACACCTGAGTTTATTGAGATAGCACAACTTGCTAATGGTCAGGTAATTGATGAGCTTGTGAATAGTATAACTGCAAATAAACCGATCAATGCACATGTGGGTGCAATAGAACAATTAATTAAAGATGAGGATTTTAGCCCTGTACAATATCAAGATGGTGCAGGAAAATCTATTGGGTATGGTTTTGCTATTGCTGCACTTGAAGATGACGAACGTGCTTTGATTAAAGATATAAATAATATTAAAGAAAAAGAAGCTAAAGCAATTATAAATATTAAAGTTCAAAAGATAGCAAGAAAGTTTGTTAGGGATGTTCCTAATTTTAATTCAATAGCAACGACAAGGCAGATTGCATTGATAAATTTTGCTTATCAACTTGGTTATGAGAATGTAACAAATCAAGGCAAAGACCCTAAGAAACAGTGGCCTAAGTTTTTTGTTAGTTTAAAAGCTGCTGCAATTGCACCAGCAGGTTCAAAAGAAAGAGATGAACTGTTTGCTGAAGCAAGAAATAACATGGTGTATAATTACACATCTAAAGGTAGATTTTATACAGATTGGTTTAACCAAACTCCTAACAGAGCAAAGAGAGTATCACAAAGCATAAGAGGTTATTAATGTCTGAACTTTTTTACAGGTCATCTGATTACAAAAGTTTTACACCAAGAAAGTTTGCAAGACCAACCCCAGTTTTTACAGAGTATCAAAAGCATGCAGACATTATAGAACCATCTTTTGGTGAAACATTTATGGGTCATCTTGGTTATCAATGGATGCCAGTTACAAACTTTATACAAGAGCAATTAACATTTACTAATCAGGATGATGATCCTGATTTTAGATGGCAGGATCAAGAAGAAACAGAATCATATTATCAATACGTTGAAGAGTTATCACGATCTAAAAACAGAGAGCATTATGATTTTATAATGAGTAATATTGATCAAGGTATAAAACGTAGAGAGGTTATGGATAGAGGTGGATTGTTTCCTGCATTAGTAGCAGGCTTTGCTGATCCACTTAACATAGCATTTGCATTACCGGTATTTAATGTAGGGCTTAAAGCTGCTTGGGCAGCAGGCTCTGCTTTAGGTGTTGCTAAGTCAGGTGCTAAAGTAGGTCTTGGATTTGGTATTGCATCAGAAGCAATACGAGCACCATTTGATCCTTTGAATACTCCACATGAGGTTGCTATGAACATAGGTGCGTCTACACTTATGACTGGTTTACTAACTGGTGGCATGAAAGGTATTGCTAATACCTATTCAGGTATGAAGCTAAAGAAGATTAATGAAGAAATAGCTAAAGAAAAAAAAGGTATAAAAACTGAAACAACAACTCAGACACCTGTTGGTGAGCCTGTACCTGATCCTACTGTTGCTCCTGTAAAACCAACTGCAAAAATTAAAGCGTTATCTGAAATGGATGATGGTGAAATACAGTATAGATTTGGCGAAGAGTTCAATGTTAAAAAGATAGTTACCGATCAAAAGATTGTAGATCAATACAAGATTGATGCAGATAAACCAAACATTTTAGGAAGGCATGTCTATTCAGATGAGGGTGGAACTGTATATGTGGATATTACTAGGACAAAAGATAAATTTAGAAGCCTTAAAGAAAAAGCTAAAAACAAAGAAAAGGGATTCGAAGAACTAGAACGTCTTAAAAATACAGGTTTATATTCTGAAGCATCATACTATCAAAGTAGATTTATGTTTAACAACATAGATAGATTTACTGATGAAGATGAATTTGTTGATTTTGTTTTGTTTCACGAAATGATGCACGGAAAATACAAACAAAAACCAAATCAAACACTTAGAGCATATGAAGAAGAAATCAATACTAATGCATTAGATAGGTCGCAGGCTGAAAGAAATAAAATATCTGAAGACACAGGTGCTATAAAAGAAACTGTATACTCTCGAATTGGCAAAATAAGTAAATTTATTCCATCAAGAATTATTAATGAAGCTAAGGACTTAAATGTTTCTATAAAAAATGACTACAATAAAATGTCATTCAATGCATCAGTTGCTCTTGAAGGCAATCAATATGGTAGAGCAAGTCAATCTTTATCAGCAAGGGCAAAGCTATATGGTGGCAGAGTATATTCATTGCGTACAAGAATGCGTGAAAGATATATGAAACATATGAAGTCACGAGAAGGTACAGGTGAGTTTATTGGATTTGATGTAGCGTCTATGGCAGTCAAAGCTAATAGATATATGAGAGGTGATACAAGCAAAAAAACTTTTGATGAATGGTTTGATGATTTGATTATGACTCATATTGACAATGGTAATCCCGATTGGCATGCAGCTAACTATCAGTATTTACCGGAAATAATTAGGTCTTCATTAGATGATCTTGATGGCATGCTCAGAGCTATGGATGATTTAGCAAGAGAGGTTGGTGTTTTAGGTGATGATGTAGGTATACGACAACAAATAAAAGATATTGCATTAGATGTAGAAAGACGAACTCAAGAAATAACAAAGATAAAAGAAACAATTAAATCAATAGATGATAGAGCTAAAGAACGTATGACTAGCAGCAGATCATCTACACCACAATACACAGCAAAAGAAAAAAAGTTTAAGGATAATTTACAAGGCCAGTTAATGGTTGAGGAGAAGAGGGTTGCTGATGCTGCACTTAACACAACTTGGTTAAGAGGTGTGTTAAATTCACCAACTAGAAAGAACTACAAGTTTCCTATTTATTATGACAAAGCTTTATTACTTTCAAGTCCTGATAAAAGAGAAGAGCTAACACAGGTATTTACTAAACATTTTTTAGAGGAAGACACTTACAAAAGATGGGAAGGCGACAAGTGGATTGATGTCCAGATTGCAGGGAAAGCAGAGAAAGCTAGAGAAGAAGCTGAAAAGGTTGTTAATAAAATATTAGAGATAGGTGATAACTTACATGAAACAGGCCCAATCGGGCCGGGCAAAGGTAAGCACTTAATGATTCGTGCAACAAATATACCCGAATGGAAAGTCAAAGATTTTATTATACGAGATGAGCGTGTACTAGAAAACTATATGGAAAAAATGGGCTTTCGTATTGAATGGGCAAGAGCATTTGGTAAGGAAACTATAGATGAAATGCTAGACAGGCATGACATTATTATGAAAGCTGATGGTCTTTCTGAAAAAAAACGTGCTGAATTTAGAACAAACTTTCTTGCTGACTATGAGCGTGAAGCAGGACAAATGATTAGGTCACCTGATAGATGGGATAATAAATACTCAAGGATAACTAAGAAGGTTGCAGGTATGACCTATCTTACTGGTGCAGGAGTAACATCTATAATTGAAACAGTAGCTATGCCAATTTTTGAGCATGGTTATGGCAGGGTATTTAGGACTGCTGTGCAAGCTGTTGATGGTAACTGGTCTAATATCAAAGCTAACGTAAAGAATCTTATGTACGTTAATGAGGGTATGGAGTTAGCAAAGTCTATAGCACAAAGAATATTTTTAACAGACACAACTAAAAACTTACAGCCGGGTAAGTTAGAGCGTTCTGTTGAAATGATGGAAAAGGGTTTTTATATTGGTAATGGTTTATCAATTATTACAAAGATAGGTAAGATGGTTGATATGGCTGTGCGTATACCTAAGTTCTTTGATCAAATACAATCAATAAAAAATAATAGTGCATCAGCGTTTGATATAGAAGAGCTTGGTCGTTATGGTATAACACCTGATGTAGCTAGAAGATTATCTAATATGCCTTGGGAAAAAACAGAAACAGGTATGCCTGTTTTAAACTTAGCTAATTGGCCGGAAGCTACAGCGTTGGATAGAGAACTCAAGCGTACAATGATGACATATCTTGCTTCTGCATCACGTAATACTATTATGCATGCTACTGCTTTTGATAGACCAATGATCATGGATGGTTTTGTTTATGTAAAATACAAGCCGTGGATGAGAAAGCTTGGAATACAAGTTGATGAAAGAGCAAGTATAAAAGTTGGAAATAAGATTACATATCCTATGGCACGTGTTGAGTCTGGTGTTATGGCTTTTCCATTTCAGTTTTATAACTTTGCTTTTGCAGCTACAAACAGAATTGCAGCATCTATGCTTGATCCGGCAAGGCAACATAGAATGGCAGGTATGTCAGCATTGTTGGGTATGAGTTATATAACACTACTTATTAAAAAGCCTGACTGGTGGTTTGAGAATAGAGATGCACCTGAGTTAATGATGCGTAGCTTTGAAATGTCAGGCATTACTGGAGTCTATTCAGACATTGCGTATATGGCATTGCATTCTGCAATTGCTACTGGCTTACATAATCCTGATGATTCATGGCTAAAGGGTAAATACAAACCAACAGTTGGGGATCAATTTGCAGACTTTGCGGGTGCAACACCGGGTATGATGCGTGAGTGGGTACTTGGTGCTCATGAATTATTGACTGACCAAACTCCTGAGGGATTAAAGAGATTGTCTTATAACCTACCAATAATAGGGTTAACACCATTTGCTGAAGATATGAGAGAGCTAGGCAGAAGTATAACAAGGCAATGATTTGTGCGTTGCACACAATTACAACAACAAATAAGGTGCAAATATGACAATATCTATAAGCGATAACAACCCTAGAGTCTCGTACACAGTAGCTGAAGGTGTAACTCAAACAGCATTTACTGTTAACTTTGAGTTCTTTGATGATGCTGATCTTAACTTTTATGTTGATGGTACACTTAAAACATTAACGACACATTACACAGTAACAGGTGGTAGTGGTGCAACTGGCACAATTAATACAACAGTAGGTAATGGTGTTACTGGAATTACAGGTGGTTCTACTGTAGTTATTACTAGAGAGATTGCATTAGCTAGAACAACAGATTTTCCATCTTCAGGTGCATTTCAGGTAGCTACTCTTAATACAGAGCTTGATAGATTTACTGCAATTGCAGCGGATATTCTTGATGATACAACACGATCAATACAATTAGCTGATAGTGATGCAACAGCATCTATGACCTTACCTTTAAAAGCAGATAGGGTTGGTAAGGTTTTAGGATTTAATGCAACTACTGGTGCAGTAGAAGCAGGGCCTACAATAGCAGATGTAAGTTCACTAGCACAGATAACAACAGATATATCAACACTAGCTGATATTGAAGATGGCACAGATGCAACAGATGCTATTCAAACAGTAGCAGGGATATCAGGTAACGTTACTACAGTCGCAGGTATCTCAGCAAACGTGACAACAGTCGCAGGAATATCATCAGACGTCACAGCAGTAGTGGCAGATGCTACTGACATTGGTACAGTAGCTACAAATATTTCTAGTGTTAATACAGTAGCGACAAATATAGCAGACGTTATAACAGTAGCCAATGATCTTAATGAGGCTGTGTCTGAGTTAGAAACAGTTGCTAATGATTTAAATGAAGCTACCTCAGAGATAGATACTGTTGCAGGTAGTATAAGTAATGTTGATACTGTTGGAACAAATATATCTAATGTAAATACTGTAGCAGGTATAAGTGCCAATGTGACTACAGTGGCGGGGGTAAGTGCTAATGTAACAACAGTAGCAGGTATTAGCGGGAATGTTTCTACAGTTGCAGGAATAAGTTCTGACGTTACATCTGTTGCAGGAGATGCTACTGATATAGGCACAGTTGCAACTAACATTACTAATGTAAATACAGTTGCAGGTGTTAGCGGAAATGTAACAACTGTTGCAGGTATATCAGCTAACGTAACTACTGTTGCAGGGATTAGCTCTGATGTAACAACTGTTGCAGGAGACAGTACTGCAATAAATACTGTGGCAAATGATGCAACTGATATTGGTCTTGTAGCAGGTAGCATAGCAAACGTAAATAATGTTGGTGGTTCTATAGCCAACGTAAACACAGTGGCAAGCAACCTTGCTTCAGTAAATAGCTTTGCTAATACTTATCGTATAGGTTCAACTGATCCAACAACTAGTTTAGATACTGGTGATTTGTTTTACAATACAACATCTTCAGTCTTAAAGATTTATACTGGATCAGCATGGGAGCAAGGTGTTACAGCAGGGTCAGGATTTTTACCTACAACTGGTGGTGCATTATCGGGTAATTTAACAATAACAGGTAACCTCTCAGTAGATGGTGGCACAATCAAGCTAGATGGTAATCATCCAGTTGGTTCAAATAACGTAGCTTTGGGTGATACTGCATTAAATTCTAATGTATCTGGTCAAGAAAACACTGCTGTTGGTCAAGCAGCCTTATATACTAACACTGGCTCATATAATACAGCAGTTGGTAGACAGGCATTGTATTATAACACTGGTGCTTATAATGTTGCTATGGGTGTTAATGCTCTTGTAAACAACACCACAGCATCTAACAACACAGCAGTGGGTTATCAAGCAGGTCTTAGTAATACTACAGGTGAACATAATGTATTTTTGGGTCGTTATGCAGGATACACAAATACTACAGCAAGCGATAACATAGCTATAGGTTCTGTCGCTTTGTTTTACAATACTACAGGTACAGCAAATGTAGCGATTGGTAGACAAGCATTAAACAATAACACTACAGCTTCTGCCAACACAGCAGTTGGATATCAAGCACTAACTGCAAATACTACTGGTGATGTTAATGTAGCTGTTGGCTCTTATGCTCTTTCATCTAACACCACAGCTTCTGAAAATACAGCCTTTGGGCATAATGCTTTACAAGACAATACAACAGGAGCAACTAATACTGCTCTTGGTCGCAGAGCTTTGGCTAATAATACTACAGCTTCTAATAACACAGCCGTTGGTAAGGATGCACTATTTACAAATACTACAGGTGGTCAAAATACGGCTGTGGGTCATAGCACTCTAAAATCTAATACAACTGGTTCTGCTAATTATGGTTTTGGTGGATTGGATAACTCGGCTAATGCTACTTTAGAGTCACTTACTACAGGTGCAAACAACGTAGCTGTAGGTGGTGGTGCTATGTATTCAAGCACAACAGCAACTAACAGTACAGCAGTGGGGTATAAGGCACTAAAAGCAAACACCATAGCAAGTGACAACACAGCAGTTGGTTACACAGCACTTACTGAAAATACTACTGGAGGGTCAAACGTAGCTATAGGTCATTCTGCTCTTATAAACAACACCACAGCATCAGGCAACACGGCTGTAGGTCATTCTGCTCTTTTTAACAACACCACAGTATCTAACAATGTGGCAATGGGTTATCAATCAGCCTACAGCACTACAACTGGAGGTAACAACACTGCTTTAGGCACTTATTGTTTTTATACAAATACTACTGGTGCTGACAATGTGGCAATAGGTCATCAAGCAAATTTTTATAATACAACTGGTTCAAGTAATGTTGCTATAGGAAAAGATGCACTTCAAAAAAATACCACAGCATCTAACAATGTTGCTGTAGGTAGTAGTGCTTTATTCGAAAATACAGAAGGTTTTCAAAACATTGCAGTTGGAAGATTAGCTTTAAGCTCAAATACTACTGGCGATAATAGTGTAGCTGTTGGACATGAGGCACTAAAATCAAACACCACAGCATCTGAAAACACAGCAGTTGGTAAGGAGGCACTAAAATCAAACACCACAGCTTCTAGCAACGTAGCAGTTGGGTATCAAGCACTACTTTACAATACAGCAAGTGAAAATACGGCAGTAGGTCGCAGTGCTTTAACAGCAAATACTACAGGAACTACAAATACTGCTGTGGGTTACTATTCTTTAGCTGCAAATACTACAGCAGATAATAATTCAGCATTGGGCTACCAATCATTATATAGCAATACTACAGGAGATAGTAATGTTGCTGTAGGTAAAAATGCTCTGTTGTTAAATACCACTGGAAGTTATAATGTTGCAATAGGAAGACAAGCATTAGATGCTAACACTACTACAAACGGCAATACTGCTGTAGGATATGCGTCTTTAACTAGCAGTGATAGTCCTAACAATACTGGTGTAGGGTCTAGC
>Ga0181422_1000065_pt1 | contig 30179 bp, 43 predicted proteins | sample 45SPOviralmetaG_FD_130147 | JGI IMG/M metagenome (GOLD analysis project Ga0181422, IMG submission 130147) | Marine viral communities from the oligotrophic San Pedro Time Series (SPOT) site, San Pedro Channel, CA, USA - 45 SPOT_SRF_2013-07-18 | ecosystem: Environmental > Aquatic > Marine > Strait...
GGTTTATCAAGACGAAGTTGAGCAGCTGTGTCTATCAAATGTAGGGAACAATGAGTACCCCTCATTGGTTATCTTCCCTCAGACTGTTACTGCTGTACCTGTAGAGGATGAGTACAACGTTGCAACGTTTAGTGCAGACCATGTCCTTCTAATTACACAGCAAGCAAAGAACCTTGCCGGTGAACTACAGGACTTTAAAAATGTACGCATGGCCTTCCAAGGGTTTGACTTTGGAGATCTGCGTCCTGAGAGCAAGCTTGGCCGACCTTACCTAAGGTGCAATGTACATGGTGCTGATTTGAAAGAAGCTCTGCACCAGAACGATGCTGACAATGCCACTGGCTACAAGATTCGTGGATCTGCTGTCGGTGTACTTGGTTTCTATACAGGCCAAGGTAAGAAGAACCTAGGTGAAATCGTGAACCGAATCACCTTGACTGACTTCTTTGTCTACTCCGAAGAGGAGCTTGTAAGCGAAAGCAAGATTGACTACTCCACCAACAAAAGGATTGACCAATCAAAGGTTGAGGAGAACCTGAACCCAGCACAGAAAGCTGCCCTGAAATCCAGTAAGGACCGTGCAGCTAAGAGAGCAGCAGCACTTACTGCAGCAGCTAACGACAGTGATAACTCTGAGGTGAATGACTATGTCTGAACCTCTACGGTTTGATCACTCGAGGTCATCGGGGTTTAACCAAGATGGTGTACCCAAGAGACCTGCGAATGCTTACTGCTATTCCAGTGGGTGGAACAAGACAACGTCCACACTCTCGGAACTGGTGGTGGAGCACATCATGCAGGGCGGAGCGTGGAGCCAAAGCGTGTTTGCCGATGGCTTACGCAAAGGCTCAAACGTTCAGTCCTTTCAGCTTGTTGTTGCTGAGTACGACCTCAAGAAGAAAGTGCTCCCTGATTTAAGTGAAGCAGTAGATGTTGAAGCATCTCGTGCTGCTTGCCCTACTACTGATTTGGTTCAGCAGATGGGAGCAGAAGGACTGATATCTGCTGCACACATTAGTCAAAGCGGTGACCCAACTAGTGGCATCTTCAGTGGACGGATGCTTGGTCTAATCAGTGCCCCAATCGAAGACCCAGACTTGTTTAAACCTTGTGCTGAGATCTTTCATAGAGACATTGAGAAACGCACAGGTCTAACGATTGTTGATCGCTGTGGCTGTGACCGAGCGAGGTGGTGGGCAGGTTCGAATGATCCTGCTGGTTTGATATTCCTCAACGAAGGTCTTGTGGTTTATGACAGAGATGAATTAATCGCAAGAGCACAGGAAGAAGTTATCAAGCCTGAACCTTTTAAGTACAGGAGCCAAGCAAACGACACACCTGCTGAGGCAACTACATTCAGCAAGTCAACGATGCGAGCCCTGCGGTTTATCTTTGATGAAGTGCTGGCTCCTCCTGATGCTGAGTCACATGCAAAGATTGTGAACCCTGCTAAAGCATTGGCACGACTAGTATCACCTGCACTTGATACAGAGTTCTGCAACTGGTTAAGCAGTTCTGAGTATCGCCTCCGCAAGATTGGTGGTGATGCAGAACGCTTTCTTTATGCGGGAGATATGTTCAACAATGCTGGCATTGGTTGGTTCATTCGTCGTGTTGATGACGACCATCCAGACTGGCGAGAACAGTTCAAAGAGGTCTATGGCTATCACCCTGGACTGAATGATTTCAACCCAAGGTTCAGACGTAACGGCAATGCAGACTTTTAAGTAATGGTTAGGGAGGCAGTAATGTCTCCCTTTTATTTTGCGAGCATAAAAGACTTAAAAGCGTACGAGGTATAGCCATTTCATTTACATTAGATTTATAGAGATAGTCAGATCAATGCCGAAAACAAAACGGAACAAACTAAACAAGCAATCAATCAAAGAACTTCAACAGTTCTGCACACTGCATACCTCTGTACTTCTCCAGCCTGACGTAAGGAATGCTCTTGAAATCATCTTCGGTAACCTCGAAGCCATCAATATGGAGCAATTCATTCAGGACAATCTTCCGCATCTAAGGGCAGCAATCGATCATGAAAAGCAAAAGGGTGAGACGCAATGGAGCAACTACAGTGAAGACTGGGAGCAGTGGTATACAGCACTTAGCTCTGGTGATATTGATTTACGAGCACCTAAGAGTGTGAGCTGGTGGCTTGATAGTTCCAGAGATGAGCTGATCGAATACGTAGGCACATGGGGCTGACGCTAAACATTACTTAATAATCGCAATGACTACATCACCAAGAAAACTAAAACCAACACGCACACCTCGGAGGTCTTTTCACCTTGCCTCTAACTTCGATGGGACATACATGGACGACGAAGTTGAAACCTTTGCAGAGCCAGAGGAGTTTGAAGAAGTAAAGACACCTGCAAAGAAGAAGCCAAGAGCAAAGAAGCCTGTCGCCTCAACCGAACAAGCTAAACGTAAACGGGGAAGACCTGTTGGTTCCGTAAGTAAGACGGAGGAGATGAAGGTAGAGGAGCTGCGTTCGTACAGCGAGCGCGTGCGTCAGGTGTACCCCAACCTTCGTGAGAACGAAATCACCTCACAGATTTATCACGATGACCCAACCACGTCTGAAGAGAAACTCATGGGGGATAAAGGATTAAGTTTGGTTGGTGTGACGTGTGCTATCGATCATGGACTGTATGTACCAACCGATGTGGGAAGGCTGCTTGCACTGAAGCAAGCAAAGCAGAACAGCTATAACCCTGTTGATACGTTCCTGAGGCAGGCTGAAAAGGTTACGCCTTCAGCAAAAGCAAAGGACATTCTTGAGAACCTAGATGTATATGTGACTGGTCGCAAGGACCCCAGTGCAAAGGCGTGGCTATTGAAGTCACTAGTTGCTGCCATCCATCGTTCAAAAAATGCTGGAGCCAGCATCCCCTTCATGCCAATCCTGCAGGGTGCTCAGGGTGTAGGTAAGAGCAGTTTCATAAAAGCTCTTGTTCCTAGCGAACTGCGGTCTGAATTAAACGCAATGCCAGATCAACTGGTACGTGATCCAGTACGGATGCATTGTGCTTGGCTCATTGAACTCCCTGAGTGTGACCGCTTGTTCCAACAGAAGTACATCGAGGATTTAAAAACACTCGTTACTACTGATGTGGATTCGACACGCCGTGCTTATGCAGAACTCTCGTCAGATCTCAAGCGTAGGTTCCTCTTGATTGGTACAACCAACTCCAAGGAGTTCCTAACCGACAGTGAGAACAGACGGTTCCCAATCATCAGTATTAAAGAGGATCACCGTATTGATTACGCATTGTTCAAGCAGCACCGCCTTGAGTTCTGGGCTCTGCTTCTTGAGCTGTACAACAGCGGGTTTAACTTCATGCCAACCAATGAAGACCTTGATGTCCTGAAGCAAGAGCAAAGGGTTTATCAATCACGAGACCCTTGGGCTGCACTGATCTTTCGATACGTGCGGGACAAAGAAACCGTTAGCCCACAAGCAATCCTTGAGAGTGTGCTTGAGCTATCTAAGAAGGATATGACAGCACAACACTCCAAACGTGTAGGAAAGATACTTCTTCAGTTTGGTTGGGAACGTATGGGAGTTCGGAAGGTCAACGGATGTAGCGTCCGTTTATTCAAGCCTGGTTCAACTTGGGACCCAGAGAACATTGATATCTAATCACAAAACAAATTCATTTCACTAAATAATTATTATGACTACTACAACTCGTGGCATTCCTGCCCAACCATTCGCAAGTGTTCAATACCGTAAGGATGCAATCAGAACAGCCCTTGTAGGTAAGCCTCGTAATTCAGATGAGGTCTATACCGATGAAGACATTGACACACTTCTGAAGTCTTCTGTCATTGAACAGATAGTTCAGATTGATGCAGCACTGCTGGAGAAGGCTGATGTATCTGCAGGAGCAGAGGCAGCAATCGCAAGAGAATGCGAACAGTTCAAGATGCGTTTGGACTATCTCGTATCAGCATTAACCATTCAGGTAATGCGACCATCCGAAGGTATCGGCCAAAGACCCTGGACCTTGGCAGTACTAGGTGTACGACAGGTACCCAAAGAGTTCGGGCAAACGCTGATCGTTAGTACCGATGTTGCTGCACCCCTTTGGAAAACAAAGGAGCAACGAAGCGGAGATACCAAGGAAGTTCGTTCGACATTCCACTGTGGGCTCAGTAACTACACGACTGCAGAAGACATCGGCTTCTTTGATGAGACGTGTGAGTTCGAGGCACCCCTGTTGGTGCAAGGGTTCCCGACTGTGCTGCCTAATGGACAAAGCAGTTTCACCATCACTCGGTACGCATTAGACGTAGACCAAGCAGCAGCACTTAAGAAGAAACGCAAAGCAGCAGCAGATGCTGTGGTTAAGGCAGAGAAGGAAGCACTCAAGGCAGAACGTGCAGCCAAAGCAGCAGCAAAGAAAGCAACAACAAAAGCCAAGCCGAAGACACCACGCAAGCCACGGGTGACAAAAGCAAAAGTCAAAGTCGCAGCAAAGGTATGAGTGACCTCGCCCTGCAGTTCAGAACCACTGCCTCAACTAGGTTGCTGGATGGCTTAGCCCTTCAGTACCTAGAGATGAGGAAGCTCTGCACTGAAATCGAAACCTCTGCTGATAGAGACAGAGCACTGAAGCTCATCACCAATATCGAAACGGATATCAGGCAACTGGTGACGACAGCTTCACCTCATGGGGAGGACATCAACAACATTGCTGCCACAGTGATGAGCCATATAGTTTGCAGTCTCTTTACTGGATTCAATACCGGTGAAGACTTTGGCGATGCACTTCCTCCAATTGATTAATGAATAAGCCCACAATCGTTGGAGCATTCGCTAAACTTATGGAAGGCATAGTCGCCTAGTGTGTAGAGGACAACAAGTCACCGTGGTGGGTAACTTGCATAACAGAAAACCCCCGGCCTGAAGATAAGGCTAGGGGTTTTTTAGTATCTATATATGCACGAGAGGTGCACGGTATGTACACGTAAACGTTCAACCAATGCTGGATGCAGTAGAGCCAAGCACTTGTTGTTGAGCTAAGCCACCACGTCCAAAGCGTTGTTCTTCCTGTTGGTTGTGATAATGCTGCTGGATATCTTGCATCTGATCGGAAGGAATATCCTCAACGAAAGTCTGACCACCTTCTACTGGTTGGCGGTACATCTCATCCGCATCAACCTGGATTGATTCATCACCATTCTTGTGGACGTAATGACCTGCATCACCATCATTGATATAGCCACGCTTACCTTCGTTTAAGAAATCGTGTACTGATGCAGTCCAATCGTCTTTGAACTGTTGTGCGTATTGCTGTTGATTGTTCATTGCTTTATATGAGGTAGAGGGTTAGGAGCGACGACCACGTCGGGTCAAGTTCTTCAGTGCATCACCAAGAGCATTACCTGCATCGCCTAGCTGTGATGCTTTCTTATCAAGTGCTTCACGAGCTTGCTTCGTCATCTGCTCTGGTGATACAGAAGTCTTTGGCATTGAAGCTTTAGCCGCATCATCAATAGCTTCAGCTTTGATAATCGTGTCGGCATTTAATTCATCGTTAGTAGAAGCAACGCCGATCGGTTCGCCCGTTTCTCTATTAACAAGCAAGGCACCACCAGTTCCAAGAGCACCAAGCAATGCAGCAGTAGCAAGCAAACCACCTTGCTCTTCTGACATCTCATCTAAGCGGTAGGGGTTCTCTGCATCTGGGGTATTAGTCAATCCACCAAGAGTATTACCTAGGGCAGTAGTACCAATGCCACCAGAGGTTAGACCAACAGTCCAACTCATGGTGCGTGGGTCATTCGGTAGGAAGTTACCGGAGCTGAACTTACGACCACCACGCTTATCAATAGCACGACCTAGTGCAGCACCAACACCACCAGCAATTGCTGATTCAATCATGTTGTTAGTCGCTGCATTATTAGTCAGAGTGCCGGGGTCACCCTGCAACGCATCAACACCAAGAGGGATAACACCAATGCCACCACCGATAACACCAGCACTAAGTCCTGCTGGTAGTAGTGGAGATACAGCATCTGCTGCCATACGAATACGATTATGCATTTGTTCTGCTTCTTCAGTATGTACTTAGTTTAACAAATAGCACACGAGATCTATTGCGATTACTGCTTTGTTAAACATAAGTCCTTAGGATTAATTACAATAGGGGTAATAGATATAGATGGATATGAGTAAAGCAAAAGCACCAGCAAAGCGTGGTCGGCCACCTACTCAAAAGATATTCTCACCACAAGAGCTAAGGGCAAAAGCACGAGAGAATATTCAAAGGTGTAGTGAGAGACGGCACGGCATTGCCAGCCTAGATGTAGAAGACTTCTGTGACGAGACATTGAACATCACAAGGAAGCATAAGTTTTCTAAGGAAGAACTCAATGATATCCGGTGCAAAGTAGATACGCTCTACAAAAAGTTTGTTGAAGATAAACACGAACGTGAAGCAGAGTATCGAGAGCCATTCCTTGAAGCACTAAAAGGTATTGACATTCAACTAAGTGATGGGGCTGATTCAAAGATGATGACCCGTGAAGAATATTATGCAGAGCTTGGGCTACGACCTGATGGGAAACAAAAACCTGGCCCTAAGAAAGCAAAGCCTAAAACTATCTTTGATGTTGAGCTTGAAGCTGGTGAACCAATTGACGCTGACGAAATTGAACGTCAATGGTTAGAGCACACGATTATGAAAGAGAAGACAGAGGTCAAGCCTATGCAAGGTCGGCGTGTTGATAGATACGGGTGGGATATTCGTGATGCTTTCACCAAACGTCAGCGGTAATATTGCTGTTGGATATGTGGAGTCCACGAGTGAGCAATGATATATAAAGTCTCAAGCAATTTTGCTACAGCTAAATTACTTTCGTATAGGACATTCGTATTGCACGAATGAAATGGAAACGGGTATTAATACTTAGCCTGTTTCCAATAATGTCTGGCTGTGTAGAAATGAGAATGATTCTCACGAGCCAATCAAAAGTTTTCACCCTTGATAATCCGAAGCAGACCTACTGGTACCACTACGTTGAACGTATGCGTAACGCAGACGTGTACATACCGTTCACCACCAATTTGGGTACGACTCTGCTGGTTCAATCGAGGTCTGCACTAGGGATTGAACAGAAGTAAAGGCAGCTGTTAACTATAAGCACGAGCACTACACCGATACGTGACGTATGCGTTCACCGATTAGTGACGTTGCTGTGTAGAAAAGCTAGGCAGTTTGGAGTCGTGCTTTCTGCCCTGCTTATTGGCAGTTGTCCTAACAGTTGTCCTATCCGTTGTCCTAACGATGGACTATGAACTTATGTGAAGCCTGCAATGACTAGGATTTGCCCCCTATGTGTCAACGGTAAAGGGTGTGGCCCAGCGTTAAGGCGTCAGTAAGTGACTGAGATGTCTTGTAATCACTAGCAGTTGTCCTTACAGTTGTCTTAACGGTTGTCCTAACGTTCCATTACGCCCCGAAAGAACCACCAGCTTCCGTACGTAAAGGCTGATCGGCTGGGTCGGCTCACGTATTTCCGCCAGATACCTGCCGAGCTGCGTCCATATCTGGGTGGGAAGGCGTCGATACGGCGTTCATTGGGTACTGATGTTCTCGATATCACTAGTACACCAGTACTTGCGGCGTATTCGAGGGTTCATTCGGAGGTTGAAGCCCTGATTGCGGACGCAAAGCAGAGGCAAGCCCAAGGATCTGCCCTGATGGCGGTGGATACGGAGGCAATACGCCCTGGTTTGGAGCAATTCCCCCTGTCAAAGCGGGATATTGCGGGGATTGCGGGGCAGGTACTGCTTGATATACGGAATGCGGTGGCTAATCAGCAGTCGATGTCCGCTGAGTTCACGCAATCGCTGGGTGCACTGGCGATGAAGGCGAAGACCAAGGGGATATCGGGTATATCGGTGGCTGATTTCGCAGTCATCGCAAGACCAGCCCTCAATTCGCTGGGTATCTCCCCAAGTCCTGCGGATATGGAAGCAATCGGGCAGGCATTACTTGGATATCTGCCGATCATCCAGGCGGATATGGGGAAGCTGGCGGATATGGACTACTCGCCACCACGATTGGCGGCAGTTGCACCACCGATGCCGAAGAGGCAGGCAACTTGGCGGGATCTGTTTGATGCATGGCTGATATCAACGGGAGGTGTGCTCGAACAGGTCGGATATGGAGTGCATTCGGACAGGCAGGGTCCATATCGCACAGCAATCGCTGAGTTCACAGAGCACATCACCGATATCCACCCAGATGCAGTGACACCCGAGCAAGCACAGGACTATCTCCGCTGGTTGCAGGAGGACAGTGTCAAATCAGTACGAACACAGCAAGGGAGGCTCACCTGTATCCGCAATCTCCTGCGTATCGGGGTGAGCAAAGGATTAATCAGTAGTAATCCATTTGATGCTGTGGTTCTCAAGACACCAGCAGGGATTGAAGACACGAAAGGCTATCGACCTTTCACAAAGTCAGAACTCAAGGTGATATTCAAAGCAATCAAAGAAGAATCAACAGTTGATAGGCGGTTGATGCCATGGATATTGCTATGCACGGGCTGTCGCTTAGCTGAAGCGTTTCAACTGCGAACAAAAGATATAAAGCGTACGGATACTGGTGTTTGGTACATCGATTGGAAGCACGAACCCTTAGGTCAGTACCCAATGTTCTTGAAGACCAAGGCAAAGAACAATCGTCAGTGTCCTATCCATCCAGCATTAATTGAACAAGGGTTTCTTAAGTTGCCAAGGAAGAACGAAGGATTGCTACTGCCTGGTCCTAGGTATGGCAACGCAACATGGAGCCAATGATTCACACGATTGCTGCGTCAGCTAGACATCTATGAGAAACGAAAGACGTCCCTACATTCATTGCGTGGTACGGCAAAAGATTTGCAAAGAGAATCAGGCATCTCATTAGATGTACGCCATGCACTGACAGGACATAGCTCAAGAGATGTAGGCGAAAGTTCTTATGGCAAAGGTCTGCGGATGATGCCTGATGTGCTGGCAAAAGAGCTAGCCAAAGTTGACCTGAGTTTCATTCCATAGTGGGGCGTCATAGGCTACGGGCAAACTTGAAATGGTAGTCATGACACAGATGTTTAACACTATTGATTGTTAAACTAGGGAAAGGATATGAATTAAAAGAATGCAAAAAGAAAGATCGAAAGCTGTTCACGAACGCTCAGCATTTCTAGGTATGAGAGCAAGCACAACAGAACGTCTGCTTGTTGAAGAACTGCAGCACAAGCTCAATGCGCCCAGTGCTAGTGCGGTGATCCGTGCACTGGTTGCAGAGAAAGCTCTCGCCTTGGGAATGAACTGATGTCGAGAATGCAAACGATTAAAAATATAATCGCTCAGTTAAATGACGGACGTCAACAAGCAGGCAGCCTTACTGATCTACAACAAGGGATGCGTCTTGGTGGACAGAACTCTACTGAAGATGCACGCTCTGCACTGTGGAAATACAGAGAAAACCAAGGGTTGGACGAGCCGCCTCAGGTGGTCGAGCAAGCAACACGATCAAGTGTTGTTGATGCATTAAGAGAGGTAGCTTCTGCTTACCTGCGTCAAGCTAAAGATGAATCTGGTTGGTTGAATCAGCTGGGCTTTAGCGATGACATGCTGAGGCACAGAGTAGAGAATGGTCAATCAATTATTGATGACCCAACGTTCTTTGATAAGCGTGAACTAGCAGCACGGCAGAAGAAAGCAGAAGGTATTAAGGATGAGATCAGCCGTCGCCGTAAGGATGGCGAAGATAGGGTCAAGGTTGAAAACGAAATCAAAGAACGAGAGCAATGGTTGCCTGATGATTTTGCGGATTCAAAACAGGCACCACTAACACCAGCTCAATACGATGCGATGTTGGCTGCAGCTGCAGGTGAGCTGCGTCAAGAGATGAAAGCACAACCTGCACTTAAGAAAGTAGGGCAGGTGATTGGTAAGGCAGGTGCTGATATAGCGGAGGACCGGACACGTAGTTTGTGGTGGCTTCTGAATGCTCCACAAGCAGTTACTTCTACGGTTGCCGATTTAGTTGTTGGTGGAGTTAACCCTAACCTCAGAAGCAGACGTGACTTCAGAGCAAGGGATTTTCAAGAGGCAGTTGCACAAGGGAAGCTACGCAAGATTGGCAATGAGCCACTGCATGAGAACTCCAAAGTGATGGAGGAGTTCAATGAAGCAGTCGCAGGTGGATTGGATGAAGCGATTGGTAACGAATGGTTCAACCGTAATAACTTTGAACCAGCATCACCTGGTGTACGCCATCGTTACTTAGAAGATGAGAAGCAAACAATCTTCAGTGAGCGGCGGGTCAACCCCAACAAAATCGCCCTGTTCGGATTAGGCGGGACAGCGCTTGCTACTAATGCCGGCTTAGGTCTTGTCGGCACAGAAGACACGGGCATTCCTTTTGTCGGACGGCGTGAAGGATATGGAGCAGTCGTCCCTGATGCAGAGGACAAGCGCAAGTCAGCTAGCCCAGTGGAAGAAACCATTGGTCGATACTTCTTATCAAGAGACGGCAAGCTTCTTCCTAAGCGTGAGTTCTTAAGGGAACGGCCAGACGTTTCGCCTGAACAGTTTACTGATTACAACGCATATAGCTTTGATAAGAAGACAGACTTGAACCCACTAGATGGAAAGGTCAACCTCGGTGGTATAGCTAAAGCAAACCTCAATGGTATCCATGGACCTGAAGTTCAGTTCCTTGGACAAACGTTGAGCTTGAATGAAGCAATCGTTCCTATTGCTGGTGCATTAGTAGGCACAGCATTAGGTGGACTAGGTCCAAACATTAGGCAGCTGCGTCAACGCAAGCACCGCAATATGGAGATTGCTAAGAAGCGAGGCAGGACTTACGAGCCCAACACTTCTGTTGTCGGAAGGATTGTTGAGAATATGCCTGATGTCGCACGGAAAACATTCGACGCTGATGAGGACCTGAAGAACCCCATCATCAAGAAAGGTGGTGCTTGGGATTCGATTACAAAAGCATTTGAAGATAGGTTCACAGAAACAAATGCTGTTACGGGTAAACGTGACATGAACGTTGCAGCTAATGCTTTAGCAATGGGTATTGGTGCTGGCTCTGGCTTAGCAGTAGGCACAGGTATTGGTACTACTGCAGAAGAAGATCGTCGTCGTAAGAACTTTGAAAGCTGGGCACCACCTCAGTTGGATTACGACACCGTCAAAGCAAACAACAAAGCAATGCTTGATCAAATCAAAATCAAAGAGAAACAGCTGACACCAGAGCAGAAGGGTACATACAAATACCCAAGCCAACAGACAGCAGCAATGCAGAAGGAAGCACTAGAAGAGAACATGATTCAACAGCAGTCACAGCTGGATCAAATCCTTTCGAGTGACGACATCATCTCCAATGAGAAGAAGCAACGTGAAGCACAGAAGCTGCTGAACCAACAAGCGTTAAACATGGGAGAGTTAACAACGCTTTACGAGGGTTGATTGGCACATATAGATGGAATATTGTTTGTAGAATAGTAGGAAATGTACCCACCATAAATTAAAATGAGTAGTGCAAGAAGGGCTAGAGATTACAACCGCCGAACGAACCCACAAGCAGAAGCTCCTGCTATGGATCAACTCCTTGGCAAGCTAGGTATTCAACCGAAGCGTGAGCAAGACCCACTACCAATGCGTGATGTCGGCATGTTCGGCATGGGTGGGAATAAAGAGGACCGTTCTTATAACGAGATGGCACGCAAAGAAAATGCACGTGCCAAGAAACAGAACCAGCAAGTCCAACAGCGTGAAGCATTGATTGATGCTCGTCAGCTGGAGAACTTAAGTGATGCACAGCTGGTACAGCTGGATCAGGAAGTTCAGTGGGCTAACAGAAACAAGCTTGCGAATCGTGCACTCATGCTGGGTGGCGCAGCTGGGACTGCTGGTCTGCTCAATGCTTATGCACAACAACAGCAAGAAGAACTACCAACGGATATGACCTCAGTCATGGCACGGGGTAGCAACAATGCAATGGCAGGACTAGGCGGCATTGGTATTGATCCAATGGCAAAGATGCGCCGCAATCTTCAGCAAGCACAGAAAGATCTAGGTAGTGCTGAAGCAGTGCAGGCTTACGTCGAAGCATTGCCCGCAGCTGATGGCACGAGTGCTCGCTTCGGTACGGACATTGACTTCGAAGCAGAGGTGGATGCCAAGGCAAACGAGCTGATGCAGATGGGTTCAGTTGATTCCAACGGAAACTTTGTTCCGATGAAACCTAACCAGGCATACGATCAGGCTTACAGGATTGTTAGCCAGAGCTACAACTTAAACGAACTTTACTAATAGGAGAACAAGCAATGAACAACCAAGAACAAACATTCAATAACTTCCGCCAATCATTAGGTGAGCTGCGTAGTGAAGGTGTATCAGATGAAATGCTCGTACATTGGATGCGTAAGTCTGGCCTTGCTGATTACATGGCAGGCAAGCCTAATGATGCAATGTCACAAACGGATGGGGTAACTATCCACCAGAGCGAGCCTGATGCTGAAGGTTTCTACCAGCATTACGATTCAGTCCAGCAAGATATGTTTGCAGAAGCTATTAAGCAAGGTGCTGATGTCACGCCTCGGTATACGGAATCTTCTTTCTTCAGTGATGGTGGATATTCTGCTGCCAGTGGATTGTCTATGGATATGAACAATCCAAACTACACCGTGAAGCAGGACGGCCAGCGCACAACTGTTAATGCAAGCGGGCACATCGTTCACTATTGATATGAGTAAAGAAGATACGTACGAGACTATCAATAAACAGTTGAGCCAATTGAAAACACCAGGGGATATCAACGAACTGATATCCCAGATGGATACAGTTACGAAACAGAAGTATCTATACGACAAGGAAGTCGATCGTCACTTTGAAAGCATCAAGGCTGAAGCAGCAGCACTGATTGATTGGATTGAGGATAACGATTACATCAACGACCACAAACGTGGCGTATCAAGGCGTGACCGTATGCTTGCGATGTTGCAGGTTTCGGCACTACTTCTACAACAAAACTGTCAACGTCACGCACGTCAGGAGATGCAGTGCCAGAACGAGATGACGCAGTATGGAATGAAGCTATCGAATACAGAGGATGATCTTGTTACGTACATTACTGACACAGTTCAAGATCTTGTGACGCACGATTGCCATTATGTTGCAGTGTTAGATGGACGCAAACGTCAAGTCCATTACACAGATAGCGAAGGCAACTTCCTCCCGTTCAGCAATAATGAAGTGCGTGCAGTCATTCTTGAATATGAACGTCAGGTACAGGAGTTTGACGAGTGGCAAAGAGAAATGAAAAAAGACCCCGGCGTTAGCCAGGGTCAAGAGGATGAGGTCAAGCAATTGGAACTTCAACTGCAGTAGCAGCAGACTTCCGTCGCTTACGTGTTGGTGTGCGGATGTCTTCAAGCAATTCATCCAGCTCTTCAACAGGAACTTCGAAAGGCTCTTCCTCTGCTGAGACTTGCGCCTCCACTACAGGTGAGCCGTCGTTGTCCTGACTGGTGCCGTTCACATACGAGATGATGTCAAGGCAGCTGTCATAGGTGAGCTTCTCTCCAGTGAATTCAGATTCAGGTATCTGCACACGATGGAAAGCACCTTGCTCGCAGTACTCCACTTGAACAAAGGTTGCCCTGCCTTTGGGGACAAGGGTGATACTCACCTGATCGGCAAGCTGATGTCGTGTGAGGTACTTGAAGTTCGTGAGAAAGCTTGAGGCTGTCCAACTGTTCAAGCCACAGCGATAGATATAGGACGTGCCATCACTGGCGGTCACTCGGATGAGCAACTTGTCGGTTGGGTCAAAGCTTTCATACGTCTGGGTCACGATCTTTAAATCGACGAGCCAGCAACGCAGAGTGTTAGGCACCCACATACGAGAGCCATCATCCAAGAGGAGGTAGGCAGCACGTCCTTTGGTTGCTTGACTTGCACCTGCGATGAACAGGGAAGTCATCATCGATTGCTGAAGCTGATCTTCCGCCGCATCACTAAAGCCAGTAAGGCCACTTGCGATGTTGTCGATACCGTTGGCATCAACAGGGACGATAGACATAGTCATAGATATAAAGCAAAGGTTGTTCCCATAAAGAGAACACCAAGAAAAAAAGCCCTCGATAGAGGGGCAGTAGTTTCAGTATTCAGAAGAGAACATGACGGTTAGGTAGGCATCAGGTCCACCAAAGTCAGACGTAATGGCATAGATACGTGACGTATGGTTCCTATTCCATACGGTGAAGATGCGACGACCCGTACCAGGCATGGCAAAGGCTTCGATGTTGTGGAACAAATCATCTTCAAGTGTGTCGCCTCCATCACCATTGATGTGGGATGTGACGATGACACTTAGGTAATGACGACGCCAGGTTTCATCGAGACACTTAGCGTTAGGTGTGTCGCAGTAAGGTTCGCAGCCTGAATTCAACCAGTGCTGAATGCCAGCTGTCAGAACTAACCTCCCGTGATCGAGAAGGCTTGGGTTGAGGACAGCGGTGCGTGGTGCAGTAGTCATTCTTTAGTTGAATGAAAGTACACCCAGAAAGAAAGCAGCCGATAGGCTGCCTGTTGTTAATCAATCGATAGGACAGGACAAGCGCCTGTCGCAATAGTCTTTAAGCATTACAAGCAGAAGTGTTTGACTTATGTTGTGCTCGCTTGATAGTGCTTCGATATCATCTGTAATCCTTTCAAAGCTTGGGAAGAATTGTGAAATATGTGGGGCAGATGTTGGTATTGATTGAGTAATCATTTGAATTAACTGTAGGTTATTGGTTGCATTCGTGGCGTGAAAGCTACACACATTCGTGCCACTTCTAAATTAAATTTTGTGGTCGTCAGTTAGCACAAGGTAGACACCATCGCTGACGTGATTGTTGATACCTTTATAAGGAACTCACGATAAATAATGGTTGAGCTTTATCTAAGGCATCTAGAAGGAGGAAGAGTGTACCCCAAACCCTCGGTGAGTATCACATAGCAGACCGAAGTCTTTGGCTTAAGTGAGAGGCACACAGCCCCTAGTTTTGGGTACACCCAGTGGTAGACAGGGATTGCTAGAAAGCTACGCAACAAGTGTGGTTTCTAGATTGACTGCAGCGGAAGGGAAGTCAGAGATTTGCAGGCAGAAACTACGCAAGCTACGGTCGAATCCTTATCCTTTTGGATTTCTCTATTTAAGAAAATAATCCAACAGTAAAGGCTCTAAGTGTAGTTAATGTAGCTTTTAAGTAGTTTAGTATCAAGGTGTACATAAAGTGCTGTCCGAATGCGTGTACATATCGTGCCTAAATCACAGTGATAGCAGACTATCTCGGCAGATAAAGTATCAAGCAAGGCGGACAGATAGCACCCTAGGAATGATAATCGTTCTCATTGGGTATGTTGATGTTGTGTTGTTTAGCAAGATAGACTTCGACTTCTTTTCGTTGGTCAGAAGATAGATAATCAAACATAATCTTGAGTATCTGATTGAGATAGACCGAAGGAAGTTCAGGTGAGTCTTGAGCTAAAGCTTCGTGGCAGAGCAGTACGACATCAAGGATATCCATTCCGTTGGAGTAAGAGTCTGATGCGCTCTGCTCGCTCGTCTCGGTTCTCGGCATCGCATTCAGTGCGGTAGTTGATATCAGAAAGATATTTCTGGCGGCTGAAAGGCACCAGTTCTGGTGGCGATATTTGTATCACTGCATCACTCCACATAGGGTCAGCCATGCATCAGTTCGGGGACGATGAAGTGCGTTCTCACTTGTGCTGATAGGACGCAAGACAGCACGCTGCTTATGAAACTCACGCCAAGCATCAGCCAAACATTCGTCAGCAAGCAGCGTCCAGCCAGAACTTTTCACCACAGACACATCCATAGGGTTGATGCCTTGCTCTTTGACAAACGCAAGCAACAAAGCATCGAAGGTCTGCGGTGGCTCGTGGTCGATTGCTAGTTCAGACATCGGGAACTCTTGTCCCGACACAGCAGAAACAAAGGTGCCATCAAGGTTCTGTCTGTTATGACCGATGAACTCACGACGCTTGGCAAGTATCTGCTGGGCGATGGCGTGACGAGCGGCAACCTTGAAGTCGTAAAGGCAGTCAGCCACAGCATTCGTCTTACCGAACGCTTGCTTCACCGCCTTCTTCACACCAACAGCAGCAGGTGCTTGACCTGGGAAGGTGACATAGAACCCTTGCTTACCGAAGGGGAGTGAGCCGAGATAGATGGTTGCCTCACTCATCGGAGCAGGCAGGTCTATGTCTGGGTAATACGGAAGCACCTGCGAAAGGAAAGCAAATGCTTCTCCTGTAATGGGTTCATTCAAGATGGCAGATGATTTGATTTCATCGCAGCGTTTAGTGAGTGCTGCTTGTGTCTTGAATGTTTCGTTAGCAATAGTGATAGTCATAAGAGTTTAATAATCTTCGGGCTGGTAAAAGTAATGAAGGGCAAGCCAACACGAGCACGCCAAGCAATCAGTTCAGCAATAGTTTTTGCAGCTTTCTCTTGATTGCAAGTGCGATGGGAGAGGACAAGGTTGCTGTCCTCGTGTCCGCCCCCTTTACTCACAGGCAACAAGTGCTCCACCTGTAAGCAGTCAGCATCAAGAACATCTGCTTCATTCATCGGCTCACAACAGAGAGCACAGCATCCGTGTTGCTCGTGGAAGAGTTGATGCTTCAACGCATCGCTAGGTTTCCAGCCATCGTTTTGCTGCTGCCTGGTGCGAGCCCTGCATCTAACGCTTTCGGGATTGTCTTTGGCGTATTTCTTACTGACTTTGTTTTGACAAGTGCGACAAGCACCACGCAGGTTTCCCTTTGGAGTTGAGCCAAAGAACTCACGAGTAGCAGGCTTATGTTCGCCGCATTTAGTGCAGGCTTTAGAAGTAGTAGTAGTCATCACACAACCGCAACAACATCAGTAGAAACCGAGGAGGCCAAAAGCACATCCCCCAAGGGAGTGGTCTTTTTGACGGAGCGTTTGCGTGTAGCCCGCTTGGGTTTGGAAACGACTGTGTCTGCCTTGACTGCGGCAGAGACATCTATGACTGGTTCAACTGAAACGGGCAGAGCCTTTGCTATGGCTGGCTCTTCAGGAGCGAAGCTTGCTTCTATGAAGCGGAAGACAAGAATGAACGCTGGAATAACAACACGAGTGGAAAGGACAACGACAAGTGCGGCAACGGTTGCGGCACCAGTAATCAATAGAGGTTTCATAAGTAATCAATAGATAAAGGGCGAAAGATAAAGAGAATGTGAAGGGCCACAAGTCGTAGCCCTATGAGGTCAGCCCAGTGCTGGGAGCGGTTCGTCTGCTCCATAACCAGCAGCAGTGCCTGTGCTCGTTGGGTTATCAGCAGAAGGGACAGGCAACTTGACGCCAGCATTTTTCGCAGCTGTCGTGAGTTGCGTGCGTTGGGCGTCGCTCAAGGCAATCCAGAACGAGCGGACGAGCTTGTCCCCCATAAACACACCGCCGAAGATTGAAGCAACACCAACGATTGGCGTTAGTCCGGGCAGTAGGGATAGGACAACGGTGATAGCAGCAATCTTGAGCCAGTTGTGTTTGACGCTGTCCCCCATCGCAGACCAGACGGCAGACCACTGGTCCTGACGAGAGAGAACTTTGCTGCGGACAAATGGTTCAAGTTGTAGTCCAGTTAGTACTCCGTTGAATACCGAATAGACAACAACACCACCAAGGCCAAGTTCAGCTGGACCATCCCAGCCAAGTGAGTTGCCGTCAGCGTTCAAATCAATAGAAGCAATACCAGCGAGGGGTAATGCTTCCCAACCAGCGGTATGGTCTATTGAACCGCTGACTTGACCGTTAGAAATAGAGATAGGCATAATAAGTTTATGTAAAGTGAATAAGTTTGTGGAGAGATAGTTGTGCCCGTGCGTCCTTGATAGAAACAACCTTCACTTTTGCTATCTCTCACCCTGGAAAAAAGCGCCTGATAAGGCGCAAAGCTATTGATTAATCCCAGTCGTTAAGACGCTTGGCTGTAACGACGAAGACTTCAAGTGCTGGGTTGTCTTCATCAGCATCGGTAAGGCCAACCCTGCTGTACGCAACAGCCTGCTTTAGCCAGTAATACATAGCGAAGTCGGTTGAATGTGGTGTAAGCAACGCTTCACCAAACTGTTCGTATGTTTTATCGTTAGCTTTGGCTACACCTTCTTCAAAAGTTTCAAGTAAGGAAGAGACAGAGGCAAGACCCATAACCTCTTCGCTGGTTTCAGAAGCAAAAGTATTGCGGATATTATCTACGCCAGCACTACCTGGAACATCAACGGGCACGGAGCAAAGCCGAAGGTCGGGTGTTGCCTCGCTCTCTGGAAGATAAATAGAGTTAGGAATGATACAAGTTAGATACATAATATTTGTGTTTTATTTGAAAGATTATTAGTGGAGAAAGCCGCTGATAAGCGGCCAATCATTAGTCATTAACGGCAGCAAGTTCGCTCGTATCAATCACCTGATGGAGACGGGAGTGAAGAAGCTTGGCTCTCTTGCTGCTCCATCGTGGCGCAACCATCATCTGGATGAAGTCATCCATCGTTGGTACGAAACCTAAATCTTCCTGGATGTGCTGCTCTCCAATCAAACTTGTTGGAACCTGCCTACCAGTAGAGATGGTGATGGTCTTGCCGAAGTGTTCCACAGCATCGGCAATCCCTTGTGTGTGATGGGAAAGAAAGCGGTGGAGAATAGAGGAGGTACCTGCCCGACCTCGGTCAAACCAAGCGTGGATTTCCAAGTAATCCTCGGGCACACCACCAAACGCATTCACAGAACTAGTTGCGTGATAAAAAGCGTGGCTCATCAGTTGAGCTCCATCGTTGCGTATTCTTCGGTGCTTTCAATACGGTCGGTATGGTCTAACGAAACTTTCATAACGCCAGCTTCGTTTCGCTTGACGGTGATTGAACCAAAGCCGCCAGCATCAATCTCAAAACCTGGATGCTCTGCGTAGGCAAGAGACCAGCAGGTTTCATCCAGCCATTCAGTTAAGTCAGAAGGCAGCAGCTCATAGGCAGCTTTCTCACGAGCACGGTACTCTTCGTTCTGTTCGTTGGTGAAGCAAGGCGTACCCCAAGAAGTCATCTTGGTTGCCTCATATCCACGCTCAATCTCAACGGAGATATCGCAAGCTTCACCGCTATCACCTGAACCTTGGTATTCAACAAACAGTTCCTTGAAGAGAGGAACAGATGCTTCAAGTGCTTCTGCGATTGAGGCAATCAACTGTGCTTCGTACTTGTTGAGTTCAGCTGTCCGCTGGCTAGTAGCATCTCGCTGTGCCTGATATTGCCTCATCCACTCATCGGATGAGCGCTCAACTGTGATAGGTGGAGTGGGGATTGCTTCGTTTATCTGTTGCTTTGCTGTTTCATAAGCAGCACGGATTAAAGCGGAGAACTCATCCCAAGAGACATCGTCAGTCTTGACGGGAATAAGCGTGGTGTTTTCTAGTGTTTTAGGCATTAGTGTTTAATGTGTAGTGGTTTTTATGTGAGGCAATCTCTGTTCCCCATATATTAATCATAGCCCTTATTAGTGATTAAGTCAAGCAGATAGATGTATATAAGTAGAGAGAAAGTGCGGGTAAGATACCTCGCCCTGCTTGTAAATCAGTTGGTAAGGACGGGCGTCTTGCTGTTGTCCCAATCAATCGTGAAGGCATCAACAAGCCAGCCAGTATTGTCGGAAATAAAATCACAGACAATCTCTTCAATAGAAGAGCGTGAGTAATCCTCGGCTGTGCTGTTGCTATCTAGGTCAAGGTGGAGAAGAGTGTTAGTCCAGTCGGCAATCAAGGTATCTTTCTCCGCTTGACTGATTGGGTATTCAGTAGGGTCGCCAAAGTCCAGTGATAGAGACGAGAGTTTGATAGATGTAAGCATTAGATTAAGTGCGAAAGATTAAGTAAATATAAAATGAAGGCAAGCAATGAGCCTGCCTGTTGTGTATCAGCAGGAGTACGCCTTCTCGCAAACCTGCTTCCAGTCATCTGTTTCAAGCGGGTTCTCGTACATTTCATCAATCACATCTATTTCATCATTAGTGAAGAGGATTTGATGGAGCATCTCACCAATCATTTCATCGGTATCATCTCGGGTTGTGCCGTCGCCGTATTTAGCAAAGACTTCGCTGAACTCTTTGTTGATAGCCTTGACTTCACCAGCAGTGAAACCTTCTCGTAAGACACGGCTGATTGTTTGAAGCACGCTGTCGGCAAGGGCTTCTTCAACATCGCCAGCCTCGTCGCTGTATGAGTTGCGTTCATCAAGCGTTTGCTGAAACTCCTTGATAGAAGCCAACAAGTTTTCTCGCTTGCTTTGCGTCAAGAGGAATGAGTAATCCAAAGCGATTTCTTGTGGGTCGTTATCCCATAGTTCCAAGATGAGGTCTCGCAGTTGAAAAGCAAGAGTTTCGGTTGTGGGCTCGGTCGTCGTAGCAGTAATAGACATAGTTATAAATCGGTTGAGTTAATAAGGGAGGGGCAGTTGCCTACCCGTTGTGTATCAGTTGGCTCGTGAGATTTCCCAGTTGAGGATTAGGTCAGTCGTAATAGGCAGGCACTCGTCTTCAATAATGCCTTGGAGGACATCGTCGTTTGCTTGTGCTCCTAGATGTGCGTAGTCAAAAAAGTCTTCACGGATAGAGGCGATACCCTGATAGGTAAAACCCTTGACCGTGAGTTCATAGTTAGCGAGCAAGTCAAAAGTAAAGTCAGTCATCGTTTCAGTTGTGGTCTTGGAAGTAGTGCTCTGCGATTTCAGCCCATCTGTCTGGGCGGTGGTGTAGATAGAACACACACGCATCAAGCAACAACTCGGGGTCGCCATCCATCATCACCAAAGCGGTTTCGGTAATATTCGGGAGGGCGTCTAGCTCTGCTTGGTCGTAAAGTTTCTCTTTTAAGGTCATAATAAGAGGGTAATAAAGGAACTGTGGTGGGTATAACTTGCGGGGACAAATCCCTTTCAGTCATACATTTATTATAGCACTAATAAGTTATCAAGGTGGGCTAATAGTGTTAGATACTTAATAGAGAGGAGAGAGGAATGTAGCCTGCCTGCTTGTAAATCAAAGGATTAAAACCCTGCGTAGTGATAACAAAAGCAGGGATAAGAGAATAAACGGCTGAGGAGTACAAGCAAAAGACCCGCCCGTCAATCAAAGGGCAGACGACCTACGGCGACGGATGAAATGCCTTACCTCGGCATCAGCAGTAGCACTGATGAGGGAGCCAACCGAATAGAGTGGTAATACATATGTACCACCGAAGCTACGGACAGAAGAGTTGCGAGTTGTGCGGAACATTAATCATTAGGTGAAAGGGATATAACAGGCGTATGCGTACGGACTGAACCGAATGCTTCGGAGAACTAACCGCCAGCTCCACAGCTGTTGGGTCAGGCGTCCTCGTCTGCACCATTGGTAGCAGGTAGGAGGGGTGCTTGTAAAACACAGGGAGCACAGAAGAAGTGGCTGATGATTACAAACACCAGTGGTACCAACAGGTTACACAAGTGTTACCGAATGTAACAGGCAGTGGTGGCCTGCTTGTCCTGCTTGAAATACAGAGCGAGGCAGAGCCGAGCGTCAAGCTGGCTGTTCTACAAGGAGCGAAGCGACGTCAAGGTTGTTTGGCTGTTCGGTTAGGTGTGGGTGGTTCAGGTATCGCTGTGCTTAATCAACATCTGAACGCAGCAACTATCGGAGCTGCACACGAACACAGCCATTGAACTGAGGAAGTAGCTGTTGTGTAGTGCAGCGGTGGAGACACAGGTGTACAACGTAAGCAGGTAGCAAGAGCAAGACACACGAACAACACAACTGATTGAACTGAAGTCAACTGTTGTTGTGTCTTGCGTGCGAACAGAAGTTACATACAAACTGAAGCGTAGAAATTATTCTGTTGAAATATTCTGCTGTCATATTTAATCGCTGACTTACGTTGCAACAACTGATGTTGTGCTTATGTATAAGCCTTTATTTTTTTTTGTTCGACCGACTGCTCGGGTACAGAGGGTATTAGACACCTCACGAATTCTGTACCAATTTTCACCTCCTATGGGGCGTTTTGCCTGAGCGTTCCCGAAAGGCAAAGTTGTGTGCAGTTTTAAATGCAAAGGTGATGAATGCATATAGCTATAAAATATTTTTTAACCCTTTAAGCGTCCTATGGGCTTTTAAGTTTGGGTATATGTGAAAAATATTCCAATGCAGATTTAAGGGTCGTAAAGAAAGTGTACCCCAATCTTCGGCGTTGATATTAGTTAGCATCGTTAGATGTCGCGATTAGTTAAATGCAAAAGAAGAAAAAGGAAGTCAAGCACTACGACTTGCTTAATGAAGCACCAACAGCTGTAAGTAAAGATGGATCGACCGTATCCGTTGGTGGGCAAGTGTTCCGGCGGACAGTATTACCATCCGTTGCTGTTAAGCGTTCAGAAGAAATCAAAGAACAAATGCAGCTGGATGAAGCACTTGCTGACCTGGACCAACCACGAACTCAGGAGCAGGAATGAGCAGTGGTACAAATCGAGCAAAGAGTTCCTATAGACAGGAAGGGTTCCTAAACTTCCTAAAAAATTATTCGATGACCACCATTCCAGCAGGCACTCAGGAAGAAGTGTCAAATGTTGCGGGCAACATGGCATACACCACATATCGCTGGCTGACATATCAATTTGACCTAGATGCGGGGGTAGAGGATCAAAAGCTCGCGGATCAGCAACACGAATTTTTAGCTGACATCAACAGAATCGCACAAGGGATGGCGGGTGAAGAGCTTCTAAAGAAACCAGGCGATTTCGTTTGTGATGTAGCTGGATTCATCTCTCAGACATTTGCTTATAACTACGCAGCGCTGCCGGACGCCGAGGGAAACAAGCCGTCAGAAGAACTGCAGCGTGAAAGGTACGACAGGTACTCAAGCTATGCCATGGAATCGGCTCCCATCAAAGCAATGCTGAGCCATTTGGGTGGCAGCCAAAGCAGCATTGATTCTTATATGGAGATGAGAAAGCATCATCACTCAGTATCAGCGACTGTTTTACGGACGCTGCTGATCGATTACGCAATGGACTGGGATTGGGTAGAGAAATGTGGTGATAGCTGGCATCAGCAATACAAAGATGCATCAATTTATCTATTCTTCTTTGATTGCAACTCAGACTTCACATCTTACGCAATTAAGTGGGTACTCCTGTCTGCCTTTACCTATAGCGCCAGAGGATCAACTAAAGAGCGAAAAGATGCTCTGACATTCGTCTTCAACCTGATTGACAAGATGATTGATTATGGCGAACGAACTATGCGTAGCCCCGAAAGGCTAGTCGGGCAGGCGCTTTTGGACAAAGTGCGTGGTATCCCAAAGATGGATCTGTGGCTGCTATCTGTTCAGTGCGGTTACATCAAAGGAGTAGACGATGCGGGTGAAGCGGTTGCTGATGTTGAAGCATTCCGTGAAGCTTACTTAGCGGAGACTGCAAAGTTTGAAGATGCACCAGCAGAAGAGCCTAAGAAGTCAAAGGGAATACAAAAACCCACGCCTGTCCACATCACCTTGAGTGATGAAGTACGAAACGAAAGCTTCGTCAAAGGTCTATCAGAAGAATCGATTGAAGTCATCGAGCATTTTGGTACTGAAGCAGCACACTTGCTGAATCAGTATTCGTGCTCTCTTGAAGATGCTTTGTTGAAGTTCGTTGATTTGTGTAAGGAAAAAGACGCAAAGATTGAAGACCTCGAAGAGAATGTGGCAGCAATGAACAAGATGCTCACAGATCCAGAGACATTACGTAAGTACACCAACGAGTTTTTTGGACCCGATGGTGCTTATCCCAGCTACAAAGTTGAAGACTAAACAGAGTCAAGCTCGCCTGAAAGATATAAAAGATTTAAACTAAAACTAACTGCCACATAATAATGAACCAGACACAAAAGCTTAGACCTAAAGCAGTGCATATTGAAGTGCCTGAGACTATTCAGACTGCTGAACTCTCGCAGCATTCACAGGATATCATTAGCCATTTTGGGCTTGAAGCCCCTTCATTGCTAAACATTTATTCTTGTCATCTAGAAGATGCGCTGATTGAAGCGGTTCAGAAAATGAAGATGTGGCGAGAACTTTATGAAGAGCAGTCAATCGAATTGAGCGCTGCCCGAGATCTGAACGCCTTGCGTCAACAACTAATCAAGGAAGAAGCAGACGCTAGTGCTTGAGCAATTCGTAAGTTAAACCATTGTGAATCAATCGACCGTCCTCTGATTGAATCAGCTTCAGTCGAACCGTTTGATATTTCTTCAGACTGATACGGTCAATCGCAAAAGCGCGGATGCTGTTGAAGATAGTCCCATCTTCCAAGCATTTAACTTTCAATGTACCTGGTCTTCCAGCAGCAGCACAATTACGGCAGGACTTAGTACGTCCGCTACGTAAGTTACTGAGTGAACGTTTTTCAATAACACCACAGCCGAGGCACTTGCAAGTTACGAGTAAGTCCAATGTATTCGTGCGTTCGAATGGACCGACCTGGACCTGCCACTGTCCAAAGATTTGGTTGGCGTAGCGATAGTGACTGATATCTATGCCTTGTGCTTTGGCTAATTCACGTACCAACTGTGGATCGATCTTTACTCCAAGTCTTTTCATTGCGTCTTTGACATAGCCACCATGGGCCATCAGGTCTTTCAAGATTCGTTCGGCCACACGTACAGTTGCTTCCTTCTGTGTCCTGCGGGGCTGAAGACTAACCCCCATTTTCTTCAGTGCTTTAAATACTGCAGGTTGGGTAAAGCCAATCTCTTTTGCGATTTCATGAGTGCCCATCTTGCCTTCGACAATCCGAGGCAACATCTCTCGAAGCAGCGGTTCGATTTTGCTCTGTCTTCCAACAGGAGCTAAGTTCAGGGAGATTTCATATCGACGTGCAGCATCACGAATGCCATCTGTTGATACATCTAACTCAGCAGCAGCATTCCTAAAAGACATGCCAGTATCAATCAGATGTTGCGCCTGTTGAACTACCTCGGGAGTGATTAAAGTTTTTCTAGCCATTATTCTTTGTGTTATTTATATCTACTATTCTACGACAATGAATGATAAATAACAACCATAAAGCGTAGATATTCGCAACACAAGTAAATCTAGAATCGATTAATGAATGTAGAACATTGGTGGTATCACTAGCGTTTGGGGCACAGTAAAAACGATTCTAAATTAAAAATAGTCTACAATATAAGTAACAGAATTATAGAAATAGTTATGCCTACAGTACCGAATTGGTGGCAAGATTTACCAGGCTTTATCCGTGAAGGTGCTGAGAAGGAAGCTAGTCAGCGAAGTAGAGCCTCTGGGGATGATCCAAGCATTGGACTTTGGGGCTCGATGTGGGGCGCTAATGCAGAAGGTGCACAGGAATATACGCAGAAAAACATTGATAAAACTGGACGCAAACAGTTAGACGCCGCAGGTGCTGGTACAACATTTGTTCCTGGAAAAACCGCCGAGCAGTACACAGAAGAAGCACGTGCTGCCACCGTTGCTCGCACCAATCGTGAAGCTGGTGAAAGCCCCCAAGGACAGGCACTAACTGCTCGTCTAGATGGCGAGAAGTCTGACCGCTCTCAAGCTCGGATTGATTCGCAGAACAATCATTCGATCCTTCAACAGCAGGTAACGCAGCAGGCAACGGATTCCGCTAACAACATGACGCTCATGTTGCAGAAAATGGACCAAGCTGATCGCAACTCACGTCTGGACCGAGCCGACCGCGCTGACGCTCGTGCCGATGAACTGATGTTCCGTCGGGAAGACCAGATGAGAGCCGACCGTAGGTATGACCGGGAACGTCGCAGGGAATCAATCGCCGCATTGACTGCTGGTCTTGCATCACTTGGTGCTGCATTTGCTGTCTAATGAAACAGTTATTTGATACCGCAGTTGCCCATCTAATAATGGCGCTGCCAACAAGGCACACCAGCAGATTGCTGAAGCTGCCTGTCGTTAGTAATGATGCGTACGATATTTTTGATCGTTTGCTAGATGAAAGACTTGCGTACTACGAAGCAAAGTATGCAGCTAAAAGACTGCCCGGTCACTGATCTTTCGAGAGCTTGCCAAGTGTTTTGCCTGGTGGGCGTTTCTTAGCTTTGGCTGGCTGCTGTGAAGCACGACTGATTTCCTCACGCCTTTGCATTGAGTTATGGAAGCGACCCTTCGGTGAATCTTGACGTTGCGCCCACAGATCAAACGCACGCTGTGGCTGCTCTGGCTGAAGGTTGTTTTCCGCAAATGCCTGTGGGCCATTGGTTTTGACGAAGGACCTCCAGTTGTCCATACGTCTTAATGCATCGTCCGTGAACTGGATAGCAGGCTTGTGCTGTGCTGCTTGAAGAGCCTGCATGTTGAACCTGATCTGCTCCTTCTGTGCTGTGGTGAGGAGACTTTGGTTCAATCCTTGGAGGTCATCAATAGTGCTGCTGTGGTTAGCAAGCACTTGATTACAACGCTGGCGTTCACCTCTGCGTTCTGCCGCAAGTTCTTTGCCTGCAGCTACAGCTTCTGATGAAAGTCCATTCTCTTTCAAGTCTTTGATTTGGCTTGCTTGGGAAGCAGTCAGACCTTCAAGTGCTTTGACGCGGGCACCAAACGAAATGCTGGATGGGTCGTTTCTAAATGACATCGTCTTATTATCTTTCCTTCTATTTTAAAAACCTTAGGCACATCTTGGGGAATGTTTTAGGCTGCTGTCTATTCTTTGGATAGACAACAATAGACAGGCAGATGTACTGCACTGGAATGGATCTCAGCGAAAATATTTCTGTGTCTACCCTGTCTACGACTTTCTGTATATATGGGTCCTTTTTTATTCATCCCTCATTCAGGCATTTTTAAATACCGTCCGGTTACTATCTACTTAGACAGGATAGACAGGGCATCAGAACGACTGCGCTGCAATGGATTTGCCGTCTATCTAAGTATAAATAACTATCAGTAGACAGCAAAGCGCCCTCTCGAGATCGCCTGTGCTGGAAGGGGTTTACTAAAGGGGGTGTCTATCCAGTGTCTACTCAAGCGAGAGAACTCTAGAACTATGTGGCAATGAAAGCCCGATTGTCAACTAAGTAATCCTGTCCTTTGGTGAGTGCAATCCTTGCTGATTGGTACTGCTTATGTATCCCAAGCGCTCGGGTAAATGCCGCAATGCTGGGGAACACTTCAGTGCCATCTTTAGATTTAACTTCTACTGCCTGCTTTGTAAGGGCAGCACACTTCTTACAAGACGAGCTACGTTTGTTATGCAAGTTATGCAGACTTACATTAGCGATAACACCACAGCTTCCGCACCTACATTTTACGTTTACGCCATCACTCATATTGGATGGATCTGAAAGCACAGTCCAAGCGCCGTACTTACGATGAGCTAGCCGATAAGGTTTCAGGTCAATGCCTCGCTCTTTGACTTTCTTTCGCAGAGTGGTGACCGTTGTTTTTAAATCAAGGAACCTAGCTGCTGCTGGAATAGAGCCACCGTTCTGAATAATGAAAGATACAAGAGCATCAACGTCTGCTTCAACACGCTTGCTATATCTACGTTTTGCTTTGGGGTAATGAAGCCCTAACTGTTTCACGTATGTGTCAAAGGTCTTCGTGCATACGCCAAATGATTTTGCTGCGTCGCTCTTAGATACGCCAGCAGCTATTTTATTTGCAATTTGATCTGCTGTAATCGTACTTATCATTAGTTATACACCTTAAACTATTACTTAAATTATAACTTAATGCCTGCAGAATTTGTCTGACATTTTAAAAGTTATCCTGCATTGTGTAAGCGCAACCTTCACCTTTGAAAAAGCTTTTGGTAAGCTTCTTAAACTTTGCTTTATATTTGGCAAGCTCATCTGCTTCAAGGATGAACAGTTGATTTGCTTCAGGCATAACGTTCATGATTAGCCCTGCTTCTGGTTTGAAACCAATAGTTTCCTCAAGGCAGATGCTGTATCCAGCTAGCTGCATCGCTGCTGTGTTGAATTTGTAGTACGGCCAATACTCGTGGAACTGTTTGAAAGGATAGTGATTAATGAAAGGAACAGTCCCAGTTTTGAGCTCACCTACAACCTTGACCCCACCAACGGTTCCAAATAGGTCAGGACAACCCTGCACCCTGAGCTTGGAAGACCAGACGCAGGAATGGTTGTCCTGCTCTAGGTAGCTGAGGCTTGGGTCAAGTGGCCCATCACTCCATAAGACCTGCGGCTCCAATAGGTTCAGGAGTTCCTGTAGCTGATACCAGTAGCAAAGGTAACGAGACTCAAGGTCGCACTCTCCTGTCTTGATGAAGTTACGCAGGGCTTCGTGAACAGCACTGCCTCTGCGCTTTGCTTCTGCACTTGATAAACGGCGTCCGTGTAATGCGCTTGATTTAATTGCAGACTTCCGTTGAGGATTTGACGCCAGTACTTTGCTGATACTGGGGTACGTCAGTCCGTCAATTGAATATCCACTTAAGCAATTCATTACATCGGATATATTACTATTTGTTATCAGTCTAATACATATATAAAAGTAATATAAAACGGCATTAAAAAGGAGGCTCAGTGGCCTCCATGTGATCTTTATTTGGAGCCTATGTTCGCCATAAACTCCTGAAGAACTGGTGATATATCTGCAGGCTTGCCGGTACTGCCATCCATGATTATATGAGTGACAGAACCGTCAGGTGCAGTTGCTTTAATTACGTAGAGACCACTGAGATCTACGTCACCACCACAGCTTTGACAGTGAGGGTTTGAGCAACTATGTGACATCTTTATCTCCGGCAAGTCGATCTAGAGTTTCTTCAAAGACTAATCGATCAAACTTTATTCCTTGAATAAGGCTTGAGTGCCCACCACCTGAATCATTCTTCCGAATGGTTCTAACTTCTGTATCATCCATTGAGAGCCACATATAGTAATCTCGCGAACCCATTGAGAAATTAGAAGTGAAACTACCGGGAAGAACATCTTCCCATTGACCAGCTATGAGTACACCCGTGACGGCTGCATCACCAGGGTAGGGGCAATGCATATCAAAAATCCTCACCAGTTGCAGGCTTGAACTCGGTCTTCTGGATGAGTGGGTGCTTACCTTCAGTAAGAACAGAAACGCCAGAGGTTGTCTTGATTTCCTCGAAGCCTGCAACTACATCAGCTGGAGCATCAGATAATTTGGGAAGCATTGAATACGAGGTCTCAAGTCCACTACCTTTGCGTGTGATCTTCAGCGTAAAGTTCGCAACGAGGTCATCCGAGAAACTGAAGTCCTCGTCTTTCATAATCTCTACGAGCTGAGAGCTGAGCGTTTGTTGCTCAACGATGAGAAGCTCAGGACGTTGTCGTTCAGTGGACCAAGCGATCCAGACCATTGCACGCTTTGGTTTGACGAAAGATCCATCAATCTTGGGACGTGCAGGGTTTGCCCAATCAACTTCGCGAGCAGCATTGTTCTCTGCTGGTGTTGGGAACTCATTGAAATAGCCATAGCCCGAAAACTTCAGCTGACCATCAGAGGTTTCTTTCTCCTGAGCTAGGCGGTAGAGCACTGCTGCGTGTCCGCTGGAGTACGTACCCATAAGCCTGAACTCTTCTGCCTGACCGGGTGCCAGTTTGTTTGGCATGAAGTCGGGCCAGGTCGAGCGGTTATTGCCGTTTGATTTTTTAGTTGTGTCTTCAGTGAGACTTGGAGGCATGATTTGCATGGTTTGTTTCCTTTAAATAATGTTGGAATTGTTTGTTTGCTTTTGTTTTGCCTACTGGACTTATATACATATGTAATGCCAGGTGATTAATAGTGAGAGTGTGCGTTCCCATCCCAGTCGATTAAGAAATCTCCGAGCAGTCTTGTGCGTACGCCGTTCTCGCCGCCGACAAAAAAGTCGATGTGGTTGCCACGCTCTTGCCAATCCATTTGGATAAAGACTGTTGACTTATTGCAGAGCTCAAACTCTTCTAGTGTTTCCATAACCTCTTGATCGTTAGTAATATTTTCTTGACGCCAGGAGCCATCAGGAAGCTTCAAGTCAATACGGATTTCAGTTATGGCACGGGTTGTTGGCTCAGTAATGATATTCA
>Ga0181422_1000068_pt1 | contig 29523 bp, 24 predicted proteins | sample 45SPOviralmetaG_FD_130147 | JGI IMG/M metagenome (GOLD analysis project Ga0181422, IMG submission 130147) | Marine viral communities from the oligotrophic San Pedro Time Series (SPOT) site, San Pedro Channel, CA, USA - 45 SPOT_SRF_2013-07-18 | ecosystem: Environmental > Aquatic > Marine > Strait...
GGTAGGTTTGTCTTCTGCGCAGGCGTACTGTGGTGTAGACGAGACTGGAGAAGTTATGGGGCAGCAAAGAGGTTTGTTGCTTATCGCAAACGACAATGTCGCAGAGGACTTGGGCATCATTGACTCAGATCCTATCGACGACCTGGGGTATAGGCACACAACAGTTCTCATGGGTCCGTACTACACGGGTAAGATTGTGCTCAACAATCTAACCGCCTCTGCAGAGAACGCAAGTTCTGCTTACGTAAATCCCTCAGGCACAACCATTTCTGATTCGTGGACACCGATTACAACGTGCCCTCAGATCTGGTACTCTAGCTGGACCAAATACTCGAACGATGCTTCTGTTCAATCGGACCCTTTGATTGTAGCAGAAGGCGGGGCGGCCAGCGATCTAAACCCTGCCGACTCCACAAACGGAGATTATTCTCACCACCAGGTGTCATATCCGTATCCTATCGTTATACCAGGAACGGGTGGATTCGACGGGGAGGGTGGTTTGACTAGCGGAGAGATTGAGCAGGACCCATTCGGGACTGGCTTTAACTCTGTAGACTTTGAGAGACTTCACTCTCATTGTGAGCTGTCGAACGCCGTTACAAACTACGAGCCATCAACGTTTGTTGGAGGTACGTCATTTAAGAGCGGAGCCTCTCACGACTTTGGAATCATCTACTACGATGAAAGAGGACGCCACGGATATGTAAATCCAGTGGGGTCCGTGTACGTGGAGACACTCGGCGGAAGAACTGGACCGAACACGAAGGGAGCTGCCTTCATCAAGGCGTCAAACATTACTCATACGCCACCACCGTGGGCCAAGACGTACAAGTTTGCGTACAGCAAGAACACCAGTATTGACGGGTTTATCCAGTACAATGCAGGTGGTGCATTCGTGGCCAACGCGGACTACGAAGGAGGCAACTCCAGCGAGATCTACGTCTCGTTGAACTACCTGCAAGGACACCCTATCTCGTACAGCAATTCGTTCGGAGCCAAGGGTGAGGACGGAACCCCTGTGATGTATTCATTCACCCCAGGGGATAGACTCCGAGTGCTGTCATACATGACCAGCATGGATGGGGCAAACATCAGCAGGGTGTACCCCAACAATATAGAGTTTGAGGTTACGGGGGTGACACAGTTTGACGACACCGCATCCAACCCATTTGCAGAGACTGACGACGCGGGAGACACCGTAGTCACAGAGGCTCAGAAAGGTCTGTTCTTGGTGTTGAAAAACAACATCGACGCTCAAGGATTTAGGCTGCAGGATGTGGAGCAAGGCAACGACAACTGGGGAAGCAACTGCATCTTTGAAATCTACTCTCCGAAGAAAGAGGTGGACGAAGACGCTAGGCTGTACTACGAGGTGGGGGCTGCGTATCCTATTGTAAGCGTACCGACAGAAGGTCAAAGCGTTTTGACTCACGCCAATGCAGAGGTGCTGTTGACTCAGGGAGATGTGTTCTTTAGAAGGCACGCCGTAAACCTTAGGGAGTCTCAGGGAGGCGAAGGGTTTGTGGACCTCTTGACACCTGTAGACAACGACGAAGAGGTCGTGGCTCCAGAGGCAAACTTCAAGAGCTACTACCTAGAGTCGGAGGCGGCTACAGATTTGTTCCCTTCAAGGGCTGTGTCCATAGGCAGACCTAACATTGTAAAAACGGACGCAAGGGAATCGAACAGGGAGGCTAGTTTGATTCACTCAGACAGAGATGTAGTCGAATCGAGCAAGGTCGGGTACTCGTCCTTTAACAGGACGATCCCCTCGGACATGGAAATCGACTTTAAGGCAGGCCCTATCCACTACCTGTGCAACCATCAAGACTCGTTGTTCTTTGTTCAGAACAACAAGTGCGGTCACATTCCAGTAGACAGGACCCTTATCTCAGATGTGGCTGGATCTCAGAGTCTTATAGCCTCTAGCAAGTTCTTGGGCACGCCCAGATACTATGCAGGAGATGCAGGATGTGACGGAGACCCGTCGTCCGTGGTCAACGTAGACACAACCGCTTACTTCGTAAACAAGTCTGTCGGCAAGGTGTACAAGGTTCACCCCGCCAACGGGGTGAACGTCATCTCCGACGCTGGCATGGCTGGGTTCTTTAGAGAGGAGTTGGCCAATGCGGTGAGTCAGGGCAAGAGAATCATCGGAGGCTACGACCCTCAAAAGAAAGAGTACTTGCTTTCCATCGTTGATGAATCTACCGTGGTCCCTGGCACATTACCCTCGGAAGATGTCGATGCAGAATTTGTGGCTTCTACAGTTGATGTGACTTCTGGAGGCGAGATCGTAGACATCACCGCATTCGAGGACCCGACTGATGAGTTCTTCGAACCAGACCAGGAAGTCGAAGCGGTCCACTCTGTCAGATTCTTCTGGGAGCCTTCATTGGATTTGGATGAGGCATCTTGGAAGATGGTATACAGAGACGGAACCGTTGCAGAGGATTTTTCTACGTTCAAGACAAAGAATACTACGTCTGGATATCTTCTCGGCAACCTTGTGATTAGGGTTGAGAACCCTCATCTCTCAGCAAAGGCGATAGACAGATACGATGTAACCCTGGCTACCCCAGAGTTCGACGGTTTCGTCACCACAAGCGAAGCGGACGATCAAAAGGCTGAGTCTATATTCGGGCCTCAGGTAGACAATCCAGACAGTCTATTCTCTTGGAAAGGGAGCAGTTTCGTTAGCCTAGGAGGAGGTGCCCCGCTTACCAATGTGTTTGGCAATACATCTGCTCCGATCCTTCTTTCACTTCCTAATACTTCTTCGCCTAGGCTAGAGCTTGATGTGAATATCTACAGATCTGGCGTAAACGGGGAGGCAGACTTCGAAGATGGAGATGTTTATGAAGAGGTCGTGCCTATCCAGTTCCCGATCGACATCAACTCTCCAGACGATCTTCAAACTTATGATGATTTATTTGTAGGAGATGTTCTTGCTTCATGGAACTCAACCATCTCTGTGTCTGCAGAAGCGGGATCTCAGTTCAGGACAAACGCGCTGTCTCCATTATACAATGAGTATCAGCAAGATATGTTCGGTACTATTTCAATCCTGGGAGACGTGGAGACAGAGAACGAGTACAACAACATCGGTGAATTGCCCGTTACAATACAGGTACTCGGAGAGAGCGTCAACTGGCCCATCTGTCATCCCGAGATTGGCCTTTGGCAGCTTCTGCCTCCGTCATATTTTGATGCAGGAGGAACTATTTCCCAGGAGAACTACAGCTCGCTTGAACTCTTGTTTGACCTTCTACTCTGGTGGCAAGACAGAGGTCAAGCCATTTACGAATACTTCCCCAATCTCGCAACTTTTGAATCACTCTCAGAGCAGGAGGGGGCAGAAGCTATTGCCGATATTCGAAACGCCTTGGAGGAAGCCATCAATGGCGGTCAGATAGCTTCGTTCACGTGCCCCAACATCGACTACAGCAAAATCAGCTGGGTGTCGCAGGACGGATTACAACCACCCTGGCCCGCCGCTTGGCCTCGTTACGACGACTGGCTAAGTGAATACATCAACGAACAACCATGACGATAGCATTTTCTACAACGTCAAACAGATGGACATCGAGATATAGCTTCGAGCCTAACGCTTACTTTCATGTGGACCAGCAGCTCGTGTCTTTACCCACGAGCGATCTGGGCCACGACAAGAGAGCATGGAGGCACGACGTCGACAATACCAGCCGCAATAAATTCTACGGCATCAGCTACAACACCGAGTTCGAGGTGGTGTCCAACAACAATCCGTCGGCAACAAAGAACTTCGAGGCGGTATCGCTGGAGACTCCAGTGGACGCCAGCTGGCGCATGGACTTCGAAACGATAGACGAAGGGGCTGCGACGTCTGTGTTCACAAAAAAAGAGAACGACTTCTACGCAGAGGTGCCCAGGACTTCGGACCTGCGCAACTCAAGATTAGTTCACATCGGCAGCATCAGCGCCGAGGACTTTACGGTGGAGGCGATCCAGAGAGGAGAGGGCATGAATCTTAAAACCGTATCTTCTCAGATCGTAAACGGTCCGCTTGTGTTTACGAAGGCAGATAAAGAACTGGCGGTGCTTAGAAAGAATCCACAGTATGGCACATCTCAGGGAGGATATCAATCATTCCTGGACGGCAATGTTGCTGGATTCGCTATCTTTTGCATGAATTATGACGGGAGGCTTCAAGTACAGAAGTTTACTTCTGAAGAAACACCACCCGCGATCGAACTCAACGGCCAGCGGGAGGTGCAGCTATACGCCATCGACCTGTCATCTGGGAGACCGCTTCGTGGGGACTACCTCAAGATCAAAGTAACTGCAAATCCTGTGGACTTTGAGTTGTTTGCGATCAACGTGGACCACCACAACACAAACCTTGACCACAGTTTGGGTCAAAATAACTAAATTTGTAGTATGAACGAGCAGTATTTAAAGTACCTGGCGTCTATCCAGAGCCCACAGACGCAGAGGAGTCAGGGTCTGGTGAGTACGGGTGCTGGGGTTGTGGATCTTTTGCGAGGTCGCGGCATGCAGCGTGGGGCCGAACAGCAGATCGAGGAGCTCGGCGCCAACGTAGATGACATCCAGTCTCGCATGGGCCAGCTCACTGCTCCGAGCATGATGAGCGACGAGGTGCTTGCTGCGGCCACCAGGAACGCGGCAATCCTGGGTCAACAGTTTCAGCCAGATCCCTCGGAGGAGCTGGCAGCTGCGAAGACAGCCATCGAAGCTGGCGCAGATCCCGCCACAGTAGCACGCATGCAGGCCGAGGCCCAGACCAGAGAGCAGCAGCAGAATCAGGCTCAGGGACAACAAGCCTTTCAGCAGGGTATGCAGTTCGGTCAGCAGGACGCCTTCAACGAATACGCTCAGCAACAACAGGCCCTGGGTACGGAGATGGACCTTGCACAGCAGCAACTCGAAGCAGCTCAGAGAGAGTCACTTATGGGGCAGCAACTCGCACAGGCTGGAACCTCAAACATCGGCAAGGGCGTGGGTAAGTTCATTACGAACTACGACCCCACCGCTGCAGGAGAGGGCGCAGGTTTCTTCCAGAACCTGGGTGCCAATATCTTCCAAGCCGAGGAAGGCATGAAGGTACAGAAGACTCCAGGAGAGTTCGATCACGACACCAACGACATGGTTCTCATGGCCCAGACAGAGGGTGGTTTGGTGGACACTGGCATCCGCCAGACGGGAGGTGAGTTCGTGCTCAACCCCGAGCAGGCGGATGGTCTGGAAGATGCGTACGACAACGTAGACAAAGACGACCCTACATACGATCAGCTGTTGGCACTTTACGAGGCCGCTAGATTCTTGGACGAGCCACAGTTTGACGACGATTACGCAGCATAATGGCAAAGGAAAAGTACTACGACCACCTCAAGCCTCAGCTAGGCCCTGTAAGCTTCTCTGATGCGATTGATCAGCAGATCGAAATCGTCAATCAGCAGCGCCGTCAACGCGCTGCAATGGAGTTTAATCTTGCAAAGGACCGTCAGAAGCAGCTTGAAAAGCAGCAGAAGGAGACGCTTGGGTTCGACGTGGCAGACCTGTCAGAGATCGACAAGCAGACGTTCGGGAACAAGATGGACTGGGTGAAGAGTAGGATCAACAACTACTACTACACGGGAGGCAATACGGCAGAGTTTGCCGAGGACATCAACGGTCTGAAGACACTGCACTCCACCCTCAAGAATCACGCAGATAACGTGAATACTTCCAGATCCAACCTGGAGGGCTGGGTTACAGGGACCAAGCAGTGGACCAACAACGAGTTGGAGTTGAAGGACAGCATGGACACCTTCAATCAGAAGGCCATGATGTGGGAGATGTCGGGCATCGACCCAGAATCTATCAGGATTGACGCGAACGGAGACACCTACGCCTACTACACGGACATCAACGGAAACCGCCTCAAAGGTCAGGACGGCAAGGACCTGTTTGGTCTTGCCTCTATGTCTCCTACTCGTGGGTCTCAGGAGTTCTTCTCTCCTACGGCAGCACCGTACGCCAACCTCTTGCCTGGAAAGTTCTCCAAGGAGTTCGCTTCAGCCGCCACCAGACTCAAGAAAGACGAGAGCACCAGCTACGATCAGAAGGTGCAGCAGCTCAGCAAGTGGGTCACGGCCACGGCCATCCAGAACCCATCGGTACAGGCCACGGCATTGAACGTATTCAACGAGAATTACGGCAATGCTGCACAGGCCGCCATCCAGGAAGACGCTGCGTCCCTTCAAGAGGGCGCAGCTCCTATCCATGTCAGGGAGTATGTAGACGAAACGATGCGGTTCCTTGTCGGTAACCTGCAGGCTAAGAGCGACGAGTCTGGAGCTAAGATCAAGCCAATGCCTTCGTTCTCTACGTTTACCCCAAGCAACTACGGATTCTACGGGCAGATGGGGCCAGGCTCTACATCCCAGCCTGTGGGGGAGGGTATTACAAACATGCTCGTCCCGTCTACAAGTGCAGGCGGTTCCAGCATGATGATCAAGAGGAGCTACGTCCCGCAGACTGCAGACGACCCTAGATACAACGAGGTCAGTGACCAGTACAAGGTGCTGTCCGTCGCCTTGGACACGCAGAAAAACCTGTTCGTCGATGCCGAGATGTACTTCGAGTTGACTGGAGACGAACTTGCCAACGACCCAGAGCTTCAGGCACGCAGGGCGAACCTCATCGCCTTGGGGCTTTCCACAGACGCGGCTAAGATCAGCCGCAAGAAGCGTACTTCAAACATCATGGTTGCACCGACACTCATGAAGGATGGCAGGAATGTACGCAACCCAGAATACATGTCCATCTTGGCCAAGCTTGCATACATCAAGGGATATAGAATCGACGACACAGTTCAGGCAGCGGCCAAGGGTATGGATATTCTTGAGGCATTCAACGACGAGCAGGCGCAGATCGCCGCGTCGATGCCTCAATAATTTATTATATTTGTAAAAAGCATTTAGATGTCTGACAATCTTGACTTTCTGAACGGGATCGAACCCGAGGGGGATTCTTTTTTTTTTAGAGGACGGAGTATTCCCAGGAGTCCCCGTTCTTTCAAGCTCGGACTCAGCTTCTCAGCTGGGTTCGTCGGCGTATACGCCACTACCTCAAGACGCACCTACAGGCTCGGGTATTCAGCCCACTCTTGATTTCTCCCTCCTCCCTGCAAATGTGCAGGAGCAGATGGAAGGTATGGGGTACACGATGCCCCAGGACGTGGAGATGCCAGAGATTCTATCCACGTTCAACAATCAGTACGAGAGTATGCAGGACGCATACGATCAGTACATGCTGTCCGCCACACCAGAGGGTGGCTTCCAGAGTCAGGAAGAACTCAGCGCAGCAAACGATGCGTTCACTATGGATGTACAGAATCCATACAGTGAATCATTCGACTCGTACAAGAAGTCCATCGACGAGCAGAACAAGTACAGACAGGAGTACTCAAGTGCGCTCATGCGGGTGGCCACACCATCCAGCCTAAACGACGCATTCTCTTTCGTCAAAAAAGACTCTGACGTCTACGCACTAGACAAGGTCGAACTGCAGGACGCAGAGGATTACCAGTTCAATCTTCCAGGGATGAACAAAACCCAAGTCGGTGCCATCAGAGGAACCGACTTGTTGTTCTCTATGGCTCCTGACAAGGAGGGCAAGCCACTCCCGTACTTCGAGAAGGTCATGACCGATGACATCGTCAGGGGCATCGACCAGGCAGGCTACCTGGTGGACCAGGCCAAGACGGAGGTGGTACCTACAGCTCTCGGAGAGAAGTGGATGCAGGAGACGCTGGACCCTGAAGCCATGAAGATGGTGGCGCTCAATGTCGAGAAGATCGAAAACGCCATGGCTCTTCGCAACTCCGTGGGTCGCACCACACAGCAGCTTTCTTCTGCGGTGAACGACCTTATGGATGGGTTCGGAATCAAAAGAGCGAAGGGTCTCAGGGACATGACTGTCTCTGAGAGGAGAGAACTGATGGCTGATGTCGACGACGCCTACAGGGAGATGAAGGAGAACATGGTGAAGAATCAAACACCATACTCCGAAAAGCAACTTAATGACGCCAGACTTACGGTCTGGATGGACAAGCTCGCAAAGAACGTCAGAGAGAACATCATGATCTCTGAGGAGGAGTTCAAGTCTCTGTATCCAGAGCAAGAGTATGTAGAGTACGAGAAGTACATGGAGCTCAAGGTCATGGAGGATCTCATGACCGACGAGCAGTCTGCACTCGCCGCATCTTATTTTGGAGAAGACTCCGTGAAGCTGCTTCTCGACATGGACAGCGCGGTGGGTGAGAGAAACAAAAGATTTACCGACAAGGGGATTGCCTTTAAGCAAGGATTGATCGACTTCGACAAGAGCTTGGACGCCCTCTCTACAGCTGCGGGGGGCTTCAATGTTGCTGCAGTTTCTTCAATGGGTCCTGCATTTACACCAGCCGTCTATACGGAAGAGCAGAGAGAAGAGAGGGAGAGACAGCTCAGGCTTAGAGACGTTGCGAAAGACGAGAAAATCCAGGAGCTCCAAGATCAGAGAACGAAGTACGCATCTGGTGCGGAGCTCGTAGATAAGTTTGGAGACAACGCATTGCTGAGCAGCAGCGAGTTGATGAACAAGTTCAACAGACTGCAAAGCGAGATCAAGAGCGACGTGGAATTTGAAACATTCCACGCGCCTGCTATCAGATCTTTGCCTCAGTCTCTGTCTGGCCAAACCCTAGGTCTTGGTGCCACCGTTCTTACGGGTGGTAATGCCGCCGTCGGTGCGGCAGTCAACGGCGCATGGACTCACAGCCTTGTGTCTGCACGGTCGTACTACGACACCTACATGGACCCGAGGTTCGACGACATGTCGGAGACTCAAAGAAAGATGTACGCTCAGGTCAAGGGTGCGACAGAAGGTGCAGGTGAGGCGGCTCAGTTCTACCTTCTTGCCAGCGGAGGCAGAATCATCAACAGCGTAGGAACCAAGGCAGGTGCCCAGGCGTTCTCAAGGGGTGCGTACGACAGGTACAGAGCCGTGTTCAATAGAGGCAAGTTTACAGGCGTAAGAAACAGAACGTCTACTGAGGCAATCGGAGACTGGCTGTTAGGTAGGTCTGCATACATGGGTGTCAACGCGGCAGGTGAGTACGTAGCTGAAGGAACCACTGGTGGTTTGGGATATATCGCAGATCGTATAGCTCTTGGGGAGCGCATTGACGGAGAGCAGATGCTCGATATCATGCATCACGACGGCAAGATCGGCATGTACTCTACGCTCTATCTTGGTGGCGGAGGCGCCCTCGTGCAGGACGCCATCGCCGCCACTCAGCTTGGACTAGAGAAAGCGAAGATCTCTGACGCATTCGGAGCTAGAGCACGCGCTGCATTCCACCAGTCTCTTGTCAAGTCTGGTCAGATGTCTGGCATGGGCAACGCTGCGAAAACAAAAGCTCTTAGAGAAGCACAGACTAAGCTGTCAGATCTGCTCAAGCAGAGACAGGTTGACTTGACTGCAGACATGAAGGCCGCTCTGGAGAGAGGGGGGGATGTTTCCGAGCTCGACCTAAACAAGGAGGAGCAAGAGGTAATGGATCAAATCAAAGGTCTAGTTACTTCGGAGCTTCAGAACAGAGAGGATCTTTCTGGTGTGTACGCCAAGTTGTTCGACGAAGGAAGGTTTGACATCCTTGCAGAACTGATGGAGCGTGACAACGCTGACAAGTTTTATGACTGGGTGTTGTCATTTGACGAGCGAGGCATCACCATCGATGAGAACGGTGCAGCTAGAACTGCAGACGGCAAGCTTGCAAAGGGATACGGTTCTCGTCTTGACGCTCAGTACGGCAAGCTGTCAGATAAGGAGAAGGCAGAGTTCAGGGAAGCACAGAAAGACAACCGATTCAGAAAAAGAGTCATTCAAGAGACTGCGAATCTAGGTTACTCAAGGCTTACAGGTAGACTCATATCAGATCCTAACAAGGGTACTCTGGATTCTGTTACGGAGAGCGCGCAAAACGGATTTGTTCTGTTCACGGATCAAGAGGGGGAGCTTATCGGCGGCCTTACCGAAGAGCAAATCGCAGAGCTCGGTACAGACAAAGCCACCATTGTGGACAGGGCTATCGAGTACGCAAAAGAATCTAAAGGTCAGGTGCGTGTTGTCATTCACAAAGACAGAGATTCATTTAGTAAGTCTGTCAATGTAAAGGGGGATGCAGCCTATCTCGAAGCCTCTCAAGAGCAGAGAGATAATGGCGTTCAAGATGAGGTTCATATCGTGATCGACGAAAGTTCTACAGAACTTGACGTTTCTCAGCAACTCCTCCACGAGATCGGTCACTTTAAGTTTAGAGACTTAGTGAATGACGGTGCAAGGAGAGGAGAGTTACTTGCAGCTATTGAGAACCTGGCTCAGACAGAGAGAGGGGTAGCTAATCTAATCCAAGCAGTACGCGACAACTATAAGGACTATGATCCAGCCTCTCTGGAGAAAGAGATCATCAACAACTACATGCAGGCTGTAGCGTTTGGTTACATCAATCTCGGAGGCGAGGTTACCAGAGTCCTGGGTAGTTCTCAAAATTTCTTTGGATTCACAAAGCGGGGGCTGAGTGTAAACGACGTAGACGCTCTTGCCGTGATCCAAAATCACGCAAGAGAGTTGGCCAAGACTGGAGACTTCGGACGGTTCAGCAAGGCGGACTTCGAGGCGCAGGCCGAGCACGACAGACTTCAAGAGGAAGCCGAAAACATTCCAGAGAATCAGTTCGACCCAACGCAAGAAGGCGAGAACCAGAACGCGATGGAGTCAAGGAACCTCGGTAAAAAGTTTACCTACCTGGAGAACACGGAGATCCACTACAAGGAAGTAGTTCAAACATACTCGGCGAAAGGTTCGTTCTACACAAGATCGAGACAGGTCACGACAACGGTCAAGGACTACAACCACTACAGAAATCTGTACGCCAAGCTCACTGGTAATGGCGTTTCTCCAGAGCGTATGATGAACGTGACTTACGTCAAGGACGGGAGGTCGTTTAACGTCAAGTCACCAAAGCCTGTAATCGACAGAGCAACTGGAGACTTAAAGGTTATGTCAGTACCACAGCCTAGAACCTGGGTACAGAAAGAGATCTCCAACCAAGTGGCTTCTGCGAGCAAGAGATCGGCCCTGACTGCAGAGATGGTAAGTGCGAGAAGAAAGATCCAAGACATTCACAGGGCGTCTAACCTTGCTACTGTATCTAACTGGGCTGCATTCCTACCCAACGGACCATACGTTCAAGACGAGTTCTACTCATTGTCTGAGGATGATCAAGTGATTGTATTGCGTGCAGGCTTGAGAAACGCGAAGGCCTATGCACTGAATCCAGTGACCGACTTGGACTCTAGATTCAGACCCAATGTACCTAACTGGTTGTATCCTCAGGACAACCAGGATATTTTCAATAGAGCGGGTGCGACAGTTCCTTCTAGAAGGGAGCTGCTCACACAGCTTGCGGAAGGTGCAGAGCGCCACGGCATGAGACCATGGGAGTTCTTCCCGATGGGATCGGAGGGTAGGAACATGAGGTACAGCAGCTTCTCTCTGCTCACAGCCGTCGAGATGGAGTCAGCTCTTGACAAGCTGGCTCTCCTCGACGAGGGATTGCAGGGCGAGAAGGGTATCATGGACCTCGGGCCAGACGCACCGAAAGGACTTGAGCTCAGAAAGCTCGGCAAGGTTGCGGCAAACAGAGGAGGAGTCGGTAAGTTTATTTACGCAGACCTCCCCGCATTCTTTGAGGCTCAGGGAGTTAAGTCCGAAGACGTGCAGGTTAGCGTACACAACCTGGACTGGACGCGCTTTGGAACTGTGTCTCTTGAGATCGAGATCGACGGTAAGAAAACCGTCCAAGAGTTCATGCTATCTGGAGGCCCACTCGGCGCGGCTCGGGCAAACGTGTTGGGGGTGCCTATGCTGCACACCAACACCAACCCTCAGTCCGCCATGGAGCTGGCCAACTACACCAGAGAGTCAGACGAGAAGCACTACATGGCACTGTTCGCCTTGCTGAATGAGGAGAACAGCTTGGGTAACCCTGCGGTGTTTAACATCGCCATGCAGATTACGATTGACTATATCAGCGGCATGGAGGCCACCGATCCTCGCGTCACTCAGGCTGTCAAGATGTTGAACGCTCTGCTTAACAATCAGGCGTCTACTTCAGAGTTCAGCAAGTACATTCCCAACGCAGTAGAGAACTCGGAGGAGTACATGAGTGAGGTGGTGAAGATGTCCAACAAGTTTGGATATACACTCAGAGGATTCCTCGGCATCAACAGCACGACTCCAGGCATTACGATTCAGGACAATGTCATGCAGATTGATACCGCCTTAGATGCCAAAGCTCAGAAGGAGGCGGTCATCGATGTACTCAAGAGGCTTCAAAACAAGAGGGGGCGCCTCGGGTTTGCTATCCGAGGAAGTGTGCTCGACAAAGTGTTTCAAACCAAGGGTGGGCTTGGGTCTCAGAAAGGGTTCGTAGGAAGGCAACAGTTCCTTGATGCAGTTAACGACCCTGCATTGAAGAAAGGGCAGGCAGGAGACATCTTCTCTGCGTCGTTTGTCCCGAAGGGAGAGAGAGAAAAAGTGCAGTGGTTTGAGAGTGTTGATGAGGTCGCCAACTTGCCGACTGGCAAGAAGAAGTGGACCAACTTCAGGAGCGGCATGGCCTACACCACAGGAACGTACGTAGACGGAGGACAGGTCATCCCCGTCGTCTTCGAGAGAGCGATCCCCTCAAACACAATCACGGAGAAGGCAAGTGGTGAAGTCGAAGCAAGGCAAAAGACCACGGGGCTTATTGGTCTTCAGCCATTTGCTGGGGACATCGCAGTTGGCGTGAAGAAGAAGGAGGGTGCCAAGCTTGAGTCCAGAAGACTCTTGGGCAGGGCGTATGTTCAGGGTCAGGACAAGTGGACCGCCTCTACTGCCACTCCGTATGGTGCTGTGCTTCAAAGACTTGCGATGAGATTGCAGGACAAGTACTCAGACGTCATGCTCCTACAGCAGGACGTCGAGGTGTTCAAGGGCAACAAAGTTGTCCAGTCTCAAGACTTCGAGATGGCGATGGACCTGTTCTATGGTCTGGTCCGAAACGATCTTGAACAGATCGAAGGCATGGTCGATGAGATCAATGGCTTGGTCAAGGCATACGACATTTCAGCTGAGGATCTGTCAGACTTTCTCTACGCCCGTCACGCTGCGGAGCGCAATGCATTCATCCAGACCAGAGACGCAAGCATTACCGAGGGATCGGGCATGTCGAATCAGGAGGCACAGGATATCTTGGATAGACTCGACTCTCCAGAGATGAGAGCCGTAGCCTCCAGGGTATACGACATGATCGCCTTCACCCGCAAGTACATGGTCGAGGGTGGTCTCGAAACCAGAAAGGTTGTCGACGAATGGGCCAAGAGATTCAAGTACTACGTCCCGCTCAACGGACTGGCAGAGGACCAAATGGATGCGTCGACATCCGCATACCCTTCGGGTGGTGCAGGCATGGCCATCTATGGCCCGTCGGTACGCAAGGCCAAGGGTCGTAGCACGCAGACTGGAGTCAACATCTTCGGTAACGTAGTCATGCAGGCAGCGGCTACTGTGCAGAAGGCACGTAAGGACCAGGCAATGCTGTCTCTCTACAACCTGGTCAAGGGCAACCCGAACTCCGACGTGTGGAGTGTCCACGGTCCAGACAGCAGGCTCGTTTCCATGGGCGTCAAGCTCAGTGACGAGGCCATGTTCGCAAGAGAGGACACCGTGCCACTGAGAATCAACGGTGTCCAGCACTTTATCAGATTCAAGAACAAGGATTACGCCAGAGCTCTGAATGGCATGACACTAGAGAAGCTTGACTTCACCTCGAAGCAAGCTGCCAAGTACGTGGGCTTCTTGCGTAACTCATACACCGTGTGGAACCCTGCGTTCTTCATCCCTAACTTCTTGCGAGATCTCCAGTCAGCGGTATACAACGCTGCCGCAGAGATCGACAGAGAGGGAGGCATCATGTCTGGCATAGGTTTGACTACCAAGGAGTTCAACAAAGCTCTGATGCGTACCACAATGTCCAGTCTGAAGGCGCTTCTCGCAGACGCGCACGGCCTCCCGATGGATGCCGAGCTCGTCGCGTACATGGAGGAGTGGAAGAAGGCAGGCGGTCGGACTGGATGGTCCTACTCCGACACACTCAACAAGGTGGTGTCAGACCTCAACGACAAGACAGTCGGCAAGTCAAGAGCTGGTGAAGCCATCGCCAAGATCTGGAGCAAGTCTCTCGGTGCCGTAGGCGAGTACGTCGAGGGAGTCAACGAGGCGTTCGAAAATGCAATCAGACTCTCTGCGTACATCGAGGCACGCAAGGCAGGAGCTACACCACAGAGAGCTGCGCAGTTGTCGAAGAACATCACGGTAAACTTCAACAAAAGTGGAGAGCTTACCCCTTCCATCAACGCATGGTTCTTGTTCTTCAACGCAGCGGTGCAGGGTTCGGCTAGATTCAACAGATCGTTTGCCACACTCAAGGAGGCGGTCCCTCAGCAGCCGTCCAAGTCCAGGATCACGTCAGCTCAGAAGCTGGGTATCGGCGTAACCATGTTCTCGTTCATGCAGACCGCTCTCAACATCCTCGTGTCTGCGAGAGACGACGACGATGAATTGTGGTACAAGAAAGAGATCGCCGACTACAAGAAGCAACGCAACCAGATCATCATGACTGGTCCGAAGGACTACATCACGATCCCGCTCCCGTACGGCATGAACCTGTTCAACAACACAGGCATGATTGCTGCGGAGTTGGCGTTGGGTGTGCGTGACATTGACGATGGGGCTATGTTCATGGCCCTGTCTGCGCAGTCCTCATTCTCTCCGATCTCGTTCGGGCAGGGTGACAATCTGATCCAGGCTGGCGTGTCTACTATGATGCCTACGTTCCTGAAGCCTGCCACGGAGGTGGCCTTCAACTCCACATACTTCGGAGGCAAGGTGTTCCAGGAGCAATACCCGTTCGGGACGGAAGTGCCAGACTACACGCTCTCGTTCAGAGCCCCCGAGTTTATTGTGGAGATGAACAAGTACCTCAACGAAATGACAGGAGGTAAGGAGTATATCTCGGGCAAGGGTGACTTCAACCCAGACCCATACTATTATTTGATGCTATCGCTCCTCGGTGGTGCGGGTAAGTTTGCGGGTGACGTGGTCGACCTGTCCGTGACAGGAGGCGCTATCGTGAGGAACGCCATCAACGAGACGGACGACAACGCAGGATTCCTCGAGGCATTGGTTGAGACAGAGAAGCCCATCATCCGCCGCAACGAGATCCCGTTTGCGAAGATCATTCTGGGTGAGGCGTCAAGGTTCTACGACTACGACATGTTCGATCAGAACCGACTCGATGTCGAACAGCACATGGCACAGGCCAAGGCGTACGCCAAGGGTGAGGATGTCGATGTGGATGGCGTGGACTTTACAGGGGTCCAGGCTCTGGAGGAGACACTCAAGAATACGACAGACATGTTGTCTCAGATTAGAGAGGCACGTCGTAATCTCAGACAGTCCGACGTGGACTACATCAAAAAGAACAACGTTTTGTATCTGCTCGAAGAGGAAGAGAAGAAGACTCTCGTATACTTCAACGCCAGATACTATGAACTTAGAGGACAATACATTAACCCAAGACCTCATGGTCTCATCCCAGAGATGACAGTGAGGCAAGCACTAGGAAGAGAATGAAAGAACAACAAAAAATCAAAGACACCAACCTCGGTAAGTGGATGTCGGACAAGGCACCTGCAGTATTAGGTGTGGTAGGCGAGCTGCTCCCTGACAAAGGAGCGCTCGGCATTGTGAAGAACCTGCTTCACAAAGAGCCAGAGGTTAAGAACGAAGATGCAGACGCAGTTGTGGATGCTGAATTTCAGTATCAAGATGCGGTCACGCGCAGATGGGAGGCTGATATGGGTAGTGATGTGAAGCTTGCAAAGCTCATCAGACCCGTGACGTTGATCTGCCTGATGGCAATGTTCATGCTCACCATGGTGTTTGACTCCCTTGATAATCTACCGTTCAACGTAAAGGATAGCTACGTGTCCCTGCTTGAAATCCTCATGTTGACTGCGTTTGGTGCATACTTCGCAGGAAGAACTATCGAGAAGGCAAAGAAATGAGAGCCTTACTGTTGATGTTCTTGCCGTTGTTTGCAACAGCGCAGCAGGGCTGGGTGTCTATTGCGATCCAAGGCGACGCATACGGGGAAGAGACTACGTGGTTGGTACGGGACTCAAGCAACGCAATCGTTGCAGGGTCCGCTCCTCTGCAAGGAGAGTACCCTTACGTCGAGGCGTTCCTTCCTCTGCCGTTAGGAGATTACACCTTCACTATATACGACTCCTTCGGTGACGGCATTTGCTGTGGCTTTGGTGAGGGATGGTTTTCTGTAAACACCTGTGTCCTAGATACTACGGTGTACGACTTCAGCACGTCAGAGCAAACCATTCCATTCGAAGTGCTGGCTTGCCCACCTCCAATCTTTGGTTGCATGCAGGCGGGCGCCATCAACTACCATCCATGGGCCAACGCTCCTGCATCTTGCGACTTCCCTCCCGTACAATGCGAAGAAGGATTCAACAACATCCTTGTAACAGTTACGCCTGACACTTATGCAGCTGAGATCAGCTGGGATGTAATCACAATTCCAGATGGCGAAGTGGTCGCAGAGGGGTCAGGCTATTCTATTGTAGGCGCTCCCGTTGTAGAGGCTGTGTGCCTACCTGTTGGTTCGGAGTTCAGGGTGGACGTGTACGACAGCTTCGGAGATGGTATGTGCGGCAGCTGCTATGGAGGAGTAGATGGGAACCTGCTTGTTTCCAACCTGTGTGGAGAGACGCTGTACTACGTGGGTGATACTACGCAGTACGAAGTAGCATCAAGTGATACTATCGTGATCGACCCATGCTTCCCGCCCATCCCTCAGGGATGTACCGACTCGTGGTTTACAGAGTACGATCCCAGTGCCGTGATCGATGACGGCAGCTGTCAGACAGAGGTGATACTGGGATGCACTGATCCTCAGGCAATTAACTTCAATGAGGATGCCAATACACTGGAGACAGAAGACAACTGTGACTTTACTCTGACACTTACGGACGGAGCAGGAGATGGTTGGTTCGGTAGCTGGGTTGGAGTGCAGCAGGGCGACGAGATCTGGGGTCCGTTTACCATGTATCCTAGCGACGAGTTTGAGAAAGAGATTCAGATCCCTCTGTACTCTGGAGAGTCGGTCAACGTCATGTTCTTTACGCAGGGCAACGCAGAGACTACAGCCAGTCAATGTGGGTTCTACTTCGACGGACCCAACGATGTATTCGTGGAGGGCGGAACCAACCCGTGGTCAGACGCCATCAAGAAGTTCCCATTCAAGTACGAGGGTGTTCCCGTGTGTGGAGACTTCTGCGTAGAGGGTGTCGTGGGATGTACGCTCAGCTTCGCCTGTGACTACAACCCAGAGGCAAACGTAGACGGTGACTGCACGTTCCCCATCGAGTACTACGGATGCGACAACGAGTGCATCAACGATACAGACGGGGACGGTGTGTGTAACGAACTCGAAGTCGTCGGATGTCAAGAACCTACCGCCTTCAACTACAACGAGGCGGCTACCGATCCAGCTGAATGCGAGGAGGTTGTGTTTGGATGCACTGACCCTACGATGTTTAACTACAACGAGCAGGCGAACACAGAGAACAACAGCTGCATCACCTACATCTACGGTTGCATGGACCCTGAGGCAATCAACTACGATGAAGATGCCAACACTGAGCTAGAAGGCTCCTGCATCCCCACAGTTTCTGGTTGTATGGACATTGATGCGCACAACTACGACCCCGATGCCAACATGACAAGCGATGAATGCTTATACGATGCTGGATGTATCACTGGCCCAGGGGAACCATACTGGGCCAACGACTTCTGCTACTCGTGGGTGATCGAGGTTGACCCTTACTGCTGCGAAGTAGGATGGGATGAGGTATGTATTCAGATGTACGAGTACTGCAGCCAGGGTGTGACTAGCGTGGAGGGCTATGGGCTATATCACATTCAGTTATGGCCCAACCCCACTAGAGGTGTCATCAACTTCCAGGCACCTGTCGGAGCATTTGCAGACGTTTACAGCGCCTCTGGTCAGATCGTAGTATCTGGCACTACATCGGGGCAGATCGATCTTAAATCGCTTCCTAACGGGGTCTATGAGGTTGTTGTAAATTACAAGGGAAGGATTAGTGTAGAACGAATCATCAAGCAATGAGATATATTACATCCATAATCCTGATGATGCTGAGCCTCAGCGTCTCTGGTCAGTCACTGAAGAAAGCATTTAAGTTCGCAACTTTCTACACCGCCTTCAGTGGGGGAAACTCTTTGTCAGATCGAGAGGTGTTCTCTGTTGCTGGTGGGCTGGAGACAGGCGTCATTGAGACTCCGTTCGACTACTCGCTTACTGCAGGGGTTCGCAAGATCGCACGGTTTGGCTACGAGAACAGAGCCAACACATTCTACAATGGAACGGAGAAGTCATACGGAGACGCCGCCACCATTGGAAAGGTGAGCGGCTTTGAGTTCCTGTTCGAGGGTGACTATAGGAGACAGCAGGGTGTCAACTACCTGGACCAGGACTACTTCCTGAGATACGTAGCTGACAAGTGGATCACAAAGGTAGAGTTCCTGCAAGATGGATTCGCAGACGTAAGATACTTCGAAGCATCGCAGCGAGCGAGAGTCAAGCTGGGCAAGCTGTCCCTGAATGCGGGTGTCATGCAGAGATTGTCTGAGCCATACGGGTACGACCCTCTAAATGAATGGCTGCTTGATAACAACCAACTTCACTTTACTTCACTGGCATTGCAAGAAGGGTACATCATCAATGTAAATACGGGTGAGTTTTTTTCTCCAGAAGGTGAGCTTGTGGCAAATAGTTATGACGTATGGGAACAGGTCGTTGTCCCTGAGTTTCTTGAGAACTATGTAGCAGAGAAAAGAAGTGAACTGCCCAATCAATGGGTTCATTCTGTGGTACTTGGGTTCGACTACTATCACTTCACCAAGAACTTCTGGGTACATACATGGGCCAACGTTATCCCGTATCACCTGGATACAGACGGGGAGTATTCTTACCATAGGTTCGTGAACAGTGATCAGTGGATGGATTATTCTGGAGGTCTTATCTTTGGTAAAAGATTTAACAAAAGCTTTGGAGTGTTCGCAGAGGGCAAGTATCACAAATACTGGGACAGGTCATGGCACGACTTCTCTCTGGGAATCAACTATGTAATTATTTAATATGGCTCAGCAGATTGGGGAGGACACTAAGATCACGCTAGACTTAAAGACTATAGGCATGGCGTCAGCAGGGATTGGCACAATCGTAGCCATGTGGTTTGCCTTGCAAGCCGACATCGCCGAAGCGAAGGAACTACCTGCTCCACCCGAACCCGTGATCTCGCGCATGGAGTTTGACATGAAAGACCAACTGGTCCGTCAGACAATCATGACAACGCAAGATGACGTAGCTGAAATCAAGGAAGACATCAAGAGGATCGAGGAGAAAATAGACAAACTAAGATGATGAAGAATGAATCTAATATCAACCCTATCTGCACCATTTGCTCTGCTCTTGGCGGCCACCTTTGCGGGGGCTGTAGAGGATGAGACTGTGTGCAAGTCAGGCCTGTGTGTCGTTGAGTTCAACGCGAGCTTCAACGCACAGAACAGCGTGCCCTGGATCGAAAGTCTCAACGACTGCGAGACGGCTCGCGTCGACATTGTATCTTCTCCAGACCTTCAGAAGCAACACAAGATCGTGGTCGTCCCCACCATCGTGGTGTTCAATGACGGACAAGAGATGACCAGGTTCCAGGCCAACATCATGATGGCGATGGAGGCTACTGCCGATGAAGTACAAGAGGCTATTGATGAAGCCTTGATGAGCGACTTCTAAAAAAGAAAGGGGGCCGAAGCCCCCTCTCCACCAATAGCGAAGTTCCACAGCTAACTAAACCCGTGTAACCCTACGAATATACGTTAGCCTTCGCAAACCGCACAGTTGAGGATGTCACGTCCCACTGCCTGTGCTTTGTTTACACCTCGCTGGTAGTATAAAGTCTTGATACCCAGCTCCCAAGCCTTGATGACAAGCTGGTTCACGTCCTTCAGACTAACCTCATCTGATACTATTACGTTCAGAGATTGTCCCTGATCGATATGCTTCTGACGATCGGCAGCTTGCTGAACAACTTCCATCTGTGAGATCTCGCCGAACGTTTTGAACACGTCCTTCTCGTCCTGCGTGAGGAAGTCCAGGTGCTGGACAGAACCGCCTTTCATCATGATACTCTTCCATGTAGCCGCATCGTCCTTGTCGTACTCGACCAACACCTCCTTGAGGTATGGGTTCTTGTACGTGAACTTGCCCTTAGCCAAGTCCTTCGTGAAGTAGTTGGACTGCAGTGGCTCGATAGATGGTGACACTTGACCCAAGATAAACGACGATGATGTCGTAGGAGCCACAGCCTGTAGGGTGCTGTGGCGCCTGTAACCTGAGTGCCTGGACCTGCCGAACTCGTCGGCCAACTCGTGACTCATCTCGATGCTCTTGAGCTCAATGTCTTTGAACATCTCCTTGTTGATGAGCCTAGCCTGGATACTCTCGAATGGGATGCGGTTCTTCTGCAAGTAGGAGTGATACCCCAGTGCTCCGATGCCGATGCTTCTGTGCTCTCTGGCAAAGCGCACGGCCTTCTCCATGAAGGGGATGTCCTTCGCCTTGTCGATGAACTCAGTATACACTGCGTCCAAGAAGCATGTTAGGATGTACACAGGATTGAACTCCAAAGATGATCCCTTCCATTCGTCGTAGTGCAACAGGTTCATGGACGACAGGCAACACACGAAAGACTTGGTGTCGTCGGTATACTCCATGATCTCTGCGCACAGTTGTGAGTGCTTGATCTTCATGTCGTTCTCCTTGTACCATTCAGGCGCTGCCTTGTTCACGTTGTCCGTAAAGAAGATGTATGGGTAGCCTGTCTCGCTGCGCTTCTTGTGGATCTTGGCCATGACGCCACGCTTCTCTTGATCGCCGTCGATCATCGCCTGCATCCACTCGTCGCTGATGCAAACTGCAAACGACACGTCCTGGATGGGGTGTCCCTCGCTGCGGATCTGCAAGAACTCCTCGATGTCTGGGTGCTCTACGTCCAGGTATGTAGCCCAGCTACCACGCCTCACTTTGCCCTGTGATATGACATTGGTGGTGGTGTTGAAAAGCTCCATCATAGACACAGCCCCGTTGGTTTCGCCTCCACTAGAGATCTTGGATCCGCGTGGTCGAAGGTTCCCGAAGTACGTTGCAGTACCGCCGCCCACCTTGCTCATGGCTCCGATCTCTGCGGCGCCACGCAAGATGTCAAAGGTGTCGTCTTGCACCTGCGTCCCGAAGCACGAGATGGGCAGCCCCTTGTCCTTGCCGAAGTTCACCCACACAGGGGTGCTGAGGCTAAAGAACCCACGCTTCATGCAGTCGTAGAAGTGGTCGCTGAAGTTGTCCCACTTGCCCGTGCCGTTGCGATTAAGGATAGACTGCGCATGATCGGCAATCTCCTTCACCCTCTCTTCGACCGTCTGGCCTGGGTCAAGGTAACCCTTCTCCATAAACTGACGGGTCTCGTCTGTGACCCAGTAAAAATCTTTGTACATTAAAATAATTCTTCTGCTGTGAAACTCTTGGTGCTCTTTGCGTAGTCGATAGGCTTCTTGTGAAAGAAGTCAGACAACGCGGACGCATACACCTCCTCGTCCATCCACTCTGTAACGTTGAGCGACTCAGGATCCACAGGGAACTCGAAGGCGAAGCCGATGCGACGCATGCTCTCGTTCACTCTGTTCTTGAGGTAGTTGTTCAGGATGCCCTCGCTAAGGAACTCATTGTCAAAGCCTTGCAAGATCCACTTGATTAGATTCTGCTCTGCATCGAGCGCAACTTGTGCCTCTTCCCAGATGCGTGTCTCAAGATCCGCGTCGAACAACTCAGGATGTTCGGCTCGGATCTGATTAACCAAAGCCATGCCACCTTCTGCGTGCAGATTCTCCTCCTTCGAAGTGTACTGCACGACGTTGGCTGTGTCCTTGAGCACGGCCTTGAACCTGTTGAATCCAAGGATGGTGTAGAACTGACTGAACAGTGAGACGTTTTCCGTGAAGAGCGTGAAGAGGATGAGACTGTAGAGGAACTGCTTCCTGTCATCTTCATATACGCGATCGACGTATTTGTTCAGATAGGTAACGCGGTTCAGTACAGGCTCATTCTCTAGAAGAGTGGTGAACTCTTCTTCCAACCCCAGCTTCGTCAGGATCTCTGAGTAGGCACGGGAGTGGATCACTTCCACGCCACCAAATACAGCACCCATGTCTGCAATCTCTGGCTTGGGCAGATGCTTGCCGATGTTTGACCAGTACGATTTCACAGCCACTTCTACCTGGGAGATGAGCAGGATAGCACGCTTGATCACGTCGCGTTCCTGTTCGGTCAGGCTGGTATGGTAGTCCTGGACGTCTGACTTAAAATTAAATTCATTGTGTGTCCAGTGGCTTGCCCACATCGCATTGATGAGGGGGTCGGTGATTTCAGAATAGTCAAAGGGCTTGTAGCTCAGCCTCTTGTCAAAGATTGAGGTAGTCATGGGTTACTGTAAGTGGTGATTAAAAAAGGACTATGAAGATAGTCAATAATCCGTGTCATACTCCCACACTCTATAAGACTGTAACGTCTTGATATCGCGTAAGTTCATTCGGGTTATCACATCTTCTCGATCCTTGCGAGTGTATCTTTTTAGGTAGGCATCCTTCTTGTTCCTGACCTGCTCGTCGCTTACGTGCTTCTCGCAGAACAGGGCAAGCTCTTGCCTATCTACAATGGAGAATCCTTTTTCCTCTGGCATGTCGAATGCGATGATCGTTGCACCGCCGTACAGCCAGCCTTGATTCCCCCTAACGTTCTTGAACTCCACCCAGATCTCATCTGGTAGGTTGTTCCCCTTCACATCCACTCCATGCTTCTTGCCCTCTGGTGACATGGCAAGCCAGTAATCGATGTGCTGGTGTCTGTCCTCTGTGTGTGACGACTTCGTCACGGTCAAGCCTTTGCTCCTGGCGGCACGCACAAACCTAACCTCCGCTACCCTTCCCGTACTGCCTGAATAAGCTCTGCGTTTAGAGCCTATGTTCGCCACTGTACTCTCCGATGAGTTCTCGAATCAGGTCAATCTCATTGTTGACCCACTCTCTGAAGTCTCTGATGTTCTGCTCGGTAATGAGTAGGTCACCGTGAGGCTCACCGTCAGGGTGCATGGCTTCATACATGTCCGTCGTAGCCTGGTGGATACGATCGCACGCTGTATGAATCCTATGACTTAGTTCAAATGTCTCCATCCTTGATTGATTTTAGAATTTCTTGAATAGCGTGGTCTACCTGACCGCTATTCTTCGCTAAAAATACAATCGTTTTGGAGTCAGTTCCAACTAATTGCCGAAGAAAAAGCTTCCACCTCATAGGGAAGTCATGGTGTGAGGGAAGGTAACCCTTCGTCTCAATGATCCAATCGTGATCCCTGCCTACGAAGTCAGGCTTGTATGTGATAGGGAGTACGACGGACCCTGAACGGTCCGTCATCTCCTTACCTTTCGCAGTCATCTTGAAGTACTTGTTGGGGAATCTGAATCGGTTCATCAACTCGAAGGTGTGTTCCTCGTAGTCAAAAGCTAACCCGTATTCCTTTAGCTGGTCTGCACAGTACTTCTCAAGAGAACTTGCATAACGACCCAGCTGCTTCTTGCGAGCGCTGGATCGCTTGCGTGTTCCTGTCTTTTTACGTTTCATGTACCGAAGGTACCTCAGCTATTTTTCAAAATCAACTTTTTGTGGAAACAAAGTCCAGGTTGATCGGCATCGTAGCCTCTTTCGGAAACGTAATCGGCTTGTACAGAGCGCGTTGTCCAATGCGTGTCGTGAACCCTGTGTGTGATAAGTTCATGAGCATGCAGTATGGATCCTCCAGTGGAGTAGGCTGACCGCCTGTCTCCACCTCGCGCACCTTTCGAACATGTAACTCGCTCATCCTGCGGATGTCTTGCTCCATCGATTGAACCTTTCGGTGAATCGTGAGGAAGCAATCCGCTCTGTTTACGAACTTTCCGCCACCCTCTGTGTCTTCGGCGTAAGGGGCAACGGGCAAACCGTCTGGACCCTTGCGCCTCTGAGCTTCAGTGACAGCGTGCATGTTCAACCACACGGCTACGTCATTCGCCTTGCTGAACGTCAGGAACTCCGACGCTGCCTCGTAGTGGTAGTCGTGTACCCCGATGCTCGCGTTCCTCATATCCAGTTTGAGACTGTTGTACGGATCCACGAAGATCCCGTCCAAGGGCTGCTGCCTTAAAATCTTCTCCATAAAGAGAATGATGTCTCCGTACGTGTAGATCTGATTGTTGTTGATGATGGTAAAGTGATTTCCTACCCATTTGTATGCTTGTTTACGTTCGAGATAAGTCATGTCCGCAACCTTCTTGTCCATGGCGAACTGCATCAAGGACATCTTGACGGATGCGGTTTTGTTTTCTGAAGAGTAAATCGCCCACTTCCATCCGTGCCTGACTGCAGAGTTGGCAATCAGGTACAACATGGTGGTGGTCTTACCCACGTTAGAGTGTCCGTTCACGATGACGAACTCCTTCTTGTATCGGAAGTACTCGTCGAGCTTGGGGTCGCCTGTGTCCAGGCCGACCTCCACCTTGCCCTGGGAGTAGTCGTCGATCCATCGGAAGTCTTCATCGTCTGAAGATATGAACGACATGTCGCCATCGTTCAGTAGCATCTCACGTTGAGCAGACTTCTCCTCCTCGATGACTTCACGGATGGGCATGTTCTTGCCGATCTCAATGCCGTCGAGGATGGTGTTCAGTGCATGCTCCTCGCTGTCGATGTCACGCTTGCAGATCTCACGGTGCAGGATGCGCACAACCTCGTCGTGCTCCATCTTACCTGCGGCAATGTAACCACCGCATAGTCGGGATGCGTTGACTAGGACTCGATGCTTGTCTCCGTCGGATGCATTGCGAATCATACGCGCAGCCAAGTTCAACTTCATGTAGTCCGTGTAGTCGTACGCCTCGTTGCTCGGGACCTGTGCCTCTGCGAACTCTGTGCTAAAGTGTCCGAACTTCTTGTAGTCTTCCTTGACGATGAGGTCAGGGTCGTACGACTCGAAGCAGGCACGTGACTCGTTGATGCCAGACTCATCGAGCTCCAGTCCATACTGGCGCTCGAAGTACTTGATCATTGCACGGAAGTGGTCTCTGTGTCGCTCTGGATTCGTGATGTGGACCAAGGCCTTGACGCCGTTGCCACTAGGCGAAGTCCAGCACGAGTGAATGAAATCATCCGTGGCAAGAGCCCGCTTGGTTTGGTCAACGTCAACGTGATCAAAGTCCAGTACAACAAATCCCGAGTGCTCGAAGAGCGCATCGTCAGCTCTTGACGAAAACTCCCCGCTGAAACATACAACGGGGAGCGCTTTCTTTTTCTCTTTGTTACCTGCACGTACCTCATCAATCACTGTACTCGACTTCCCAGTCTGAATCCTTTCCAACGCTTGTTGTAGTGTTATGTGATGGGGGTTGGTCTTGTCGAAGACGTTTTTGAATATCGTTACTTGCATTGTCTCGTGCGATCATAAGGAGGATAAGATAACCTGCGAGGTCTTGCAACGTATCCTCCGTCGCGTCGATAAGACCTGCGTTTTTAATTCGCTTCAGCTTGTCGTCGATGCGCATCTTGATGCCTGCGACAGCGTTGGCTTCTGAGAAAATGTTGAGAGGATCGAGGGCCGAGTCACCATACTTGGCATTCTTGCTTTGCAGCAGGGCCTCAAGGTCTTTACACTTGCTCTTGATTTTGTTGCTTGTGTTCATCTTTAGTCAGTGTAGAATGTGAGATGAGCTTCTTGTCTAGGATTTCCCTGATGATTATTTGCTTCTCCGACTTGGCGTTTTTGCCATAGAGCTCATGCTCCAGGCGTGTCATTGTCTTGATGTCGTGATTGCGGATGTCATTCGGGTTGTCGAAGACGGATACTATCCACACAACACGCTCGTGTACAACCTTCCGTTTCTTGAAGGCGACACGAGCGGTCATGTAGTAGATAGGTGCCCTATCAGAATGGCAAGTCATCTGACTCAGCAACAGGTGCTGGGGCATCCTGTGCTGCTTGAGCCTTCGCTTCACGCTTGGCTTGGGCAGCTGCGCTGTTCGGATCGAACACCGAACAGCAAGGCTTGCCGTTCTTGGACATGAACAACTTGAGGTAGACGTTGCCGCCTTGTCCTTGATCGTTCACGGTGGTTGCATACTTGTCCATCATCTCTTGAAGTTCAGACTTCTTGAGTTTGACAGACCAAGATGAGAGGTTGTCCTCGTAGTAACGAGGTTCTTCGGTGTACCCTACGAGTACGGAGTCATAGCTTTGTTCGCTCATGATGTAAATAGATTAAAAAAATTAAACAGGAAAGATGTCGGTAAAGGTATAGTACAATGAGAATGCAAGCAAGCATTTCCAGAGTACCCGTGTAGTCTTATACAATAAAGTCGGCATAGTGTTTTTCTGTTGGTGTGCTGTCGTTCAGCCAGTTATTGATGTTCTCGATCGCTTCGTGAAACTTCATCTCACCCTTGAATAGGGTCTCGTCGGAGCACTTGACGTCGGCGGGGAAGAAGGGGTAAGCCTTCTCCTGCACGACCCAGTAGTACTCCTTGATGCCGAACACCTTGGTGTAGATGTAGGCTTGGATGTCGTAGCTAAAGCTGTTGACGTCGTACCTGAACTTGTCGATCGAGCGTGATGACTTGGAGTCCACGATGAACTCTCCGTCACGCAGGCAATCGAGGAATCCCTTGAGTGGAATACCATCGAGGTCTGTGTTGAACTCGACCTGGAACTTACCACCTGCAAAACGTTTGTCGTACAGGCCGCAGTCCTTCAGACGTTGGATCATCTCCTCCGCTCGCTTGACGTCAGCGGCAGGGGCTAGTTTCTTGTCCGCATTCGTCGCAGTTTGCCCCGCTTCGGCGACCCACTCCTTGTATCGTTTCGTGCTACGAGGGTTACGGCCACCAATGCTAGACACAATGTCAGCGTCATCGAGAGTGTAGTAGAGGTCATTGAATTTTTCAGGTTCGAACAGAAGCAAATCATACAAGGACCCGAACTGAAGAGCTTCTGATTCTTTCTTCAGCTGGCCTCTCATGTACATCTCCCAGAGTTTCATGTCTCCGAGAGCGTACTTGAGCGAGGAATAGGAGAGGTGGGGTTTGCCCACTCTCTCCTTGAGTTGCTCGCGCATTGTCATCGCACAAACTTTCTCAGCCCTGCAACTTGTTTCTCTGAAAGCTGATCACCGTACTTCTTGGAGATGGAATCAAACGCCTTGCGCTTGTCCGTCTGTCCCTTGATGTAGGCAACCGCCTTATCCATGATGTTCTCTACTGGCGCATCGAGAGCTTTGCTAAGCTTCTGGACTTTAGGGTTGTCGACCATGGCTTGTTGTTGCGCGATTGCATCTTCAACTTCATTAGCTGACGCAATAGACGTGTCGATTCCGATTCCGAGTACCGCCAAGGCGCGACCGACTGCTGAGGTTTCACAGTTTTCGACATAGCTTGTCTTGTTGATGTTGGACGATGACCTCACCTCATGAGCGTGACCCTGAGCCACGATAGTACCCTCTGCTGTAGTGATCGTGCAGCGGCACATGCATTGTGTGTCGTCAATGATTGGGAACTCCGTGTGGATGCCCCAGTTTTTGAAGCGGTCCTCTTGGCGAAAGAACTTGATGCGCTCGTTCACTTCGACGTACTGCTTGCCACGTATGTTCGTGGTCTTGAACTTGTAATTAGACATTGAATTGAATTAGTTGTGGACAAATGTAGGGGAAAGGTTCGACACATCCAAGGATTTGTCGACACTTTCTTCAATCTTATCACGCCGACGCTTGAGCTGTACGATCGTACGATTGAGTGTCTCAAGCTCAGTCTTGACGCACAACACAGAGGATTCTAGCATGACTCGTTGAACCATATTGTGCTTGCTTGCAAAGTCCTCGATAACTTTAAGGGCCATGGAGTAATTGAAGCGATAGAATGGTGAGCTCGCGGTGTACACCTCGTGCTGCTTCATCATGTGTACGATCGTGGAATGATCACCCTTGCCTAGCATGTCTGCTATTTGACGGAAGGTTGCGTAAGGTCTGATGGCGTTAGCCAAGGCTGACCGCACCTCCACCTTGTCTCGGCGTCGGCAGTTGGGTTCGATGCATTCACCGATGGCATCTTCGTACTCGATCCGAATACGTTCGAGCAGTTGCTCAATTTTCATGTTCATTGTAAAAAAATTTATATGCTAGTTCTTGTAATTCTAGGTAGGTCAACATGGACTTCATGATATCCAGCATGCCAGTGTTGAGTGAGTTGACTAGACCTTTGACGTCAATCTTTTCTGATTGGTCTATGCCTAGTTCGTCGAGCATCTCCTCTTGACTCATGCTAACATTGAACTGCTCCATCAATCCGTTGGATACTGTGACTGTCGCACCGATGTAGCCATGCACTACCTCTTGTGCGGTCATGTTGAGGAACCCCTCCGCACCTCGATCGTCGATGTCGGCCATGATGAAACCGACTGCGTTGTTGACGACGGGGCAGTCAGGTACGTCCCATTCATTCTTCTGTTTCAGAATCCACTGTGTCAGTTCCAGGTCTGTCATTTGCTTTGAGTTTTTTGAGTTCACGTTCCATCAGTCGTCGCCTGTTTCGGGGGCTACCCTTCTCGCCCTTAGTGAGGTTCCTCATAAATCTTAGGTACTTATCCATATATAGCTCTGTTGTTTGTCATCATCGTTTTTATTTTGAGTCCGTCTCTGTTGTCGTGGGTGTCGGTGAACCAGTGAGGGTTCTTGCGTGGGTTGTACTTGTAGTGTGTCATGGCGGACGAGTCGATCTTGACCGTACCCGAGTCCCACACCTGAATGTCGTCGCACGAAACCCATGCACAGACCGTCTTGTTTTCACCCTCGAAGATGCGCTTGGCTGTGGCGGGTCGGTTGCCTAGCACACAGTTACGCATCATTATTGTCTTAAAGGATGGGTCGAAGTAAGACTTCGTATTCGACTGTCTATCAAACACTTGCCACTTCATAAAGTTATCACCCTTGGCGAGGTGAAAACGTACGCGATATCTTTTGATGTTCTTCATGCTGTAGTTTTAATTTCATTTTAGCCTCCCAATCTCGGACCATGCAGTCCAACATCATCTTGTCTTGAGGGGATGCGGTCGCCTCAAAGCGCCGCATCTTCTCCTCTATCTCCGCCCACTTGCGGTCCATGTA
>Ga0181422_1000071_pt1 | contig 29115 bp, 12 predicted proteins | sample 45SPOviralmetaG_FD_130147 | JGI IMG/M metagenome (GOLD analysis project Ga0181422, IMG submission 130147) | Marine viral communities from the oligotrophic San Pedro Time Series (SPOT) site, San Pedro Channel, CA, USA - 45 SPOT_SRF_2013-07-18 | ecosystem: Environmental > Aquatic > Marine > Strait...
GCGCTATACTTTTTTATTTGATTTTTAAGCTTTTGCATTAACGGGCCAGGCTTACCTTTAGTGACCTTGTTAAAGTCTGTAAAGTCAAAGTTCCAGCCTTCGCTAGCTAACACGTCGCCAACAAACGGCCACTCATCAGAAGCTATACGTTTAGTTTCTTTACCTTTAGTTGCGATTACAAAGTTTTCGCTCACACCAACGGTTTCGTCAAAGTCAAATATGCTTATGCCTTTAGCTTCAGTGTCAGAGTTTATCAGTCTAGCTTTATTGTGAGCTTCGTTAATTGTTGTTTGGTTTTTAGCTCTACCTTTTGAAAGCTGTGCTCTAACATTAGCTGTCGTAGCCATCTGCTTAGCGTCTTGCTTTATAAAAAGGTTTAATTTAGCTTTTTTAAACGCAGCGGCGTTTAGCTGAGGTTCTACTCTTAATATAAGCTTTCCAGTGCTTGATCTAGACATTCTTATAGTTAAAGGTATAACGGCATCGTTAATTCCTTTAGTATTTAAGTTTAAAACGTCTGTGTCGCCTAGGTGAAAAAGCCCAGCAGAACCCATGTTTATGTATTGAGACGGAATTGATTTGTTTAAGTAAGCAAACGAAACCCACTCACCGCTAACTATTTTAAAAGTTTTAGAAAGTTTTGCTGCTAACCCAGCGTTTTTTATAACTTCCCATTGAGCTTTAGTAATAGTAGTTTTACTGTTAAACTCTTTTAAACCAAGCAGGCTAGCCATTTCTTTTAGTATAGGCTTAGCTTTGTCATATAGTTCTTTTACAACGTCAGGGTTAAAAACTTCTTGCGGAGTTTTCAAAGCAGAGTCGCTTAACAAGTCCCATTGATAAGAGTTAGATACTCCTCTAGCAGAGTCTCCTTTAACTTCAAAGCCTATCTTAACACCGCCAGGAAACTCTAACCACATATCTGGTAGACCACCTTCTCTAGGTTTTTTCATTAAAGCTTTTATGTCTTTATTTCCTTTAGCTACTTCAATTAAATTATTGATAACTAATATTTCTAGTATTTTATGTGCGGGTTTATTTTTGTTACCTTTTTTGTTTCTTAGCTTAGCATATTCTTCTGCTACGTTAGGTAGCTTAAACACTTTAGTGTAGTTTTCTTGTCTTCTTTTCAAGTACTCTCGTATAGCGTGACCTACTATAAGATCTTTGTCTTTAGTTATTCCTTGTACAAACGTTTTGACGTTAGCGCTTTGCATGCCGTCTACTCTAAACATTTTTACTAGCTCTAACGCTTGTGTTTCTTGTGTAGAAGAAAGAGAGAATTGAGTATTAATACCTCTATTTACTTTTCTAGCCAAGTCTTGAAGTTGAACTTCAATATCTATGTTAGGAGAAAATATCATTGCTTCTTGAAGAACCGCTGGCTCTTGAACTGTTTCCATTACAGCATCAAGGGCTAGTGTAGAAATCATCATACGAGACAAACCATCTTTTCTAGTACCTCTTGTTGATCTACCTATTTCGTAGTTTAATACCTCAGCCATTGTCTGACCGTCAGACGTTCTACCTAAAAAGAAAGCTTCAACCTCCGCTTTCGTTGGCTTACGCTTTTCGTATAGATCAGGACCAGTGTTTCTACCAACGTCAGGCTTTATTTTACCCTTGTTTATAGCGTTGTCAACCTCTGTTGGGCTTATGTTTTTCTTTACTATAACACTGAATATTCTTTTGCCTTCAGGAAACTTTTGGCCAACAAGTCTTTCCATAGCAACAAGATCTTGTATTGTAGAATATTCTAATATAACGTCAATGTTGTCGTAAACAAAGTCAATAAAGCTTTTGCCGCTACCCATAGCTTGCTGCACAATGTTTTTCATTTTCTTCTTAACATTGTTTTCAAACTTAAGCATAAAGTCTTTTTCAGATATTTCAGTCTTTTGAGACTTAACTATATCTCTTACGCCTTGTCTTATGTCTTCTTCTTGCTGTTCAGCAATAAACTTTTTACCGTCTTTTCTTTTTAGTTTTTGTCTATATTCAGACTTTACAACGCCACGCTCTTCTGTTGGCTCAGCAAATATACTTTGATCTTGATTTTCAAAATCTTCAATCATAGCATCTTGTTCATCTGCTATAAAGTCAGCTGCCGTCATTTTACCGTCACCACTTACGTCTTTATCAAGAGAGCTTGCTGCAACTTGTTTTTTAGCTTTTTTAGCAGCATCACCAACTCTAAAAGCTATACGACTGTTTATGTGTCCAGATAAACCAAACTTGCCATCTTTAGTGGTTTCTTTACCTGGGTCAAAACCTAATATGTCTGGAATTAATAACTCTCTTACGCGCTCTTGAAATTCTTCTAACGGCACGCCGTTTACGTTAGCATCTGTAGCGCTAATATCTATACCAGCTTTTACTAATTGTTTATTAATTAAAGGGTCTAAGTTTTGATCGCTTACTAAGTACATGTAAGCATCGACGCTGCCTTTGTCGTCGTACTCTTGCTTAGTCATTTTAGAGCCGTCTTCATTTAACGCAAAGCCGTCAACTTTTTCTTGTATTACAGATGACTTTTGAGCAGTAGCTCTAGCGCCTTCTTTTCCTTTAATAGGACCTACGTCAACACCTTCTCTAGCAGCCCTCGCTATTATCTTACCAGCGGCTTTATCTCCAGCTACAGCCTTGCCAAAAGTTTTAACAAAGTCAAAAACTTGCTTACCGTCTTTGAACTGTAGTTTTTTAGCGTAGCTGTCAGGTAGTAAGCCTTGCAATTGCTCTGATATAATATTACCAAGCTTAACGAAGAAACCTTCGTTTTCAGCTTTGTATATTTCGTTAACCATTGAGTCAGAGAGTAGGTTTAAAACCTCTTGCGCTTGTAAGTCTTCTGTTAAATTAATTTTACCGTTCTTGTCTACAGCGCCATAAGCTTTTAACCTAGACTTGATTTGATTAAGAAAATCAACCTCGCCAGACTCAAGTAAATGATTAATAAGCTTTTGCCCAGTTTGTATACCAGCGCCTCTTGCTTCAGTCATACCGGCCACAACGTCAGACTTTTTAAAGAACGTTTTACGTAAAGCAGCATGTAAAAACTCGTGCGCAGCTACATTAACATATCCGCCTTCATCAGTAATATCTGCCTCATTACTTAACACCATCGTTAACTTGCCCGTAGTGTTGTCTTCGAGAAGCATACCGTAAGTACCAGCGTTAACAGCTTCAGATATTTTTATTTTTTTACCTTTTTCGTCTCGCGTTAAACCTTTAGCAGCGTCTTCAAGTGTTTCTTGACGGTCAGCTATTATCTCTTGAACTTCTTTGATAGCTTTTGTATCACCTTTTTCTTGATAACCTTTAAGCTCTGCCTCTAAAACCTGTATGTCGTAGTTAGCGTTTTCAACTAAGTTGTTAGTGTATTGCTCTACAATTTCATCTATACTTCCTTCAAAGGTATCGATGTCCATATCTTTGTAGGCTTTCATTTTTTTAACCCTACCGGTCATTTCGTCTTTAAGTATATCTAACCTAGCTCTTTTTACTTTTTGAGCGCCTTCAGATTTACCTATTTCTACAGCGCCTTCGTACTTACCTATAATAGCCTCTATTTCAGCTTCTACCGTAGCAAGTTGCTCTGCAGCATTAGGTACTTTTTCTATACCTTTCTTTTCTGCTTTTTTATTTAGATCAACTCGTTTTTGCTCAAGCTCAACTAAAGCCTCTCTATCAGCTTTATCTGTTATTTTAGAATCTATTTGAGAGTCTGCTATTGCTTTGCCTTGAGTTTGATCAACAAAAGTTTTTAAAGACTTGTCGCCAATAACCTCTATCTTAGCTTTAGCTTTATCTTCGTTTGATACGTTTTCGTTATTTAAAAAGCTTTCTATATCTTTTCTAGTTGCAGCGCCACCGTTTAACGTGTAAGATCTTTTAGCCAGTATGTCAGCAACGTTTGCAACACCTTTAGCTTCAGCTATACCTTCTAAAAATATTTCACTAGCATCTAGCTCTTGCCCAGCGGCCTTTTGCCCTAAAGCTTCACCACCAGCACCTGCTGTCATCTCTAGCGCGGCAACTTGTTTTGCTAGTCTACCTTTCTGCGTTGCGGTTAAGGCTTTTTGAACTTTTTTACCGCTCTTACCAATAGTAGTAGCTCCTTTAACGGCAACAGCACCTATACCTCTTGATAGGCCAGCTGTTACACCTTCAATAGCACCTATAGTTAAACCTCTAGCTACAGCTTTATCTTTTAAATCTTGAAACTTATCAGCGTCTTCTAGTATAGCTCTAACATTTTCTTTTGTCATCTCTACACCTTCACCAATCTCCTCTTGTAATAGCTGAGCTAAAGTGTTACCAGTTTCCATTACACCGGTAAGACCACCAAAGAAACCACCAACAGCCCCAGATACTGCACCGCCGGCCGTGGTTAAAGCACCAAGAGGTCCAAGTGAAAAACCTGTAGAACCTATAGCAGCACCCGCGGCAGCACCAGCACCTGAAGATAAAGCGGCCATACCAAGAACTTCTTCAGAGTCTTCAGCAGAAGAAATCATTTGAGATATAGAACTTACGATTACAGCAGGGGCTATAGTAGGATTTGCAGCAAAAGCTTTTACAGCGCCCCACATACCACCACCATTTTCTTCGTACATCTTCTGGTAGTTAAGCATTTCATCCGTAACACCAGCTTCTTGCATACGCTTGTTAGCATCTAAAAAAGCTTGTAGATCTTCTGTAGATAAGTTTCTACCTTTTTTGTATAACTCTAAAGCTTCATCTACGCTTTGCCCTGCGGCCCAACCTTGTTTACCAGATCTATACAAGTCACCTACAAAATCTGTTACAGTGTTTTTGCCAAAAGTATTTTCTATCCAAGTGTTTTTCTCTTGACTAATTTCACCGCCAATCATTATATCGTTTCCATCTTTGTCAACGCCAGGTTTTACTTTAGGCAAACTATACATGCTTGAAAACCTTTCAAAGTCTCCGTCAAACAAACCTTTTTCTTTAACAGCGGAAAAAACGTTTTGCTTGTACTTGTCGTTTTCGTAAAACTGAGAAAACTTATCAAACGATATGTTTAAAAGATTGCTCTCTATTAAAGCTTTGTATAAATGCTGTATATTATTCATGCTAGAGTTTATTTGCTAGGATTCCAACCAATCATTTGATGCATCCAGTCTTGAAGAGCTTTTGCCTGATCTTCGTCTTTAGTATCACTCATGTTGTCAAACTCAAATACTTCCTCTTTAGTTACGCCTAAAGTAGGATGCTCGTAGTATACTGTTAGTTGATCGCCTTTTGAACCTTCCCAAGTTTTTGTTTCAAACCTAAACCCATAATCGCCGTACTCTCTGTTTAAAGTTCCTGTGACGTATTTACCGCTGCCGTAGTCAAAAAGGTGATTATCAACACTCATTGTTCTATTCTCAGGGTCAGTTCCAGGGGCCCAACCGTATTGAGTTATACCAGCAAAAGGACTAGTTGCAATTCCGTAGTTGTCGCCACCTCCTGTTTGACCTTGGTAAATTTCAGTTCCTTCTATTTTAGGTGGAGCTATTTCAGTTATATCTATTGGGATTGGCGTTATATCGCTACCTTCTCCACCATTACCTCCTGATTCTTCTTCACCTGGAAACTCGTTTAAGGTGGTCACGGGCTTAGGTTTACCTTTTTCAGACTTTTCAACTTTTTTAAGCTCGTCAGTATACCACTTTCTAAAATGATCAATTACTTTTCTTTCTTTACCGTCAGCACCTGTTATTTTGTGGTTAACACCATTTTTTTGTATAGCTTGCCTAACGTCTATCATTTCATTTGGATCTGTCACCCCTAAATCTTCGTAAAACTTATTAAACCAGTTTGAAGTGTTAAACATATCTCCGTTTTTGCTGTAGCCTACTAAGTTTCCTTCATCATCTTCTAAGCTATGCTCAGAATCAAATATTAACGACTTAACACCGTCTTGACCAAGATCGCTAAACATATTGTTAACTTGGTAATGCATGTTTTGATCGTAGTTAGGGCTTTCTGCTGACATATCAGAAACAGCTGCTAATATATTGTTGTGAGAGTCAAAAGCCGCGCCATAAGTCATTTCAGGCGTTCCTGCTTTAATTGACTCTATAGATATTTTTTTATCAGGATCATCATCGGCAATGTCAGGATTAGGATCTACCCAATAAAGTTTACCATCTATAGTTTGAAAATTATCTGATACACCTTGCTGGATGTCAGAGTACATGTTTTTAACACCCGGAGCGTTACCCTTAGACATTTCTTCAAGGTTAAAGTTAGCGTCGTTCATGGTGTTTTTTATTTCCATGAGTTTTGCGTTTTGATCACGTAAGCCTAAAGAGTTTTTGTTTATATCTGCTATTTCAGCTACTAAATCAGCATACTTAGGATTTCTAGGCGACATATACGCCAACTGCCTGTTTAACTCTTTAAATCTAGCGTTGTTTTCAGTCATAGTACTAGTGACTAAATCACCAACGCCACCGTGTAGCTTTGAATCGTCTATGTCAGGATTAGCTAGCTTGTGCGCTAGCATGCCAGCTGTAACTCTGTCTTCGGCATCTTCTACCATTTTAAGAAGAGGCTTATAGCCGCTTTCAAACCTTTTTTGATCTGCTAAAGGTTGTAATCTTTGTTGTGCTCCAAGCTTAGCTAGTTTATCAAACAAACCAGCGGTTGGCATGCTGTCAACGTTTTTCTGCATATCGCCAAGAAAGTCTTGACCTAAAAGCTCGTTTCCTTTTTTGTCTTTATCTTCTGCCATAATATATTAACTAAATAAATTGCTTAAAAAGCTTCCTTTGTCAAAAGCTCCTTCGCTCGCCGCACTTCCAAATGCTGTCAACAAATCACCAGCTCCGCTTGGAGTACTTTGACTTACCGCGGTAGACGAAGCTAAGTTGCTAGCGCTTAAGCCGTACATGTTTGTTATTCTGTTTATGTTTTGCTGTTCAACATACTGTTGGCCTTTACGATCTAGCATGTCTACCTGAAAAGCTCCGCTAGCCATAAGTTGATCTAATCTGCTTTGTTCTGAAGCGCTTAACCCTTGAAGCCTTGAAGCTTCGCCTCTTTGTAGTTGGTCTAATCTACCGGCTTCTTGAGCAGTAAGACCTTGTAGTCTAGCTCTTTCACCCATTTGCAATTGCTGTATTCTACCTTTATCACCTCTTTGTAGCTGATCTATTCTAGCGGCTTCTTGAGCTGTCATGCCTTGTAGTCTTGCTGTTTCACCAGCTCTTAATTGATCAAGTCTAGAAGCTTCGCCTAATTGCATTTGTTGTATTCTACCAGCCTCTCCACGAGACGCCATTTGGTTTTGTCTTTCTTGCTGAGCAATATTTAAAGAAGCTTGCCTTGCTTGTTGGTTGCCAGCCGCGGCTAAACTTTGCGCTAAACCAGCCACGCCGCTAGAACCAGCGGCTCCACCTAGACTACTTAGTAAATTAGCTTGTTGTTGCTGCGATTGCTCTCTAGCAAAGTCTGCGGCTCTAGTGTCAACTCTTAGGTCTTCCATAGTATTCTGCATGTCAGAGAATCTATTCTGTAAACCAGCATATTGATTTGTTAATCCGGCAAACTGATTTTCCATTCCACCATATTGACTTTGCAAACCAGCGTATTGATTAGTAAGGCCTGAAAATTGGTTAGCCATACCTTCGTACTGATTAGAAAGGCCTGACATTTGATTAGTAAGATTAGCGTATGGATTAGTTAATCCTTCGTATGGGTTTTGAAACTCAATAGCATTGTATTGAGCCTGCATTTCGTTAAATCTTTGTTGATCTGCTTGCTGTTGTCTTCTAGCTTGTCTTCTAGCTTTACGCTTTCCAAAGAACCCCATAACAGCTCCGCCAAGTTGTAAGGCAGCGGGTAATCCAACTGGTATTCCTTTTAAAGGACTTTCTTTACCTTCAGTTTTTTTAAAAGGCGAACGTGAGCCGTATATTGCCATAATATTATATTTTATCTATTTATAGTTACATTAATGAGCTACTATTTACTGCTTGGAGAAATTTCCGATGCTATTGAAAACAGCTCTACTAGCTCGTCTGAGTTGTTTTCTAGCTTTACCTTTGCATAATAACCTTTTATGCCAGACTTGTTGACAGTTTTGTTTTTAGCAAACATAATTAAGTCACCAGTTTGAGGCGCATTATCTACAATCATGTTTTTAATATATAAGTTGTTGTTTTCAACTTTACTTATCTCCCCGATTTTAACTGGAGAGTTTTGAGCGTACGAGACATTGTTGCTAGAGGTATAAGTCTGCTGAGTAACTTTGTAAGCTATATCTCCAGATTGCAAGGAAGCGTTTAAGCTACCTTCGACGTTAACTGTTAATTTGTGAAATGTATCTGGCATATTATGCGGTTGTTCCTGGGGTTATTATAAAATCTAAATCTAAGTATATTGTTCTGTTTGCGTTTGGCTGTGAGTTTACAGTTATGCCACCAGAAAGAATTATTGAGTCGGCTAACAATTTAGGCGGGGCAACATCAAAAGTTAGCACCTCGCCGCCTTTAAATGTTTGAGCAAGTGTTACTACCATTTCTCCAGCGGAAGCTGAGGCCACGTTGTTGCCACTAGCGGTTCTGTTGTTTGTAACAGTGTTGGTGCTAGAATTGTTAACGCCGTTACCGGTGTAGGTGGCAATGTCCCCGCCTGGAATACCATAAGTTCCGTTGAGCGTTACGACCGTGCTGCCACTAACAGTGCCTCTCACGGTTGAGGTTACTCTAACTAAATCTGTAAGCCTTAAATCTGGCGTTATGGAACAACCTAACACGCTATTTATTAAAGACATTCCTGACGCTCTAAATGTTAAAGTTACTCCGTTTGAAATTGTCTGAGCGCTAGATATAGTTATAGTGTTAGCTGTAGTATCTACTGACTGCACGCTAGGAGTGCCAGACAAACCAGTTCCACTATAAACTGACATACCTACTATAATATCGCTTACTGAGTCAAGTTTAATTGTAGTAGAAGAAGAAACATCGCCGTCCACAGTTTGTGTGTTTGAAAAATACCAAGCTTTGTCTTGTATTATTAAGTTTGTGGTAGGCTCGTCTTGATTAATAATAAGACCAAAGCCATTAGCATCAGTATCAGCGTTTTCTATATTCCAGCTAATACTTTTAGAAGCAGAGCTTGTTGGGCTACCGACAACAGTTACGTTGCTAGGAAACGTTTTATAAGAACTAGAGTTAGCTGTTGAGGCTAAGGCTAGCGTTAAGGTCGTGTTACCTAGTTGAGTTATTCTTTTATTTATTGCTTTGCCAAGCTTCATCGCTGTTCCGTCCGTTGGATCAGCAATTAAAAGTATATCGTACAAAGATCCAGCTGCGTCTGGAAATTCTATTTCGCCATCGTAGCTACCGCCTAACAATTCACCTTTAATCATTTTTTGAGAAGAGTGTCCTGCAGAAAAAGCTTTGTCAGTAAAGTCGTAGTAAGATCCAGAAGAATTACTTACTATAAATATAAACTTAGCGCCTTCGTCACCTTTTATAGTAAAGCTTCTTACAGCTCCTTCTTTAGGTATGTCGCCAGTGTTTAGTTGTATTGATTTTATTAACTTCATAGTCTATTCTTCTTCAATGTTTTCTGATACTAGCTCTACAGGATTTGCCGACAAAATTCCTATACCTTGAAATGTAAAATCAGATGTCTTAGGTTCACCTTTTCCTTTTATGTAATTAAACCACTTGTCTTCTTTTTCTATAAACTCTTTTATAGAGCCGCTTTCCATGTTTGTATCTATGCTTGATACTTTCCATCCAACTTTAGCAAATTGATTATGCAAGCCTGAGTCTGTAACACCTAAAACTGTTTCACTACTAGGAACGTGAGCTTGCGATCCTTCATAGTTTATTGTTTTAAAGTTCTTAATAAGCTCAGGCGCATCGTTTAAAAGCGTTGTTATTGTTGAAGAAACTGATTGCAGGTTATAGAAAGTGTTTGGTGTAGCTTCTTGATGGTAGTGCTGATAGGCTTCTCCGTTTTTAAAAGTAAAATACTTTTTAGAAACACTAGTTCCACTTTCAGGAATAAACGACTTAAAACTAGTCCAACCTTTTACCTCTTCGCTGTAAGATATAGTTTGCTTTGTTACTTCAGGAAAAGCAATCTGAGTCATTGTAATGTTGTCTATAGACATGGTTGTTAAAGAGTCTTCGCTAGAAGAAGTTATCATTAAAGAACCTATTACATGTTGATCAGAGTCAAAAGAGTCAATGCTTTGTATTTCTACAGTTTCTGAAACATTAAGCGTGCCTTCGTCTACCGTAAGCGTAAATCCTGCTGTTGGACTAGCGTAATAAGTAACTTCTATAGAGCCAGAAGTGTAAGAGGTTACGTTAAAGCTAACGTTGTATTTTTGACCAACTAATACTTCTTGTTCTATGGCTTGAGAAACTCTTAGTCCTTTTAATGCCTCATTCCATTTAATTTGTTCTTCTGCAAACAAAAGATTGTCAACGTTTTCTGCGCTAAGAGTATTTATTTCACCGCTCTCGTAATCTATTTCACTAAATACCCATGAGCCTACAACACCTCCACTTACTATAGAAGTTTCGTCTATTATAGACAAATAATCTAACTTGCCAACAAACCAATTTGGCACAACGTTACCAGTAGAGCCATCTTGATTTATAGGCCTAGCATATATACCTGGTGTATCTGGAGGTTGAACACTTACTCCTGTAATGCTAGCGTTAGAACCTTCCGGCTGCACTACGCTTGATATGCTTGATTCGTTAAGATTAAAAAACACAGTGTAATCACCCGCTGTATCTACTATGGCTCTAATAACTCTAGTTTGACCATCTTCCCACTCAGGAGTTTCAATTCTTATATATAGCTTTCCTTCTACAGTCCCCGTGTCTGGGTTTGGTTGTATTCCAAACTTTAAAGCATAGCCGGCTGAAGTAGCACTAGTAAGCTCGTCACCTGACCAGTCGTAATTTATTCTATTGGCAGCTCCATTACCGCTGTATGTTTCTGGTATGTTCCAAACCCAACCGCCGTTTTGATAGTAAGAAACAGGTTCGCTAAGAGCGTTTATTAAATTGCTTGTTGTTTGAGAACTCCACTCTTCGGAAAATCCACCTAAACTACCAGTTTCAGAAATATTAATTACTGTAATGTCGTTAATTTCAAAAAGTCCATTTTGACAGTCCCACAATGAAAGTCTAACTTTGTCTAAGCCTTCGTAAGATTGACTGCTAGCTTGAAACACTGCTCTAAGCACAGGTCTTTCTTCTCCATATTCCGTGGCCATTACTGGCATACATATTACACCACCAACTGGAGTTACTACACTTCCACTACTGTTTGTGTTTCCTGTTGCTCCTGGGTATCTATACATTTGACCAAAGTAGCCGTTTGGATAGTTTGCATCGCCAGGAGTTGTTTTGTACGCATCGCCACCACCTGTAGCCGCGGGTATGCATCCATATATTATAGGAATAGTATCTCCGTTTATTTTTAAAAAGTTACTTGTACTTGGCGTGCTAATAGTAATAGAGTCTGGATCGTAGCCAAGATCAACCATGTACCAATCACCATCTACTAATTCTACATCTACTTCAAACCCTGCCACTTCTGCAGCTGTGTCTAACGTTCCTATTGAGCCGTCTACAACGTGATTTGTTACTCCAGCAATATTATAAGAAGATAAGGCCGCTCCATTGTGGTTGTCATAAGCTTCACCTGCGCCATACTGCTGATACGTTGTCGTGCCGTTGTCAGTGCCCGTGTAATATTGATAATCGTTTGTAACACCTTCTTGAGTAATCGATTCTGTTTGCCATGCTCCAGGGTTTTCTTGTCCATACTGCTGTAACGCGGCGTAGTTAAGTTGAGTGACACCGGTAGAATAGTAGCCTGAAGGCAAAGTGTGTATAACTTCTGCCCACGCTGGTATTGTAGAGCTAGGGATTGCCGGCGTAGATTCAGTTCCATAAACAGGGGTTTGACTAGTCTGCTCGTCCTCACCAGTGTCAAAGTCGCCTAAGTTTTCTGCAGTTACACCTTGAGCGGCCGCTAAGGTTCCGTATTGAACACCACTCGCAGAAGTGTCGTATACTTGCGCGTCTACGTTGTAATACGCAAACTCTGCTTCTGCCGCAACTTGCTCGTCGTACTCTGCTGCGCCTGGATTAGAGTTTCTAAATTCTTTTTTAATTCTTACGCTAGTAAACAATATATCGTACTCTTCGCCAGGTTGAGTGTCCATTTCAACCTTTACATTTAGTTGATCAATAACTTTTGATAAAGGTAGCATGTAGTCACTCCAATAGTTGGGCATATTCGGATTTTTTGCACCTCGAGCAACTTTATAGTAAAGCTTTATGTATCTTTCATCAGCGCTTTCCCAAGAATGATAGTTAACAGTTCCATTGTGAGTATAACTAGGTTCGCTTTGAAAGCCAAGGCTTCCAGCTGTGGGTGTTACTTGAAGCCCAACAAAATCTCCTTGAGCAGTAACATTAACATCAGAAGTTGTAACATCATTATAAACGTATGTTTCACCTTCATCGTTAGCCGCAGCGTCAGTGTAGCTTTTAATTGGCGTTGTGCCATCGTAAAGCTGCACTTTTATAGAGTAGGTCATACCTCCATCAGGAACGCCGTAAAGGCTTTCACCAAAAGCATCCATTGTTCTAACCTTGTATTTTATTAGCACAGAAAACTCTTCTCTATTAAGAACACTTAAGTTATGAAAGCCTGGGTGAGCATTTGATATAGCGGACTGTATGTAGTTGGTTGGAAAAGAACCATCAGAAGCACTCCATGGAAACCAAAATGCATGCCTTCTAGCGCCATAAGAATTACCGCTACCGTTAACGCCAGTACCAGAGCGGTATTGTAACCCGTTAACGTTATTTCCTGTTCCGTTTTCTCTAAATGAAATAACACCCTGGTGTGTATCGACTGAACTGTACGAGAATCCGTAGTTACCGTTAATAGTACCTGATATTGTTCCACTACCACCAGCAAAATCAGTGTCGTACGTTGAAGTAGAATTATTTGCGTAACTAATGCTACTTTGAACATGGTTACCACTGTCCGCTGGATAGTCAGTTTCGTTTAAAGTTCGCCTAAACGTAGCGCCGTTTCCTACTTGCCCCATAGCACCCATACCACTAGAACCAAAAGGAGAGTCGTCACTTTGGCTTATAAACATCCAGTACGGACTTGTACTAAAAGATGGGTTTGATGCTTCCGTGGTAACAGTTACTGTAGCGCCTACGTTTGTTTGATATTGCTCAGCGCCATTGCTTGAATTACCCGGAACCATTATAGCTCCGTAGTTTGGTATTAGTACGTCTGAGTAGACTGGATTGTACGAGACTACCGTACTAAAGTTATCCCAAGCTTGGCTTATAGCTCCAACTGGTATTTCTGGCCAGTTTATTATTGTAACCTCAGAATCTATTGATGAGTTAACAACAGGAAGATTTTCATCACCCTCAGTCGCGTTGTCATATATGTTAGCTATGTCAACAGCTGTATACTCAATACCAGACTCAAGGTTAGGGTTGTCAATTATTTCTGTAACATAAGAAGACACGCTTAGCTCTTCACCTTCTGAAATATAAGAGTTTTGTATTAAGTTGTTATATATGTAATCGTTAAGCGTTAAGTTGTATTGTCTTTTATATTCGTCATAAGTACCCAACAACGTTCCAGACTCAGGAAGATTATCTCTAAAATAATCGTGCATGCCAGCGTCGGATATAGGTGTTAAACCGTCCATAGATAATCTTAGCACAGCGCCTCTTTGTTTATCAGTAAAATATGCTCTATACGACTCAAACGCAAACGATTCAGGATTTTTAGATATACCGTAGTCACCAACAAAAGGTGTAGCTTGACCTAAAACGTTTGTAGTTGCTACAATGTTAGTATTACCATCAGCATTAAACAAAGCGTCTTTGTTTGCTAGTATTTTAACAACTCTATCTTCGCAAAAAGCTATAAGATCAGCTCTTCTTGAAAAAAGCTTTTGTATACTTCCGTAAGTAGGATTTAAGTCTTTTGTTATTTTTTCTGCTTGTATAAACTGATTTAAGTTGTTTAATCCACTACTAGCGTTGTAAAGGCCTGAATAAATTAAACCGTGCTTCCTGCTTTCTTCAGAGTAAGGCTCTTCTAGCGTGGTAGAAGCCTTAGCACCATTACCTATAAACGTAGCGTTAAAATCATCTCTTAATCTATTAGATTCAATACCGTCTCCAAACGTAAAGCAGTTATACCAACTTAACCCAGTTTCTAAAGAAGCGTCTATTATAGGGTTTACTGTAAATACAGCTCTTTGACTAGCATCGCTTTCAAGCTCATAATGTGGTCCAAGCCTACAGGTTGTAAAGCTGCCGTCTGGTCTATAAAATCTAATTCTAGTGTTAACGTAGTCTATTTGTACGTCTTGATTGTTTTTTATGTTAAAGCCTAAACCGTTAGAACTAGCTGTAGCGCTTTCGCTTTCAGTATTAAAATAAAGTCCTACTCCTTCGGCGTGCTCCCAACTTTTTACATATATATTGTCGGTTATAGTATCTTTACCTCTAGTAGCGCTAGGTAAATCAACAAACTCAATTCTTGACCCTACAGGAGCAAACTGACTAACGTTATCTATTGTTAATTCTGTTGGAATTGCGCTACCAGTTTCGTAGAATATGTTTAAGTCTAAAGAATCTTTAGGCTCTGTTTCAAATACAGCAGAAACATCTTTAACAGCTCCAGACAAAGCTTGAGCTTTATCGTCTATAAACTGCATTTTCATAGACGTGTTTACATCAATAGCCATAGCTGAAGTCGTGCCACCTATAATAGGGCTGTTAGTTTGTTGCTGCGGGGCTTTATCTAGCTTTAATACAAATACAGTTCTTCTGTTGCTAGCTTTACCAAAGTTCTCTAGCTTAGTAAGTAAAGCGGTGTCTTGACCGTCAACTGCGTCTGTTAGCTTAGCTGTAGCCCACTCAACAGCGCACTCTTCAACACTTTTTTGATCTGCGTGTCTATATATTCCACCTTCATCGGTGTTGGCAAAGACAAATTTAGATCTAAAAGGAGTATGATTATACACGTGTTTTATGGAAACGTCTAGTATAGTGTACACGACATCGTTGCTGTCTTTTTCAAGCTTAAACTTTTTACCAATAGCTAAATTCTTAACAAAGTCTTCGATGTTGTTATCTGTTTGAGTAGAACTTGACTGCGTCCACTTTGTAGGTGAAAAGGTTGGGTCCCACTGTCTTTCATGCAGTTCTTTATACTCTAAGTCATAACCTATACCTACGCCCGGTGATGGCGCTTCGCCTAAAGGTTCGTCGTCAACGTAGTTTCCTTCTAACTCAACAAACTTTACATCGTTCCCGTCATCATTGTCTCCTAGCGAAGTTCCTTGCTCGTTAGTAAAAGCACCTCCGCCCCATATACCTTGTAGTATTTTACCTAAGCCATTAGCGCCAGTAACTTCTATGTCATCTAAGCTAATCCCAGAAGAATCAAATAAATTTTTTCCAGGCGCGAAAAAAGAAACGTGCATGTAGTGACCACCGACTTCCTCGCCGTAGGTTTCGTTTGTTTCTTGACTAAATATATCGTTTTTCCATCTATAAAAACCGTTTACTTGGTCATTAGTAGTAGTTAGTACGCCAGGTATAAACGATCTAACTCTACCCTGCCACGTGCTGTAGCTTGATGTGTCGGCTAAAGACCAAGTTGTATATTGGTTTAAGTCCCAAGGATATTCTTCACCTTCAGAGTTCCACTTTACTTTACCGTAGGTTAATTCATTTGCAATAACGCCTTGACCTGCTTCTTTAGCGTAGCCGCTAGAAGATAAGTTAGCGGCAGACATGTGCATGTTGTCTATGAAAAAAGCTTTCGAGTAGCTTGTAAGCAAAGCGTCCCACTCAGAGGCTTTGTTTGATATACCGCTTACTGCGTCTTCATCCTTAGGTTGGCTGTCAGGAGCTTGTCCAAAACTAGGCACGTTTGCTAACCCTTGATCTTCATAAGTACCAGTTCTATCTGCCCACCAAAACATATCTTTAGAAGCAGAAATAAACTCACTTATAGACTTGTTTGACTTTATTGTAGTTATATTGTTTTTTATAACTTCGTCGGACAGTATCTTAACAAAAAACTTGCCAGAAAACTCTTCAGCGTCTCGCTTTTCTTTTCTATAAACTGTAAACACTAAATCAGCATTAAGTTTATTTGCTGTGTTAGCAGCTAAAGCCGCGTCGTCTACGTGTATCTTTTTCTGTAGCTTTAGCCTCATAGCGCTACCCATTTCTATAGAAACCGCTTTATACCTTCTTGAGTGAACCTCAAATCCACTAGCGTCTACTGTTTTCCAAGAAATATATATATTATCTACAAACTCAGTGTTATCTACACCTGAAACATTTGGCGCGCCTGTACCTCTTAAAACTGGATAACCAAACGTAAACCAAGAAGACTTGTCAATTTCTATAATATCTGTTTGTTTATCTATTCTAAACTCGCTGTCTTGAAACAACGAGCCTTCTGCACCGGCGTTAGCTAGGTTTGTAGACTCTGTTAGGTTTGAAACTTCACCAACAGGTAAGTATACGTAAGCCACAGAGTTAGGCGCTTCTGGCTTTACATCTATAACTTTATATCTATTAGCGTCTTCTACGTGGTTATCTGTAGAACTTGAAACTTTTTTTAAGATTAAATAATCTTCTGTTGTTATTTTGTTTACTTCAGAAGAAGGAAACGAAAGCCAAACGTGCTCTTCTTTATTGTCAAAATCTGTGCTTATGCTTGGAATATACAACTTATCCATTAATAAATTATAATATTCTCCAGATGTTTCTTTTATATAAAACTTAAAGTATTTAGCCCAATCTGGCGTTGGCGTTTTAATACTACTAGTTAGCACCATTGGGCTTAAAAAGTTAGGCCTATCACTATTAGTGCCTACCCAGGGAATATTAACAGACGCGTTTGTAGAGGAAAACACTGGTGTTTCTCTACCGTATTTATCACCGTAGACAACGCCAAGCTGATAATCTCTTAAAGACTTTACAGACTCAAGCCCTCCACTTAAAGCGTTGTTGTTTTTTAAGCTTTTCTTTTCGTAGCTAGACTTTAGTTTAATGCTAGAGCTTGGCATATCGTAGCCTTGAGTATAGTTTGCGTAAACTAATCTATTACCTGTTATTTCTTGAGCGGCAGCTTTTCTAGGCACATTGTCCCAAGATCTAAGCATTTGGTTTTCAGGTAAGGCAGCGTATATGTTTTCTGTTGTAACTAAATATCTACCCTTATTGTTTTCTTGCGCTCCATAAAGATTGTCAACTCCTTGAGTAGATCCATCGGCCTTAAACTCATCGTCAGAAGGCTTTATGTTTGCTATAGAGTAAACTACATTTGAGCCTTCGCTTTTATAAAGCAAGTCTACTTGAACGACGTCAGCTGGAATATCAGCTGGTATAAAATCCATAAGCTCAACAGACTTTACGGTGTTGACCATTGATTTGTTGTAAACTTCTTTATTAGAGTAAAAATCAGAGGCGCTTGTGCCGTCTTGATGTTTAGCGCTAAACACTACGTTTGTAAAAGGTCCAAAAGCAGAGTATTCGCCGTCTCTATATTTATACCTAAAACAAAACCTAGGCATTACTCTTTCAAATATACCTTTTTCAGATTTGTTTTTGTTATGATTTATTTTTACAAAAGGAGGAGATAAAGGTCTTTTCTTTATTACAGTTATAAAGTCTTCAGTAAGCAAAGCGTCTGTAACCTCGTTTTGAGGCGTAACATAAGTAGTGTGCTTGTTTAAACCTGTAGTTTGATTTTGATCTGTTCCTAACTTACAAAGTCTAACGTTTATTTTTTTAGGCTCTCCTATGCCGTCGGTCCAATACAAAAAGTCATCGATAATGTTTATTCCAGTAACATGCGTATTTGGAAAATTTAAAGCTGAATTACTGTTTCTTTTATTAGGATCAACAAAAACAAGGGTAGACTTTTGTAATTGGTCGTCCCACTCTAATATCATATCTACGGTGGTAGATGTAACAAACCAGTAAATTCTATTATTTTGCTCGTCGGTTATAGAACCTATACACTTAAACTCAGCGTTAGAAAGACCCGCCACTCTATAGTTACCTAGTATATTTTGTACCGTACCAACGTTAGATCCTTCTGAAGTAGAAACCTCAACGTTCATAGCGTCTATATATTCTCCTTTAGGCACTAATCTTTCGTCAAGGTCTTTATTCATTTTACCTTTAAGAAATGTGTTTTTTATTTCTGCCATCTACTAGTGTTTTATTTGCTTAGACTTACCTCTAAGTATTTGAGTAATCTCCTCTAACTTAATGTTTGATAGTCTTAGCTTTGCTTGTCTAGTTGCAGCAAACTTCTCTCTTTTAGCACGCTGAACTATATACTCAGGTATGTTTATCCTGCTCGATAACACCGAGTGGGTTATCCATTTGTACATTGCGTCTTCAGCAAACTTATGTACTTTCATTTCGCCGTCAGTGCCAAGGCTATCACTTATATAATCTAATATCACAGTTTTTCCTGCAATGTTAGAGCTAAAGTTTATTTTGCCCATTCGGTTGTCTATATAGTAAGATCCGTTTATTTGAGCCCTCGTTGGTTCAAGGCCATATCTTTCGCCTTGCTGAGGCCAATATGTGTCATCTTCGTAGTCCTCAGTTTGATTTTCGTGAGGCGTGTTAGCTTTATAGTTTTTAAAAGTTGAAGAAATGCCAGAATCTACTTCTGTTAAAGAAGGTTTAACATTAAGATTTGATATTGCTATATCATCTACGGTAGCCGTGTCAAATAGCAAACTACTGTTGTAGGCCGTAACATCAATATCCGCGTGATCAATAATACTTAACGCAACCAAATATATTGTGCCAGTAGCATTTGTTAAGTCTATAAGTTCTCCTTCGTAGTTTTTAAGGCCACTTTCACCTTGCGTCCACTCTATATAGCCTAAGTCAAAATAGTTTGGATTAGCATTTGAAGTAGGAGCCACGTACTGAACGCCTTGCCAAACGTAGTTTTGCATAGTGATTTTATCGGAAGGTGGTTGAGTAGAAAGCCCCACTCTAACTGTACTACCAGGCTTAGTAAAAGTTCCAGCAGTACCGTAGTTTGTATCAGCAGCAGCAGCTTCAGCTTCTGTAATAGTAATACTCGAAGCGGCGTTGGTAGTTGCTGTAGCTCCAAAAGATATAGCGCCAAGATCTGCAGCGTCTATCTCTTGATATATATACGTGCAATAGCCATAAGAAGGATTACCATTAGAACTTCCTATTGTAGCGTGAGTTTGAAACTTTACAACTGGATTTTCTGCAGAGGCGTCTACTGAAACACTGGTTACAACTCCGCCTACAGAAGAAGGTCTTACCACCTGCGTGCTTTTAATCCAACCCTCTAATCTGTTTGTAAAGCTTGCGTTTTGAAAAAGATCTGCTTGAGTTGGAAACTCATAAGCGCCACTTAAGTTTTGCTTTATTTCAAATGGATTTGAAGTATCTTTTGTAGGATATAAAGGATGCTTAATGCCAGAAGAATCAACCCAACTAAGCTTTGTGTAGTTGACATAGTCTTTCGGCAATATCATAGTTAAGCTTGGCGGCACTTCTATTTGTTGAGCTTTTACAGATTTAAAAGTATCAAAAGAAAGTTCAGCTAAAGCTCTATACGCGTGAAACTGTACATCTGTTCTACTAACATTAGTTATTAGTTTTTCATCACCAACATAAACAACCATAAATTGCTCTATAATATCATCTAAAGAACAAAACTGATAGTCACCGTGCTCTGAGCCTTCGTAATAGCTTAAGTCTGTTTTACCGTATAAATATCCCATTTTTTATTGTTTTTGTTGAGCGGTTGTATTGGCGTCTGCTTGTCCCGCTACTTGAGTTAGCGTAAGTTCTTTTATAGATACCCCTGCGTACTGTAGTATTTTTAAAATTAAAGTTCTTTCTTCAGCCTTATCTAGCTCAAAGTGTTGAGTAGAATTGTTAGGTGCCCATATTGCTTTTTCGTTAACAACTAAATACGTCCAATTGGGATCTTTAGGTTTTCTAAAGTAAGAATAAAAAACAGTATGATCTGAAGCATAACTTTCCTCAAGGTTTGCCGCTAGGTAAAACAAGTTGCCAACTACGTAGTAGTTTGGCCTTCTTACGTTTGGCTTTGTCAAGTAGCCACTGCTAGTAATATTTAAGCTATCAGCCCTAGTAACTTTCTCTATATTATATCTGTCTTGACCAACGATAAGCATTGCCGTTGAGCACTTGTAGTGATTGTTGGGTAGCGAGTAGGCCGCGCCGTCTGCAGTTAAATTAGCAGTTGTTATAAACTTAGATAAATAGTCTTCTAAAATTTGCTTTAAGTTAGGCGAAAAGCTAGAGCTAGTCGTTTGAACACCTCTTTTAACTTGATCTAAATCGTAAAAGTATTGCTCAAATATTTCCATCTGAGCCTGCCTGGCGAATAGGTTAAACTCTTGAGGCGTAATATAACCTCTTTGTTCTTTGTTAGCTAATGCTAACACTGTCTGGTAGACAGTATCTACGTTTGCAAATTGTTCCGCCATTATGTTTTATTTTTATAGTTAAGCAACCACCCCGAAGAGTGGCTGCTCTACTATAGGATGATTACGCGTTTAATCGCTTTTCTATGTTGGAGTATATCTCCATACCTTCATCTGTTTTAAACCACGCGGCTAAAGCAGAATATGGGTGTTCATCAAACGGAACTGTCATTAGTTTTCTGTCGTTAGATCCCCAAAGAAAATCACGCTGATTGTTAGAAAGTTTTAATATTCCTAGCTCTGTCGCTTTAATACCAAAGTTTCTTAACATAACATTGTCGTCATTAACAAGTTCTAAGAATAAAGAAGGACTTCTTTTAGCGTATAACAGTAAATCTCTTTTAAGCTCTTTAGAACTCATCTCTGTTACCTTAGATCCTAATTCTACACGCATTACCGCTTCAGCAATATCTATGTCTAAAGATCTCGCAGCTACTAAAGCTTCTACTTCTAATTCTAAAATGTCAATTTCCTGAGCAGCAACTTCAACTGGTTTATGTTCTTCAAACAGTTTTCCGTTGTGCGGGTGGTATAAGCTCAAAAGCTTTTGTAATACCGTTTTTGTTTTAGGAACAAACAACTGACCATTTTGAAATATAATGTGTTCAAGTCGTTGCTCTCCTTTCATTTCATCTACAAAACAAGTTCTTTGATTGGAAGTGTACTTTAACTCACGCTCGTAGCCTAACTCTTCATCAAAATAAAAAATATTACTACCTCTTATTAAATAAGTTAGTGGAGTTTTGTTATTTCTAAGATAGTACATTCTATCTTTTATCTCCCAACTCTTTTTATTGTTTTCTTTATCAACAACAGGTTCCTTAATAACAACCTCTTGCATTTCATTTGTAGCTTTTATTTCTGGCTGTTCTACTTCAGCTTTTTTTGTTTGTTTTTTTGCCATGATATAATATAATAATAATTAAAAAAAAAAGATCGAGAGCCGAAGCTCCCGACCTTAATAATAATGTGATTAGTTTAACAACATGAAGTTGTTAGCACCTTGTACCACTAAACATCTTTCAGATAAGTAGTGTACTTCCATAACGTCTTTTCCTGAAGTCATAGCTCCTACAGAACCTGTTACCCAAGTTTTGTATTTTCTAGATTCAGTTTCAGACTGACGGTAACGCACGTGTAAGAAAGGACGCTTAAGGTTCTTTCCTAATTGCTCGTCATATACTGAAGATACGCCCGCTGGAATTACAACTCCACGAATGTTGCTTACAGTATCATTAAGAGCTCCACGAGTTCCTTTGTCGTTCAAGTAGCGGAAGTCAGACTTATAAAAGTCGTAAGAACCTCTACGGAACCCAGAGAAACCTAAATTTAACGCCATATCTTCTTGGTTGTCAAAAACACCGTAAGAAGTACCACCAGCACCATAAGAGTTCATAGAAGCTAACATATCGTCTATAGCAAGAGAAGTTCCTCTGTCTACAAATAACATATTTTCTTCAATAGCACCGTTTTGGTCGAATGTAGCTAAAATTTGATCAAACTCAGCTAAATCAGTAGCAGCATTAACACCAGTAACACCAGATGATTGGTGACCTCTTGTTTCAATAGCAGCGAATAAACCTTCAGTACCATCATTAATACTTTGATCAGTACCACCAATTGCTCCAGCGCCATCAACAGCTTTTTCTGCTTCTAGCATAGTCATCTCTAAATAATCAGAGAAACGAGCTCTAGTATCACCTGCGGCTTTTAAATACCATAAGTAACCACTTTGACCTTCTTCACCAGAAATTTCAACCCAACCAACTTGAGCAGCATCAGATCCAGATACTTCGTAGAAGTCCTTCATGATGATGTGCTTGTTTGAGTGAGACTTGAATTTTGGCGCGTTAGCAGCTGATCTTCCGTCAGTTCCTTTTTCAAATTCAGAACCAATAACTAAGATTCTTACAGCTCCTGCTGTAGTAGCAGTAGAACCTAAGGCTGTAGTCATGTTTGCAGCTCCATAAGCGATAACTCTAATTTGATCAGTATCATCATCATCTGGATCGATTGCAGAAACATAACCTTTAGCAGTAGCACCAGCTACAGACATGATAACCATATCACCTACTCTAATACCGTGGTTTGCACCAACTGCATTTCCATCTACGTCATTAACGATAGTATAGTCTGTGTTGTTGTCATTGTAAGTAGCAGTGTAAGCTAAGTGTAGACGACCTTGTTCAGACCAAATTACTCGGTCAGAAGCAGAAGGCTCTTCAGCACCTACTTGAGCTAAAAATCCTGCGATAGTTCTTTTACCATAGACTTCAGCTTCTTGCTCCATTAAGTCTGGTAAGTATTGTTGTGCCCAGCCTTCAGTAGCTGAACTTGTAAAATCAACGTAATTAGAGTTTAGCGTCTGTTTTCTAGGCGCTGCGTCTATTCCGTTTGCACTTGTAATTGCCATTTTTTTATAGTTTTAAATGGGTTAATAAATTATTTTCTGTTTTTAATTTTAAACTTAAAATCAGAAGAATTTTGGCCCAAAACTTTAAACTTTAATCCACCAGTATTAGCTTCTCCGCCGTGTTCTTGACGAGGATTCATGCTAACGTTTTTAGCTTTAGCAACACTATCTTTTAGAGCGTCAGCTTTGCCTTGCTCGTAAAAATGCTGTGCTACAGCGTCTGGGTTCATAGCTGTGTATAAAGATTTGTGATAACCTTTAGCGTCAGAGATTGTATTGTCTTCGTTCAAAAACTTTTTGATGAAGTTGTTAATGTCACTCTGTGTTTCTTTAACCGACTCTTTATTTTTAACATTAAACCTGTACTTTTTATCACCGACGTTGTATTCAAAACCTTTGAACTTGTCGTTAAAAAGATTATCAGTCTTCTGCTTAAAAGTATTAAGTCGCTTTTCAGCTACTTTATTGGACTCTTCCGATTCCTTGTTATACCTATTGAAAAAATTAATAGCTTTTTGTTGTTCTTTTGTCAACCTTGAGCCATTTTTAATTTCATCATAGTAGTTGGATTTTACACTCTCCAAGTGGTTCTTTGCCTGAGCAACTTGCTCTTTCAAAGCTAATTTCTTTCTTTTTATATCTCTATCCTCGTCTATTTCTTCGTCAAAAGAAAACTGATCTTCAATCATGAAGTCTATTTCTTCCGCGTCTAAATGTGGTTTAGTTTGCTTATAGTATTCTCTTAAAAGAGTTAAGTTATCTAAACCAGAGTAATCTTTGTTTAAATTAACATAGTCTTCTAGTGTACCGCCAGTTTCATTCATAAAGTCAACTAACTTTTGAATGTTTTCTGGTAACGGTTTGCCAGTAACCTCAGCTTCTTCAACAGCTTCGTCTACTTCGTCAACTAATTCTTTCAAAGCCTCGTTCGGCTCTTCATCAGTAATTTCTTCTAGTACTGCATCTTGTGCTTCGGCTTCCGGCTGTACTTCTTCTTGTTCCGGTGTGGCGTCGGCACTTTCATCGCTTCCAACCACTCCTGCGTCGTCAGCTGAGCCATCTGCAGCTTCTGCTGTTTGTTCTTGGTCTTCATTTTCAATTGGTTTACTTAAATCTACTTTAATAACACTGTCATCGCCAGCGCTTTCAAATTTAGTTTCATCAACTGTCTCTACAGCCTGTTCTTGTGTAGTCTCTTCGACTACGTTTTCGTTTTCTTCCATAATATAAAATATAAATTAGTAATTTATCTAGGATCGTAACCACCTAAATTAAATCCACTTCCAATAGTATCATTACCTGATGACTCAAAGTTTTTAGGTGGTTTACCTGACTTTCTTTGATCTATAAGCTCTGATTGTTGTGAAGCTTGGATCTTAGTTCTATTATCTTTACGATCTTCTTTTTCTTTTTCTCTATTCATCAGCGTCTGATTATCCATAGCTCTAAGCTGCATGTTATATTGAAACTCTTGAGCCATAAGTCTTTCTTTAATGACAGACTCTGCTTGTAGTTTTTGAGCGTCGAGTTGAGCTTGCATTTGAGCTAGCTGAGCTTCAGCTTGCTTAAGAGCCTGTTGCTTTTGCACTTCCATTTGAGCAGATGCTTGTTGTTGTTGTATATTAGCTTGAGACTGCGCTTGAATGTTTTGTTGTTGTATTTGCTGGTCTTTCTGCATCTTCTTCTTTCTACGTATTTTAAGAAGTTGATTAGCTAGCTTAATGTTCTTTATTTCTCTTAAATCAATAACATCTTCTAAGTCTATAGTCTGTTGAGCTAAAGCTTGTTGTATGTTGTTTTCTAGCTTAGCTTGCTCTTCTTCGTCTGGAGCTAAATCTAAAAATATACCAAAGTCATATAAGTGTAAGTTGCTCATTTCTTCTAGCGTAGCTACATTGTGTACGCCAATACTTTGAATAAAAGCATCTTTTGTAGGCGAATACTCTATTATATCAGATATTCTTAAAGACAAAGCTTCAGCTACTTCAGTCGTTAAATACAAACCAGAGTTTAATATATGCCTAGTTGCGGTGTTTGAGTTTGCTGCAGCCATTTTTTGAACGCCAACCAAAGCTCTTTCATCTGGCGTGCTACCATCTCTAGCTTCGTTAAGACCCGTAGTATCACGTATCATTTGTAAGTAATAGTTATAATTACCTATTAGCGCTTGTATTTTGTTGCCTCCAGATCCAGAAGTTATTTCTTGAATAGGCACTTTACCTGGATTCATGTCACCTTCTGAAGTAAAGCTTCTTCCAATAACACTACCTGTTTGAAAGAACATGTTTAAAGCTTCTTGTGGGCTGTAGTTAGTTCCATTACCTAAGTCTATTTCAGCTAAACCATCAGCGTCAAGATAAACACCATCTGGAACCATTTTAGACATTACTTGCTGCAGCTTTAAATGTGTAAGCTGAATCATATCTGCAAAACCCGTAATGCGCTTAACTAAAGACTCTATTTTACCTTTGTACATTCTAGGCGCTACAATACTGTAGTTCATTTTAACTTTAGTAAAATCACTTTTAGGTCTCATCATGTTCTTTGACATCTCCCACTTAAGCAATTTGTTCGTCCCTAAAACTATAGCGCCTTCGTACAAGCACTCTATTGATCTTTGTAATTTAGAGAAGTTTTCAGCGTCTTCAGGCGGGTTAAATCTATCGTCTTTTTCTATAACTTTATTAGCTCCACTACCTGTTTCTTTAACTTTATACACCTCGTTCATGTACGTTTTATAATTAAAATATAGTACAGAAACTTTGTTGTTGTCTTGATTCTCATAACCTCCACCTCTATGCTTATTAGTCTGAGGGGCTGAGTTTGTTTCGTTTATTTCCTCTAGATCAGATTGTTCTAAATGCGGAAATTGTTTAGCTAATTCATTTATAGGTATTGTTTTAACTTCACCAACATAATATATGTCATCAAAGTAAGGAGACTCTGTGTAAGAGTAAACCAAGTTGGCTGGGTCAACATAGTCTATAACTACACCTTCAGACGTGTTAAAACTAGTTTTTACCGCACCAATACCTAATACAGTTAGATCGTAAAAAAATTGCTTTTTAATTAAATCGTACTTGTTGCCTTCCATTAAAACTTTTATAGCTTGCTCTTCAGCTATTTCTACGGCTTGCTTGTAAGTTAGCTGCATGTGAAGCTCTAGCTCTTCTTGTGTCTGTGGTAAAGTTTCAGGATCGTTTTCATACAAGTTCATGCCGAACTCTTCAGCCGCGAAGTCATTCATTTCTTTAGCTGCCATGTCGCCAAGTATACTTTCCATATACTCTGTTCGTTTAGCAACGCCATTAGGATCTTGAGAATACGCTTTAATATCGTACACGCGTTCTGCTATGCCGTTAACCACAATGTCTACAAACTTAGGTATAATTGGCACTGGCGTCCAGTCTAAGTTTAAATATGATAAGTCGCCGTTTATAGAAAGCTCGTCTTTGTATTTCTTTATTGACTGTTCTCCTCTAGCGTATAATCTTAACCTATGAAAATCATTTTGATAACTTTCATATCTGTCAGTTCCGCTGTTGTCGTTAAACCATTCTGACTCTATAGCTTTAGCTACTTTTAAGCCGTAGTCGTAACTTATTTTTTCTGCGTCGCTAACGACTTGACTTGGGAAATAATTTTTTATAACAGACTCTGCCATATTTTTATTTTATTATTTTTGATGTGTTACCAGTGTTAGTGTATCTTGATATGTTAAGGTTTAGTGCTGGTTTTTTTATGTCAGCGTGAGGTTTGTATAAGTGCCGATTGCACGCCATTATAGCTAAACCAGAACTTATTGCAGCATCAAACTTTGTACGTTTATTTATATCAAACCTACTCCATTCGTTCAGCGTTTGGTTAAAGTATACGTTTCCGTAATTACCATCACCTTTGTGGCCTACGTGGTCTTGTATATACATTTCTATTGCCGCAGCGTGAGCTTGCTTTATGTCTTCACTAGAGTTTGGTATACCACCAACTTCTTTTTCTGCCACAGACAACTTGTTCCATGTTTTGTCTGGTCTATTCATACTAAAACCTCTATATCCTCTACGCTTTAAATAATAAAGCAATCTAGGTTTATTATTCTCAGCGAGCAATGGCATACCATAAAATACTAAAGCCATTAATACGTCTTCAAAAAATATTTCAGCGGTTTGTGGTCTTGCAATGTATTCTAAGAACATGTGATTTGGCGGAGCGTCTTCCATTGAAAACTTTGTTAAACCATGCAAAGCACCTTTAGATCCTTTACCGTCTACCGTTCCACTAATATCGTAGCTATCACACCCAAAAGCACCAACATGCTCATTACCCGGGTATTTAACTCCGTTCTTTATTATAACTCTATTCTGAAGGTTTACTGGTGGAACCCAACTAATGTTGAACCTACCTTTTGGATCTGGATAAAAAACTACCTTTGTATCTTTTACTCCGTTCACCCATTGGAAATTACCCGTGTTAACTACAGAGCTATTTCTAATGCCTTCATTGTAATCTATCTGTTCGTATATCTTAACTAAGTTAAATATACTGTTTTTTGCTTCATCTCTGAAAGCGTGTTCTTCTGTTCTAGGAAACTGACGGTAAAATTCATTTAAACCATCTTGATCTCCTTTTAGTCCATCGGCCTCATTGTCCCAGTGCTCAATAATACCTATGTCTATCAATTCACCGTCGGGTCCATAAACGTCTCGTCCGGGAGTATTAAAGACAGGGCTTCCAAATTCATCAATGAATCCTTCATAGTTCCATTCCATTGGGATAAACAGAGAGTATAAACCAGAACGTGTTTGACCATTTCTATTTCTTTGCGTTACATCACTATCTTGATATAACTTTTTAAAATTATCACCGCCTTTATCCAAAGCGTTACTTGTTGAACCCATCATACACTTGCCAACTATTCTAGAACCTAGTCTAAGACAAGTCTTTGTAACTCGCCAGTTGTTAAGTATATTGTCAGGCCTTTCCCACTTACCACTTTCATCGTGAACAAGTAAAGAAAGTTTCTCACCATCATAACTGTTGTCACCAGTGTTCTTCCAGTCAATCGTCGTGTCTAGACCTTTTATATCTTCTAACTGTTCGTTAACCTCTATTTTTTTACGAGTAAACTTACTCGCTGGCACACGATATGCTAGCTCAGACTTAGGTCTATCCATACCATCTTGAATAGGCTTGAAGAAAAAAGGATAGTTTATAGATATAGGTACAACCTTGTCAGTAAACATCTTTTTAGCATCACCACCACTTTTGGATAGTATTCCATATCTACTATCACTCGATATTGTAGCTAAGTTAACGGTTTCAGCAGAGCTCATAAAAGAAAAGCCAGAACGTCTGTTTTTAAGATAGCACATACCGTAACATCTTTTATCAGCTTTACAAGCCTCCCAAAATATAAAAAATAATCTATTAGCCTCACGAAAGTCTGGAGCGCCTACATCTATTTTAGACCATTGGAGGTACATGTAGTGAGCTCCCGTAAGATAAGTTGGAACACCAGCATTGCAAAACCAGAAGCCTTCGTCTCTTCTTTTGAATTCTTCATCTATATAATCGTACCATTGTTCTTTTTGCTCTTCAGGATAAGCTCTCCAGTCAAATATATTTTTTATTTTTTCTAAAGACTTAGGGTATTCTATTTTACGCCACTTCTGCTCTTCGTTAGCGTAGACATTGCTAGGCGGTTTTGGTAGAGCTATTTTTAAATTCTGAATCTCGTATATTTCACCTATTTGACCAGTCTTAGATACAACAACAACATCGTGCTCTTTGTCATATCCGTATTTCCATTTTTTACCTTTATTAAGTCTACTAATCGTAGTTTTCTTAATAGGCTCAATTATACTATATAGCGTTTGCTCGTAACTCATTTAGATCTTCCTTCAGCAAATCCTTTAAATACACGTTCTTTTTTTTCTTCAGGTTCTTTTCCATCGAGTATCGCCTCTTCCTCTTGTATTCTGTTAAGTATTTCGAATGCATCAAATATAGCTAGCTTTTTAGTAGCAGCAGCGTTTTTAAGTCTATCAGCAGTAATATCATCACCACTATCAACAATAGCCTCTTTAGCCACTTTAATAAGCTCTTCTACAGC
>Ga0181422_1000073_pt1 | contig 28476 bp, 34 predicted proteins | sample 45SPOviralmetaG_FD_130147 | JGI IMG/M metagenome (GOLD analysis project Ga0181422, IMG submission 130147) | Marine viral communities from the oligotrophic San Pedro Time Series (SPOT) site, San Pedro Channel, CA, USA - 45 SPOT_SRF_2013-07-18 | ecosystem: Environmental > Aquatic > Marine > Strait...
AGTCGGTAGATGAATCTCCTTGAAAAACAAATTCTTGGTCATCATAAGATACACCAGATGAAACAAAAACTTTTGTCGTTTGTCTTACAACCGTATTAGCACCATCAGCTGTATTACTACTTGAACTAATCGTATTTACACCATATTTATAAGGGTTTCTAATAAGACCTATTTGCCTAAAACTAAAATCTGAAGGAACTAATCCACCTTCAGTAGAGTCTATTTCACCAAATTTTGAAACAGCCACAACACTATTCGCAAATAAATCTTTACCTATATCAAACCCATGACCAAAAAATGGTGGTATAACAGCTCTTAAATTTGCAATATTAGAAGTAGCAGTGCCGAATACTTTTACATTTATTTTATCTGCATAATTACTTCCAAATTGTGTAACATTAGCCCTTTGTATTGCACCACTTGAACCTAAAATAGCTGAAGCTTCTGCTGGTTCTGATGCTGTTGTAACACCATCAACAAAAATTCTTGTGGTTAGTGAAATGGTATTAGAAACACTACCATCACTATTAGCTAAAACTGGTTTTGTAAGTGTTATTTTATTTCTTACTGTATCAACGGATTCAATAAAAGTATCGTCAGAAAATAAACTAGCCCCACCAGATACAGTCATATTAGCTGAAGCAACTTGATCAATTGTTAAGCCAACTTCACTTAAAAATGCACCAGTTACCTGTATGGTTCTATTCTTACCATCTGATGTGTTAGTATTTGTGGTTTCAAATGCAAATGTTCTTACGTTAGTAAAATCTCTATATCCTGAACCTGGATGTGTAACAACGATAGTTGTTAATTCTCCTTCAACAACAGTATCGTTTCTGATACTATAACTACCATAAACAGTATCAGAAGATGGTGTAAAATCGGTATAATTTCTTGTTGGCACAGGTATAAAAGTTGAATTGACAAACTGGTCGCTATCTCTTATGTTATACATATACTTCCAAACATAACCATCAGAACCAGTATTATCAACAACACCATTAGATGTTGAATAATCTCCGGTGGGTTCTACTGTTGAAATTGAACCACTACCATTTGACAAACATTTATACACATTTCTTGTGCTGGGTGCCATAACATAAAATGGTTTTGTGTTTATAGAAGCATCACCCTCTATTAATTGTTCTGTTACGGCTAAATTATCAAATTGCATATATTTTGTATCTGAAGTCCAATCAACTCTAGGCACAGATAACTTTACTTCACCAGCAGTTACTTTTTTCAAAGCAACCATTGAATTTAAAACATCAGATAAAACTTCTGGTGTCTGTACTATTTGTGGTGGAGAATTTGCATCATTAAGATATGGCGTGCTATCTCCTATAAAAATATATGAAATTTCAGATGAGAAAGAGTTTGCGAAAGCTTCTGCGTTTCTTAACTCTAATGTTTTTGTAGATAAATTCGTTGCCATTGTTTATTTATACCAAAATTATAGCGGATTGACCATTTGACACTTGAGTAAATGCACTTTCAACAGTTAAACTTGTATTAGATATAACGCTACTAATTACACGATTTTCACCATTTACAGCTAATTTAGAAGAACCTACAGAGATTGTACCTTTTGAAACAGCAATATTAAATGCAGTATTTGTACCAACCACACTTATACTGTTTGATACGTTTATAGTACCAGGTATTGAATTTGATACAGTTCCACTTGCTGATACATTTACGTTAGATATTTCTCTTGCTTCAAATTCAGCGTAATTTTTGTACCCAGCTGGGTGTAATAAACCTTTCAATACAGTTTTGTATTTTGAAAATTCTAATGGCACCTTTGTTACATAAACAAAATCTTGATAGAAATTTTTACCTTGTATTCTTCTTTCTCTGGATGATAATAGACCATCTGAAGATGTAAACCTACCTTCTGTTGTTGAAACTGAATCTGTTAATACGGCGTTTGCTGTAGCAGTTCCATCACCAGAGCCTGTTAAGTCAATATCCGGTATGGCTACATATCCATCACCTGCCTCTACTATTCTAATTGTGTTTATTGTACCCTTTGTTGTATCATCTGTTTGAGCAACTATTTCTTCACCATCACCTAAAAGACAAGCGACATTAATTACAGCGTTTGCTGAAGAGGCGATTTCATTTGCCAAATTAGTTCTAAAGATTGAAACATTTGGTAAGTGAGCCGTATCGTAAGCTGCACCGCCTTTTGGAAAATTGGTATCAATACTCATTGGTGCACCAAATACGTTTGATGACTGAGCACTTATGCTTATAGGGTCTAAAGAGTTTGCAAGACCACGAGTTCCAAAGTAAGAAGTGTTCCCAAATTTTAAGAAGTCTATTTCACTTGGAAAAGGTTTATCAACTGTTAAGAATCCACCACTATGTAAAGTTTCTGGATTTGAGTTACTTTCTACGACATCAAAGTGTACGTTTAAAGTGCCCACAGCATCACCAAATAAACAAGAAGCAAATGTAAATGTTGGACTTTCACCTAATGACATAACTGGGCCTCTTAGCCAGAAATGTGAATTGTTTGCATTGTATGTATTTGCGTAAATGTACTTTTGCTCACTTATAGATATAGCATTACTGGTAGCTCTTTCGATCCAGTTTTTATTATCATTGGCACCAAATCCATCTCCAGCATATCTTATTTGTCCATTAGCCTCTGCACCAAAAGTATTTGTATTACTTGTTATAAATGGGACACCTGATAATCCTGATGCAAAATTTAAATCATCATATTGTCCAAAATGTTTTCTATATACTGTGCCACCAACAGTCGAAAAATCTCTAGGAGTTTCATTTGGACCGTGAGCCATCAACACCCATCGCCCTTTACCACGTTCACCTCCGGAAAATTCACCTAATGGGCCTGAACCCAACAGCTTTGTAAATGTTGGATAAAAATCACCGCCACTAAAAGCAACTCTACCAGAAAAAGCTTGACCATAATCAGCTGTGTTTGATCCCATTCTAGGGCTTCTCTGTTCCCAGAAATTTGCCGTATCAAGCATATTTGAAGGTGAATTGTAACCACCAAGATATCCGCCATCATGTTCGTATGGAAATTTTAGTGAACCATCAAATCTAGTAAAAGACTCAAGAGCAGTATTTTGTGAACTACTCCATTCACCGAAAGTGTAAACCATACTATCTACATTTATATCATCAAGCATTATTTGTGATTTTGTATTTGGACCTGATGTATAATGAAAGACTGGTCTTACATTTAAATTAGCGTACTGAGCTAATGAATCAACGCTTATTGTTCTTGTTATGTAACCACCTGCGTTACCCGTATTACCTACTTGCGAATCAAGAACAGGACTTAAATTACTAGAGTATGATTGATAATTACCTGTATTTTGAGTTACAACACCATATCTATTTGTATTATAACCTATTGCATTTACGCTAATATTTGATGATACATTGATCACTTTTCTTTCGTGACCTAACACAGAAATTATATCACCTATTCTCACAGGGTTATCACCCTCCGCAAGTGTAAGTCCATTGTGATTAGATTGAGGTGTCAAATAAACACCACTTAAACCTACATTAACATTAGGATATTGTGATGTAGATAAATTTATTGCTTCAGTAACAACACTAGAAACATAAACATTAGGTATAGCAGTTACACCTCTAAATCCTGTATTAGCCACAACAGTTGCTATGAAAGCATAATTATTCCTAATCCCTGTTCCAAAATTTTCATAATGTGGATATTCAAACTCTGTATTGATTATATGACCTTTTGCATTTGTTTCTGATACTCTCGCTAATGCACCATCACCAGCACCTGGACTATCAAATTCTATAATATCACCGACTGTATAATTATTACCAACATTAGCAACACCGTTAGAGCTGGCCATCTGAAGTTTACCTAAACTTTTAAGAGAACCAACATCAGCAGTTGTTCTAGCTGCAACTTCTACAAGAGCACCTGCACCATCTAATGGTAAATCTGTTGTTGTTGTATTTGATGTCACAAGTAATACATTTTGAACTGGTCCTATTGAAACAGCTTGAACTGTTGAATTAACAACGTGTTTTATTCTTGAATCCACAGTAGGTGTCGTAACTTGAGTGTTACCAAAAGCACCAGCATATGTTCCATTTGCATTTGCTATAATCAAATCAGCATATGTCTGTGATGAATTATTTGTTACAGTAGCATCATAAGTTTCACCCATTAAAATAAAAGTGTTTGGTGTATTATTACCAGAGGTATCAATTGCAGGTTTAACTGTGTATAAAACAAAACCTGTTTCTGTATTACCGCCTTGAAATAAACCACCTACTGCAAATCCAGCACCTCCAGTATTAACTGTAGGGTTACTTAAAAACTCTGTGCCTAAAGAGGCTACTTGAGCTGTGGCCTTTGTTGAAAAACCACCTGCAATAATACCAACTGGGTCACCAATATTATAGAGTCTACCACCTTTATCGACTCTTATTTCCTCTAATGATGAAAAAGTATTTGTTGATATATTAATAACTGTATTCTGAACAAGTATAGTTGATGTTACTTCTTCTGATTGTTCAAAAGAGCCATCAGATTTTCTTGGGTCAAAAAATAATTCTATCTTAGGTAATATATCAATTTTTCTAGGAAAAACTCTTTCAACAATTATTGATGAATTTGAAGTGGATCCTGTAAATTGTCTGTTTTTAAGTAAACCATCATTAAAAGATTTATATGTAACTCTTATATCAGCATTACTAGCCGGAGTTGCAGAAACACTTGATGTTGTTAAAAATGAAGTGTTATCTCCAAAAGTATTTGCATTTGCATAAGCACTTGTAACTCGTAAATTAGTTGAATTTGATACCAATAAAATTGTTTTTGTTACATCTCCACCTGATGTAGCATCTTTAAATGTTATCGTTGTATTTCCTGGTGAAATTTCACCAGAATCTACAAAACTTTGTAAATTATAGGAGGGTGAAGATGACTTTATATCAATAAACTGTAAATTAGTACCAACAACAACATTACCCAATATATCTCTTTTAACAGTTACTACATCATTAAAAAATACTTTTTGATCTTCTACTCTAACAATATAATCTGTTTCATTTTCTTTTTTTATACCATTTATTCTAAGATCAAATTGATCAGGTGTGGATTTTTGAGCTAATAATATTGATTGATTTTTAAGCCCTGTGCCTTTGTAAAATGAAGTTACCTCATCAGAAATCGTAAGGATACTTTCAGAGGCATATTTACCATCTGAAGCTCTAAGCAATTGGTCAGCAGGAAAAACAACTTCAACTTCTTCTCCAAAAAACATTCTAAATAAAAGTTGAAAAGATTTTGGATTACCTTTAGCTAGATATAAAGGTAATAAATTTTTAATTAAAAATGCTTTATCTACTTTTACATCTTTTGGTACAAGATTGGCATATTGATTTAAGAAACTATTTTCAAAAGCATCTATTGAAAAATCTACGTCATGAAGATACCTTAAATCTTTTGATGTCTTTGTAAGATCATTATTTTGAACACCTTGTTCATTTTCAAGAAACTCATAATAAGCCTCCAAAAATGAAATGAAGAGTGGATGTTCTTCACGAACAAACTCTGGTACTTGTCTATTTACAAGTAGTGAAGTTTTTAATGAAGATGGAATAATGTCGTATGTTTTTCCCATTTAATCTTCAACTGCCTCAAGAGTTGTTACTATTGCTAAAGGATCTTCAGGATCTATTGCAACAATATTATCTCTGGTTGATTCTACAACACCAGCTTCAGAACCGACTGTGAATCTTATAAGACCATCAGCGGTATCGACACTAGAAATGTTTATACTGTTAATGGATATTCTACCGATTTCATAATCTATTTCACCTATATTTTCATTGATGATTTGTCTATTACCATCAGTATCAAAAAAGATTGTTCTTATTGTACCATTTCTAGCATCAACAATAGCTGTTGCTTCGGCACCTATACCATTTCCTCCAGAAAGTGTAACTGTTGCTGTTGTATAATCAACACCTCTATCTGTAATTTCAATAGAAGTAAGGCCGCCTTGACTTACAGTTGCAATAGCTTTTGCACCAATACCATCACCTGTAATTGTTACAGTAGGTGCCTCTGTAAACCCTATTCCAGGATTTTCAATTGTTATTCGAGAAACACCAGTTGATGACTGTGGCACTTCTTCAAAAGATACAGACCTTGCAACACCAGTATTATCAAATCCAATAAATTCAGTTGTAGTAAGTTTTTCCTCTGCCGTACCTCTTTTTAACTTTTCACCAAAATCAATTGTATAAGTTCCTAAACCAATCGTTGGTTTTATTCTTTTTTGTAATCTAACATTTGTTTCCGAACCTAATATTGCATTTCTATCTGTATCGTCTATTGCTTTAGATAATTTAGAAGCTGAAAAATTACTATTAAATCTATTTAAGTTAGTTGAGTTATATGTTAATATTGACAACTTAATAGATTCTTTAAAACCTGTTTCTGTTTGTGTGGTTTTTCTTCTATCAAATAAGACGTTTGTATTTACGAGAATATGTGTAATACTTGGATCAACAATTTCAATTTGAGCCCCAATGATAGCTTTTGGTTTTAAAATCTTGTCTATAATTCTTGTTTTTTCTGCCTCTGATATGAAAAAATTATCTTTTGCTTTAAGTGCTATAAATACTTTACCATAAACAATAGGCACGTTATCTTCACCACCCCAAACAGAAACCGATTCTACACTAGGCACATCTTTTAAAATAGATGTTTCATAATCTTTTTTAGTGATAAACCTATTTTGAGATGTGAATTGATTTGGCGCTGTAAACTTTATAGAATCTACTGATTCTTTATCAGAACCACCTGATGCAGCTCCAGTTGGATTAATCGTTACTGTAACACCATCACCATTTGAATCAGTAAGTGATGTTTTCTGAACAAAATTGTTTGCTTTATTGGAAGCTATTCCATTTGTAACTAAGTAGGTCACACTTAGAACTGATCCATCATTTAATTTTTTACCTACACTACCATTACCAAAATATATTTCATAGTTACCATCTCTATTTTCTTGAACAAAGAAAACCTCTGATGTACCATCAACATCTAATATATCTGTTACTTTATTAAAAATCTTAGTGGCTGTATTTGCTACATTAGGTTGAACAACAACTTTAATTGTTGTGCTATCTATCTCTTTATCTGGTAATGTAAACAATTGTTTTGGATTACTTGATTCTGAATATACAAACTGATTAGTAATCAATTGACCTTCATTTATAGATAAATCAGTAAAAACATATTGTTGATTGGTCTTTGTCACAACTACATCATTTAGAGAAACAAAATTATATGACTTACCATCTATTTGGTCTGATAAAAATGAAAAACCCTCAGGTAGTGTTAAACTACCAACAGTTGTTGTGTCAGAATTTGCTGTAAGTGTGATTGTTGCTGTGGGTGATCTTTTAGAATGTGGGGTGTAACCTAATGTTTTGGCGTGTGATACAGTAGATTCACGAAGCAAAGCGGTATCTAAAAATGATTCATTTGCAACCATGTTTAGATAATAAGCATTATAATGTGTATTATAGGCCAATATATCTAAAAGAATTGATAAACCAGAACCACTAAAATCGTAATCTGAAAATTCTTTTTGTTGTTGTAGAAATGATCTTAAATTCGTTTTGATTGAATCAAAATCAAGTTCTGTTACTCTAAGTCGGTCTGCCATTTATCTTACTCTCTCTAAAAAGAAATCTACTGTAATTGGGCTAGGATTGTTAACTAAAAAGAAAGTTATCTCTACTTTATAACCATTTTCATCCGGAAAACCAGAGGCTACAACATCTTTCAAGTCAACTCTAGGTTCAAAATTTGTTATGGTTTCTGAAATCTCTCTCTCAAGTAAAGCTGCTGTAACATTATCCACCTGTTCAAAGAGAAGTCGTTTTAAACCAGACCCTATTTGTGGTTGGAAAAGCCTCTCGTAGTTACTTGTTAAAACTAAATTTTTAACCGAGTTAATTACAGCGTTTTCATTTTTGAATTTATTAATATCCTTTGTAGTAGGATGTATATTAAAATTCAAATCTAAATCTGTAAACGATCTTTCGTTTTTTATTGTTATTTCTGCCATCTTCTATTTATACCTAATCTCCAATCTTAACAGTACCGGAACCAGAAGATATTGTACCATCTCCTATTGGGTCAATGTCTGCAACTGTATCGTCAATTCTTGCAGCTCCTTTAGAACCATTGTTAAGATTGATTGTTTGTCCGTTTATTTTTACATCACCTGTTACATTTAAATTATAGTCGCCATCTACTTGAATGTTTACATCTCCTTGTATCAATACAGACTCGTCCTTGACGACCACAGTAAACTTATCTCTCTGTATTCTTTCTACTCTATCACCATTAGGATTGAACTCCATGTACGAACCTGCACGGTGGTATAGATGTATTCTCTCATTATCTCTTGTATCATCAAACTCCATGACATGACCAGACTCAGATTCATACACTTTATTATATGGGTATGTTGCATTATATGAAGGAACTGGTTCAACTGATGATGTATTATTGGCCTCTATTCTACCTAATTTAAATAATACAGCCGATTCTGTATTTGCTGTTTCATTTCTTGCAAGTCTTGAAGTCGTTGGTTCATCTAAATTTCTAGGGTAATTATTTGCAGTTGCATTTGCAGGTACAACTTTAGTTGGTTTACCATCATCATCATAAGGTGCACCAGTTGGTTTAATTGGTGCAATATCTAATTCTTCTTGTGTCCTGGGGTCGTTAAATGCTTCCTGGGGATTTGGCTCTTGAAGAGGTATACTTGGAAAAACCCCTAATATTACTGGATCTTGAGCACTTTCTCCATCAAGAAAAAAACCAAATACCATATCACCTTCTTTAGGTGGGTATGGGTGTGGATTATTTGTAGGTAACATCAATTGAGCCCATGGTAAATTAGCTGTAGGCACACGCATCTTATCGTTGGGGTGCCAACCAACACATCTCACTCTACAACGGCCTAATCTAAGTGGGTCTTGTCTATCTTCAACAATACCAGTCCACCAAACAAAACCCTCTCTACCTAAAAATTGTTCTTGTTCTTTCATTTTAATAAGACTCTAATGCTTCGGTTTGTGAAGATGTACTTTCTGTTATAAATTCTTGGTCAGAAGATGTTGAAGCACACTCTATAACTGTTTCATGTGTCGCAGGATCACCTTTTATAATATGTCTTGATCCTACAATTAAATATTTACCAGATAAACTAGGGTCTTTGTTTTCATCTCCTTCTTCTTTACTTCCAAAGAATGGCACATCTACATTTACATTAAAACCAGTTGTGAGTTGAAAATTACCGGGCATAACTATGTTGATTTTTTTAGAATCTAAATTTTGAAATAATGCTTTTCTTTGAAAAACATAATCCTCTGTTCTTGAACCATATGCAATTGATTCTGGATCATGTGATTTGACATACTGACTTAATTGTCTTGCTGTGCTGAATGTATCTAAAACAATTTTTGAATCATACATAGCCGTGTTTAAAATGCCATCTTTATTTATTTGTGCAGCGAAATTTGGTGTGTCATTTGAGTGCTTCATATTGTCATAATGGTCACTATACGACATAGATTTTCTTGAAATCATACGAGTTAAAGGATCAAATCCAATAAAAGTACCAGCATTTACCCCAGCTCGTGTTTTTTTAATTCCATCAGATTGTGATACAACTTCAAAAGATCTTGCCGTAGATAATTCTGATAATGCAGAAGCGCTATCGTTTTGATTTTTTGTTTTAAAATTAATATCTATAATATCAGGTTCAGACAAAAGTTTAGATATAGTTATAAAGTTATATCCTATTAAGTTTTGAAAAAATATGTAACTAGGAGAGTTATCCATATTAACTGCTTTTTTAGCAAGCCATTGTATAGCTTCAATTGGTCTTAAATTTGGTATTATTATGTCACGAACACCGGCTGATTCTTCATAAACTCCATTTAAGTTATTTGGTGGTATTTTCAAATAGTCTATCATTATTCTCTCGACCATTTCCATATAAGTCATTCTGTATGACTGATTTACACGTTGTTGGTCTGAAAAAAGAAGTTCATCAGAAACAAAACTTAAAACATATTGTTCTGTTCTCTCTGTGGCTGGCATACGATCAGACTGTTTATATATTCTAAATGCTTTTTTAAATTGCCCTATATCAGAACCTTCTACTTTTGATACATCAATTAATAAAACCTCTGAACCATCAAATAAAAGTTTTGATGATAACCCTGTAGAATCTGATATTATAAGTTTACCACTCATTACAGGCATATACAAAGAATCAAACAGATTTAATTCTGAAAAAATTTCTTTTACATCTATTGATTCACCTTTTGATACGATTACTAACTCGTTAACATGAAACTGTTGCGAGTCACGGAGCTCTTCAGCCATTATCTAAATACCTTTTTAAATGATTTATCTAATTCAAGTGCAAAATCTGGTTGTAGTATTCTAATTGTTCTTTTTGCTTCATTCAAATTGAACTCATATGTATAATAACTTTCAGTTGATTTTGTTACTGTTTCTATAACTTTATTACCATCTTTTAAAGTATAATTATCGGTTGATATGGCAACATTAGCATATGTACTAGCATCAATCTCAAGTTTCTCTACTATTTGACTATTACTGCGAGAGACCCTACTTGAAGCCCCAGCAGTAATTGTTCTTGTTACTGTTTTATAGTAAGCCTGAATATTACTTTCATCTAAAGCCCAAGATACACCTGTTGTGTTATTTCCGGTACCCTCTGTTTCATATTTTTTATTTAGATACTCGACAAAGTTTTCTTGTCGCATTGGCCAGTCCCATTGTGGGTCTATTATTTTATTAAGAGATAAAACAATCCAATGTCTTTCTGGAGTACCATACATTTTATCTGCAATGATTTCTGGTGTATCAGTATCTTGAACATCATATGGGTAGAACATATTTGTATTTTCTACTAAAGCATCTGCTATTTTAAATCTAGCAATAACATTCGTGACTGTATCTAAGCCATCCGTATCTGTATCGGGTGTATAAAAAGTTTTTGGAAAATGTTTGAAATATTTTGCCATTTAATTACCTATTGTTAGTAAGAGTCCCTACTTGGATCATTTCTTGCTTTTTGGCCTGCCGGTTTAATTTCACTTTTTTCATCATGAAAATCACCTTTAGTAAGAAATATTGTTTCTTGAAATTGTAAAACTAAATTTACTGCAAATGGCATACCTGTCCCACCTAATGTTGGACTCGTTTCACCTGGTACTTCATAAAAGCTTGCACCTTGTGGTGCATAGTTTACATCCATTGTTGTGAGAACGGCATTTGGTGCAATAACCGGTATGTTCATATTTTCTTTACCAGCATAATAAAATTTTATATCAAATTCTGAAGGAGGGACTAAAAATCCAGGTGCGCCAGCTAATATTTCTGGTGCTTGATGAAACATTAATAATTTAAGTATCTTTTGCACTTCAAGAGCCTCTTTTTCATCTCTTGGATAAAAGTTAAAATCAAATTGAAAAGACCTAAAATTTGGTGAAGAGTAAACCATTTCTAACATTGGGTTTACAACACTACCAAGTATAGCTGCCCCAACAGCTGCACTACTAGGACTACCCGTTAATGCACCTGCTCCTCTGGCCCCAACTTCTTGTGCAATTCTTGCTGCAGATTCTGCTGTTGGTTTTCTCATCTCAGGTTTAGATGGGTCGTTAAGACCAGTAGCCGCCGCTACTTGACCTATCAACTCTTTACCTACATTTGCTTGTTGAAAACTTTGTGAAAAATTAAACATCAAAGTTTCTGGCATATAAAGTGTTACAGCAGCTTTTGTTTCTGAAACGGTCCTTGCCAGACCTCCTGCACCTGCACCCCTATCAGCTGATATTGATTTAATATTTGTCGAAATCACACTTCTTTGAGCAGCTGAATTACCTCCGAGAGGTAATTTTTTCATACCAAATACATTATTCAAACCTGCTTGTACGTTACCACCAACCTCTGATATTTTGTCGGTTACACCACTCACGGCACTACCAAGTTTATCAGCTGCAGAGTTAATTCCAGCAGAAACTCCTGTGGCAAAATTTTGAGCAGCTGCTAAACTACCTGATAGTTTACTACCGGCTCCTGTTTTAGATAAAGCTGCAGCTCCACCACCCATTAGTTTATTTTGATTTGCGGCTGCAGTAAAACCAGATTCAGATTGCATACCGGCAGCGGGATCACTTTCACCTTCACCTCCAAATCTGGTTTCCTTTTGTTTTTTAATATATAAAACCATGTAATGACCTTTATCGGCATTACCTATATCAAGTGGATATCTGAAATTTGTTTTTTCATATTTTGATTTAGTAAGTGGTGCAAGAGGTCCTGATCTAACAGGGCCTTTATCAAATTTTATATCTCCGAGTCCGAAAAGTGCCATAGTAGTCCTTTATGTTGAATACATATTATTTATGACATCCAAACGAGAAAAAACGTATTATAAAGGACGATTTACACCACAAAACCCTAAAAAATACAATGGTAATTCCGGTAATATCATATATCGTTCATCATGGGAACTTCGTATGATGAAATATCTTGATGAGAATGAAGCCGTTGTGTGGTGGGCATCGGAAGAATTACCAATACGTTATCGTTCACCAGTTGATCAGAGAGTTCACCGTTATTTTCCAGACTTCATAGTAAAGACAAAACAAAAAACTTTTATATTAGAAGTTAAACCTGATAGACAAACTAAACCACCGAAACAAAAAAGAAAAACAAAAAAGTTTTTAGAAGAAGCCGCCACATATGCTGTAAATCAAGAAAAATGGCGAGCAGCTGATATATTTTGTCAAGAACGTGGTTGGGAATTCAAACTTGTAACAGAAAAACATTTAGGATTGGCATAAATACTTAGACTTAACAAGGAGACATAATGTCATTTTCACCTAATTTGTTTTTATCAAATATGCAAGGAAAAGATGGTCCAGCAAGGCCATCCAGGTTTGAGGTTATATTACCGATACCACCATATATTAATCAATCGGTTGGTAATTCTGTGATAGAAAAAATACTCAATTTTCCAAACTCTGTATTTGGTGACATCTCTGATGTTGTAAATAAAGCATTAGGTAGATCTACTGGAGGAACTTCAGCTCTTTCAAGATACTTAGCGTTGCAATGTGAATCTGCTGAGTTACCAGGAAAAACATTTCAAACGGCTGATGTTAAGATATATGGTCCAATCTTTAAAGTACCTTATCAAAGATCATATGCTGATATAAACTTAACATTCATTTGCAGTAATCAGTTTTATGAAAGAAAATTATTTGAGAGGTGGACAGAATCTATTATGCCACCAGACACAAACAATATGAGATTCCCAAAAGGTCAATTATCAAGTTATTACACTCAACTTAAAATTATACAATATGATGATTTTATAAAACAAATTTATGTTGTAAATTTAGAGGACGCTTACCCAGTTGGTGTTGCACCTCAACCGTTAAGTTGGTCTGATGATGGTTTTCATAGACTATCAGTTTCTTTTGCATATCAAAAGTATAGTACCGTTTATGAGGGTGGTTATGACATAGGTCAAGCTGCAGCTTCTTTACTTGGAGGTAAAGGTGCGAATTTAGTAAGAAATCTTTTTTAATTTATAGGTGAAAAATTATGATTAAATTACCAAGACTAGATGTACCAACGTATGAGTTGAAACTTATATCATCCGGTAAATCAGTTCGTTATAGACCTTTTTTGGTCAAAGAACAAAAACTTTTTTTGATGTCAGCAGAATCAGATGACACAAAAGAATTAGTAACAACAATCAGAAATGTTTTAAAAAACTGTTTGTTAGATGAAGTAGACGTAGATAATTTACCATCTTTCGATTTAGAATATCTATTCATGAACCTAAGAGCTAGATCGGTTGATGAAGTAGTAAATTTAAAATATAAATGTAATGCGAATGTAGATGGTGAAGAAGAAGAAAAGAAATGTAATCATGTTGTTGATTTTGATGTTAATATATTAGAAATTGAACCAACAATACATGATAATCATGTTGATAAAATACAAATAACAGAAAAAGTTGGTGTTTGTTTAAAGTATCCAACTTTTGAAATGTTTGAGAAGTATGATAAAATGAATGAAAATGAAGCTATGTTAAAAGTTTTAATTGATTGTATTGATTACATTTATGATGAAGAACAAATGTATTACGCAAAAGATACTCCTAAAAAAGAGTTAGAAGAATTTGTAGATTCATTACAACAAAAAGATTTAGAAAAGTTTAAGGACTTCTTTAGTACCATGCCTGAAGTAAAAAAAGATTTGGATTTTAATTGTCCTAAATGTGGACACAATGAACAAATTACTGTAAAGGGTATGCAAAATTTTTTCGTCTAATCTTTCGTTATGACACTCTGAAAAACTATTATGAAACAAACTTTGCTTTAATGCAACACCATAAGTATAGTTTGTCTGAATTGGAGGATATGATACCGTGGGAAAGAAATATCTATATCTCTCTATTAGTAGATTACTTGAAAAAAGAAAAAGAAAGACTTGAGCTACAACAACAAATGCAAAGGGCTAAGAGATAGATGGCTGATGTGTATGACCAAGTAGGTGGCTTTATAGCTGGCCAGATAAAAAGTTCTTTTAAAAGTGCCGTAAAAGGTTCTGTTAAAAGTTTATCTGGTGCTGCCAAAAGTATAACTGGCGGTTCAAAAACTCAACAAATGGGATCTGATAATAAACCAGTACCAGAAAAATCTGGTAATAAGTTGGGTGGCGTAGATTCTACTTTGATGAATATAAACCAAAGTTTACAATCAATCTTATCAAGTTCATCAGTATTACCAACAATTTCTAAAGAAATAGGTCTGATTTCAAAAAATGTTGATAAAATACCAAAAATTATAAAGAAAAGTAGAGCTGAAGATTTTTTCTATAAACAAAAACAAAAAGAAAACTTTGAAGAGTTGTTTAGAAGAGTGTTCAAAGTTGAACAAAAATCAGGTATGAAAACCGGTAGATCAGCTTCAAAAGGTCTTGGTTTAACAGGCGGCGCTGGAGGTATAGGACAAACATTAGCAACTATATTAGGTGTCGAGTTTGCAAAGGGAATTGCTAAACGTATTAAAGAGGCACTTAAAAATGTTTTTTCAAAAACTGGAGAATTATTTAAAAAAATAAAAAAAGGGATAACAAGAGCTATATTTGGTGGTGGTGGAAGGGTATTAGCTACCGTGGCTTCAAGAATAATGGCTGGTGGAGCTCTAGTAGCAGTTGCTGGCCCATATGCTTTAATTGTTTTTGCTATTGCCGCTGTGCTTAAAGGAATTTATGATGGTATTATGGGCGCCAATGAAGGTGAAGTATTTAGCTTCACAAACGCTTTTCAAGGACTTGTTGAATTTTTAACTATAGGTCTTATACCAGATGATTTTGCTGAGGGATTATTTAATATCATAGGAAATGTATTTGATAAAATAAAATCTTTTCTCGGTAGTATGTTTTCAGGTAAACCTCCAAAAGAACCTGAAGAAGATTCTAAAAAAGATTCTTCAGGTAGCGATAGTTACGGAGATGCACCACGAGTCACGAATGAGAAAACAAATGGGCCTAATCCTAATGAACTCAATATACCTGCAAATAAAGATGATTCAAGTCCGAGTAAGGTTAGTGAGGGACCAATAATAGATAAAGGCCCATCTGGTGGAAAACCCATAATGATGGATGAAATAACAGTTACAAAAGCTGGTGGTTTCGACCGTAAAAACATGGTAAAAACTTCTACTGCACCAGCACAAGCATCTTCACAAGGTGATAGTATGCGAGGAGCAATGGGTAACTTCATGAAAAATACTGGTGCAAGTGATATGCTTGGTAATAATATTATGCCAATGATGGGTAAACTAAAAGGTGGTGGTGATTCTATAAATGCAGGTGGCATGGCCAAAAAAGGTTTTAGTAGTATGTTTGGTAGCATGGGTCAAGATATGGGTGTAGATGCTGGCGCTGTTACTGGTGATTTAAAAGGTGGGATTCAAAGTATTAAAAGTGCGAAAGGTGAAGATAAGCAAACTGCTTTATTTGGTGCATTAAATAATTTGGCGAATAATCCTGCAATAAAAAACTTTAAAGGAAAAGAATCAACAGAGGAATCAAGGGCTAAAAATGTAAAGAATGTATCAGGCGGTCTTGATAGTTTAATCGGTGGCACCATGGGTGGTATGGGTATTGATACGAAAGCTCTACAAGAACAATATGGTAATGAACCAATGGCACCTGGTTCTGGTGGTAGTTCACCATCTATCTATGATAGTGGTACAAAGAAAGCACCATCAGGCGCTGCTATGTCAGAGAGTTCTAATTATGTATCAGAAGGTCAAAGAATGGAATCAGCACCTAAAGGTGGAGGTATTCAAGTAGAAAGTCAAACAAATAATAATAGTAGTAAAGGAAAAACGGGTGGTAGTAAAAAAGCACCACCAGTTATAAATCAAGATTTATTCAAACAAATTAATATTCCTGGAGGCTTTGCAATCTAAATGGCTGATGTATATGACCAAGTAGGTGGTTTTGTAGCAGACCAAATAAAAAGTTCTTTCAAGGGAACTATGAAAGGTATTGGTAGCGCTCTTTCTAGTGGTAAAAAAGATGATGATACAGAAAAATCTGAAAAACAAACTGTTCAGCGCATAAAACAAACCGAAAGCTTAGTTTCAAGTATAAAAACAAACTTTAACTTTTTGTCATCTATAGCTAGAGATATAACTGGTGTTTCCAATAGAGTAGCATCAATTGTTGAAGTTATGGGTGATAAACCTGCTACTATTGACGCTTTATCAGGTATAACAGATACTACACCAACTTCAATTAAAAAACCAGATAAACCAAAAAAATCAAAAGGTATTTTAGGAGGTATAGTAGACTTTTTTAAAACAATGCTTGACATTATACTTAAAGGTGCTTTTTTAACTGGCTTGATTGCCCTTTTCTGGGAAGATATTAAAAAAAGTATAGGTGAGGCTTTTGAAAAATTTTCTTTTACTGAGGCATTTAAAGGTATTTTCAAATTTTTCTATGAACTTTTAGGTATAGATGTTCTTGTAGAACAATTGACCGAAGCAAAAGATAAATTCATGGAAAAGATAGATGAATTTACATCTAAGATTGGTCAGAGTTATGAGGTGTTTAAAAATAAGTATCTTGAGCCTTTTAAAAATTTTACAAAAAGTTTACTAAAAAAAGGATTTGAAAAACTACCAGATAGATTAAAACCATTAGTTATACCTAGCATAAGAAATTTTATAGGCATAGAACTATCAGATGAACAAAAAAAAGACCTACAAGAAAAAGAAGATAGAAAATTAAGACAAAGTATTAGAAGAAGATTTAGAGATGAAGGTAAACTTCAACAGGGTGTAAGTGCGAAAGGTGTAATAGGTGGTTTACCTGCTCGAGCAAATTTAACAGATAAATTTGGACTTACTAAAAATCAAGCTTTTTCTGTTGACAAGGCTCAAAGAGAGTATGATGATAGAATGGTTGAAAAAGAATTTCAGAGAATAAAAAAACAACAAAATAATCCTAGTCAAGACCAATCATCAAAAGAAATAGAGGAAGTTGTTACATCTGATTATGCTGCAGGATCTACATCTCCTGTAGCAGTACCAGAAAGTGGTGATAGAACCAGTAAAGCACAAGGTCTAAGTGGAGATGGCGGTGCAGCTGGTGGTGCTAATGATGAATCGCCAACTAAAGTTTCAGGTGATGATGATATTAAAGCAATGATTATTGGACATGAAGGTGTGAAATACGAACCATATAAAGACCCTAAGGGTTTGTGGCACGTTGGTGTAGGTCATTTAATTGGTGATGGTAGCACATTACCAGAACATATGAACCGAATGTTTACTGCTACAGAAGTGAATAATCTTTTTGAATCAGATTATGCTAAACACAAAAAAATTGCAGAGAGAACACCAGGTTATGATAAGGCAAATAAAGCCGGTAAAGCCGCCTTGATTGATTTATCATTTAATATGGGTGCTTGGTATACAGAATTTAAAAAAGCAGCTGCAGCTCTAAAAGATGGTGATTTTGTAACTGCCTCAAAAGAATTAAAAGATAGTAAATGGTATGGTCAAGTTGGTGCTCGTGGTCCAACAATTGTTTCACTTGTAGCGAGTGCAGGTGATAATTCAGGTGGTTCTGATTTATCGGCAGCCTCTGCTGTTATAGCAAAAGGTAAAAGATTGCAAACTGCGGCCGCAGGTGAAGAAAATCAAAAAATAAAAGTGGTTACAAATAATAATAATTCAGTTTTAGAAAAAGAAACCATAGTGAGGGATGATAGTAGTGATTATGGACAACTAGCTTCTGGAGCAGTATGATAGACCCAACAATGCCACCTGTAAACAAGTTTGCAGTAATTGACAAAAAAGGTTCTATAAAACTCATAACATCAAACAAAAAAATAGCCACTTGGTATCAGGTAATGTTTAATAGAGATGTTATAAAAGAAATAAAACTTTTTAGTGAACATAAACCATAAAAAAACCCCGCCGAAGCGGGGTTAAAAATGTTCACATTATGAACAATTTAGTTATTCACTAAATCTTTAAAATGATCTAAGTCATCTTCTTCACTTGCAATACTTGTAGTATCAAATGATGATGCTTCGTCATCTGAAATACTATTTGTTACAACTTCAGTTTTTGGTTCTGGCGTTGCACCAAGAACTTTGTCAAGTCTTGCCTTTAGAACATCATAGGCCTTAAAGTTTGACTTATTAAGAAACTCTTTTAGAGAAAATTCTTTCTTGTATATTTCCTCCAGTTTCTCATCTGCTCCATCAAATAAAGCCGATGGACTTGCAAATTCAGACTTGTCGTAATTACGATAGCCCTCTACTTTGCGAATCTTGAGCTTGAAATTAGCACCATCCCAAAAGTCAAATGGATTAATCTCTTTCTCATCTTGAAACTCAGGGTTCATTGCCTCTGTAAGTTTATCAAAGATTTTCTTACCATACTTATAGAGAAAAACTTTACCCTCATTCTCAGGGTTACCTGGATCTGAAACAACCAAGATGTTAGAAATGTGAGAGAGCTTACGCTTCTGCTTTCTAGCAATCTCTTTATTTGCTTCAACACCAGAATTCCAGAGAGTTGAGTTATACTCACTTACTGGGTCTTTCTCGTTGATAGTTGTAAGAGAATTTTCAATATACCACCCACCTGGTCCTTGAAAACCATGAGAGAATACTCTTACCCAAGGTAATGAATCATCACCATCAAGTGGCGGTGCAGGTAAGAAACGAATAACTGCCATGCCATTACCAGACTTATCTACTGTTGGCTGCCAGAATCTTGTATCATCTCTTGACCCAGCTTCTGCTGGTTGTTTTGAGGACTCTATCGCTTTGTTTAGTTTAGACAAAGAGTTGCGATCTCTCTTGAGGTTTGCGAAACTACTCATAATGTTCCTTTCGTATAAACGGAGTATTAACGGAATATAAACGTCTTGTCCACTTACATATCATAATATAATTTATTTTAGTTGTCAACTAAAATTCTGCTTCTTGCCTTGAAGAGAATGTTACAGGTGTTGTAAAACTTACCTCTTCAAATGCAAATGTTCTTTTACCTTTCATAGCCGTGTGAAACTCACCTGCACGGTTTGGATGAAAAGTTCCTACACTTTCTTTCTTACCTTTACCTGGATAACCACCTTCTTTGGTACCATGTAAATGTGCTTCATTAGAATCATGTGATTTGTGTAATACAGAATCTTGTCCGTATTTCTCACCATGTTTCTTGAGAAAACCTTTTAATGCACCACCATCTTTACCTTTCTTACCAACAACTAGATAAGAATGTTCATCAACTGGTCTTGCCTGTGGTGTACCATGATTCTCTATATAACGACCCTTTACTCGTATAAAACCATGACCGGCCTTACGAATATCTTTCTCTAGTGATTTGTTCCTCTTCTTGTTTTCAGAAGCGTCAAACTCACCACGATGGGCAGTAATCATGCCGACATTTCTACCTTGAGTATGTGAATGTACCCTACTTAAGCTAGATTCGTTATATAGTGTCTTTAAGTTTTTCATCTTGTTTATTTATAACCTCTTTTAATGTCATTCTATAAGGTAACACATTATACTTTAAAAATGGGGCATACTTGCTTATCTTTTTGAAATAGTCTGGCCAACGTATTGTATCGGATATCTTACGGTTCCACATACCAAAAAACTTGAGTATATTATTTAATATACAAAGAGTTTCAATCTCTACCTCCTTTTGTAATGCCTTTTTTAGTAGTATTGGGTATTCACCAGATGTTTTAATTACATCATTAGGATTTTGTATGCCCTCAAATAAATTTAAACAATCATTTTTAAAAGTATAAGAGAGAGATTGAATAACCCTCTGCCTATTTAGATGCACCCTATGGCACTTCTCTTCTAATAATTCACCAGCCCAAATATTATCATTTTCTAAAAAATTAGATACTAAGAAAAATATTAGTTCATCTCTCTTAGTATACTTTCTTGAAATCTTGTAAAAATGCCATTTGTCTTTTCTATTCTCAAAGGCATTTACTGATATCCTAGATTTACCACCATACTTAAAAAAATCAAAACTATCTTTTGTAAAATGCAACTTGAGTGAATTGTATAATGCAAAAGTTTCATATCCAGTCATATTGGTAATTTTGAGTTTTTAGTTTTAAGAAGATTAAGGTCACTTGCTTGCAATTCAATTTTTGATTTTAGATTTGCGTTGATTAACGAAGCTGCAACCTCAATTTCTAGTTCAGTTTTTTTACAATACTCAACGATAGCTTCAAGATAAGTGTAGTCGGTGTTTGCAACTAAACCTTCAATTGCAATAGCAAATTTTTTCATCTCATCTTTTGTAGCCATGATTAAGCCCCATTATAATAAAAATTATTGTCCTCATCAGAGTCAACTCTAAGAGTTTGTTGAGCGGGTCTATCTGAAACATCAATATCTTCTGATAGTTTACCCTCAGATGGTCTATCATATGGAAAAGGCCATGTAGGACCATTCTCTTTTGTTTTTTCATTCCATGCGACTTGGTCAGCAACAACTCTTTCAAAAGGGGTTGGTTCGGCTGAACTACTATAATACAATGGTGTATCATCAGTAAATTCAAAAGTTTGTTGAGGATCTTCAAAACCCTCATATAAACTTCCTGTGGAAGAACCGTTCACAATATTTTTGATGTCCTCAAAAGTTTTATCCATCTCTGATGGATCCGAAATTTCTCTATCAATAGTTATGTGTTCGTTTGTATCGTGCTCTGTGTATTCAACTCTGATGGTTGGCATATATTTCTCCTAATTAAAAATGATTATGAATGAGCCAGCAAGTAAGAATATACCTGCACATAATTTCAATGCCCAAGCTGTTACTTTTGAAAAAAGCCATAGACCTACAATTACAGCCATAAAGACCATAATTTCAGCTTTGTTTTCCCAATTTAATATAGGTTGAACTGATGAAACCGCTTCAGTTGCTTGAGTCACAACCTGTTCAACCTGTTCTTTTACTTCTTCTGTAATGATTGGCATAATTTACCTCACTTGTTATCATAATATTATTATACATCTCGGTTCACGAAAAGTCAATGACTCTCCCAATATTTGTCTATGTATTGCCATAAAGGCTGTATAAACTCTTCTTTTTCTTTTACAAATACTTGTGGTTCATCATCATAAACAGCAATTAAAACCACAATTTCATTTATCTGTACATTAGTTAACTCTTCAAGCATCAAGGCGTATGCGGTACATTGCATAAAGTAGTTTTGTATCCACTCTTCTTTTTTTGGTTTACTGGATGTTTTAAAATCTATAATAGAGGTTGCACCATCCCATTTTGCAATACAATCTACTCTACCTGCCAGTTTCATAGTATTAGAATATAATGCTTGTTCTAAGGCATACACTACACTAATTTTTTCATCCATTATTGGTTTGATACTATTGAACATTTGCTTTACATCAGGCATCAAAGATTTTATTTTTAAATCTGATAAATCATTAAGTAGATAATGTTCACATAATGAATGTACTTTTGTACCACGATTGGCTGCAAGTCTTGATATTTTATTTGCTTCTTCAGCACCAACTCTTTCACGCCATTCCATTATGGCCTTTTTATTATATTGAGATAGAATTGTTGTAACAGATGGATAAGCGTCACCACTTGGTGTTAAGTAACGCCTGCCATCCTCTGTTGTTTTTGTTTTTAAATCAAAATCTAATTCACTAATTTGATGCTTATAAAATCCCATCTATATCAAGCCGCCTCTTCTTCCCATGGATTCTTGAGTCCACATCCATCTTTATATTGTTTTTTCCAGCCCTCAGATAACCACTCTTGTCTAGTTTTTCCTTCAGCTTTCCAAGGATACCATTCTCTTTCATATGCCGCTCGGTTCTTTGCAATATTTTCTGGACTCCAAAAATCTTCTTTGACTTCTACCATCTTTACATCTTTTTTAGGTTTATTGTAAATTTTTTCGTGTCGCATCTCGATTTGCATTGAACGTCTATACATGAACTCTCCTTTAATTGGTGATTGCATAATATAGAAATTCAAGAGTTTCTCCATTTCTGGAGTATATTTGATGTTTTCGATTGTTTTATATCTTTTCGACCATATCTTTGGCCGACTGTAGACTCAGGGTGTGCTTCTGCAACCTTTGATAATACCTCTTTCCAAGAGTCATCAGTTTTTCCGTGATAACTACCTTCCATAGAAGTAATTGCGAATGGAGTTGGTATTTGTTGTATGTGAGGATTCTTAGCAAGTAAGTCCTCTCTTTTGGAGTTTGTCAAAAAATCTTCAAAAAACTCACCGGTATCATTGTTAAGAAATTGAAATGTTGGCATTGTAGTTATTTAGTCCCTCAGTATACCAAGTTGGAATTTGTCTATCAGTCCATTTGGCGAAATAATTTTTCTTCTCTATATAATACTTATGATACGACCCTAGAGAATCACCGGCAATTTTACATTCTTCAGGCATCGCTGGTGTTGGTGGCGTAAAACTACCTTTTGGTATGTTCATTGGTGTTTCTTTTAGATTATTGACCAATCTATAACAGGCATGAGTTTTACCATATCTGTATGTATATTCTTTGTTTAAATGATACCACATTTCCCACAACCAATTATAATTGGCATCGGCTTTTCTTAACCATATATTAGATGGGTGGTTTTCGTGTACTGATAACATGAGTATTGAATCTCTATCATCAGGTAATCTAAATCTTCTTAACTTACGACCATTCTTAGCTTTGTCAAAAAACAGCTCACCATCTAATACACGGTGAGCTGTTGACATGAGTTGAGCATATTCTATAATCATTTTTACCACGTGCTTATCACAATGTTGTAAAGCACATTCGATAGGGTCACGATTCAAATAAAATATGTTCATGGTTTACCCTACTAAGTGAATTGAAATGATAGAGCCCATTCCGACCCAAGACACAAGTGCTGTGCAAAAGGCAGAATAAGCAGCGATAGAACAACCTGTTAACCAGGCTATAACTTTCACTCGGTTCATACATTATCTCCTTGAATGGCGTTTATGGAATCCTCAAGTTCTTGGAACTTTTCGGTACTTTCAAGCTTGTTCTTGAGCTTTGCATTTCTATTGATTTGGTCAAGAATAAGCTTATTCGACAAATTGGCCGAATACTTTAATTTCACAAAGGCACGATATCCTGCTTTTTCGTGAACAACTTTGAAATCAGTTCTTTGAACACCAACAAGGTTGACTCTTGATACAAGTAACTTTGTCGTTCTGTTAATGTCATTAGCTGTTGAAACATTTACATCACCAAGTTCAGAAGTAAAGTCTTTAAACATTGCTTCAACATGGGATGAAAAGTTTGATGCCAACTCTCGTTTAGCTGACAACATAGCCTTGTCAACAGCAAACTGAAAATCATTTGAAAATTCAGTTGCTACTGAATACAAGTTATCGTTATCACTCTCAAGTTTGTCATACCAATCTGGATAGTTTACTTGATCGCCTTGGTCACCACCACCAAACTCAGGTGCCTTAAACTCAAAGCCTGTGTCATACTTCATTGAACTACAACCAGAAGCAACCGCTAAAACTAGGGGGAGAATCAATAATTTCTTATTCATTTATCATCCTTTCCAATACTTTTAACATACTTGCCAGCTCTTTTTAAATCATCGCCAGCACCATCTACTGCACCGCCTATTGTGCCACATCCTGTCATTAGGAATAACACCGTAAATATAGCAGTAACACCAACTAATGTGTAATATACATTTTTCATAATCACCTCACGATTTGTGCTAATTGATAAACAGCTCGCCTTTTTAAGACGGGCACACTTTCTAAAAACCTACTTAATTCATCATGATTATACACTTCTTTTACCGAAATGTCAACCCCTAAGAAAAGAAATAATAACCTTTCATTGGAAATATCACGATTATCTGGTAATTTTGCCACCATTTTACTACCATCATCAGGTATTTTAAACTCATAACCTGGATGTTCAATTTCGGTTTCGTATATTTTTCTATATACATGACCTTCTTGATTGAAAACATATACTCTACCATATTGATTTGAAATACCAATGAAATTTATTTCTTGTTCTGCCTTAAAGAAATTATCACCGTAAATATAAAAAGATATATCATTTTCTACGGCTTCAACATCAGCATTAATTGTCACAATACAACTTGTCATACCTTCTCTTTTGATTGTTTCAATTTTAGTAGAAATAATACTTTTAATTACACCTGTGACATTATTTACAAAATCTTTTGTCATATCACAATTAGGACCATCACAAGTTTGATATTCAATGATTTCTACAATTTCACCGACTTTATTCAAAATAGCGGCCTCTTTAGCCTTCTCTTCTGCTAAAGTGCAAGCAAGAGTTTCAGGTGTATTAGGGCCGTAATTATACTCTCCTATGCCTATAACTGGTTCAGCAAACACGGTTGAAGCAAAAAGAGAAAGTGCTAAAAGAGTTTTTTTCATTAGGCAACCTCTGTAGATTTTTCTTCGGTTTTATACTCAGCTGGCTGAGCTTTTAAATCTTTGAGAGTCTTTACTTGATTAGACACTTTTGGTCTAAACATTTTAGGTTTCGACACAATACCATCCCTAAATTTATAGGTTGAATTAGACGTACCTGCAATCATAAGACCTTGTCTAACAAGAGCTTGGCGGACACCTTCAACAACACCTCTACCGGCAGAGCGTTGGTTATCCCAATTATGTATACGATACGCAACTACTTTGCGTTTTGTTTCTGGTGTATCACCACGAACACTTGACACAATACCACCTACATTCACTTTAATGTGCCAAATGTAAGTTGATAGTCTATACATATGAATTTCATTAGCGAGAGAATTTTCAATCTCTTCAACAGAAAGTTCAACATAACCAAATGGTGCTGAAGTTCTTAACTTAGCTTTTTGTTCAAATAGAACTAGAAGCTTTTGATAAGGTTTGAATTTTAAGTTTTTCATGTAAATCTCCATAAATTTAATTTATAATACCATTATACGGGTAAAGTGCCGAATAGTCAAGCATTATCTCCTCATGTTTGCCTGATCTTTGGCTTCTTCATCAGTAAATATAGGCACAGCGTTGCTTTTATGCAACGTACCAATACCTTTCATATTACTACCAGTATAAACTTGATTGTCTTTTTTAAGAGCCACACCTGCACCTGAATTGAGGGAAGGTGGTCTATAAGTCTGCCTAGGAGGGCAAACTGATGTATCAATGGGTGATTTTGTAGATACTAACTTAATCTTCTTTTGTTTGTTTTTTAAAAGCATTTTTCGGGTTGATTTTGACCATCTGTAACCTGTGTTTATTGTACCCATTAAAACTCCCAAATTGGTAGCGGCGGCAGGATTTGCACCTGCGATCTCTTGGTTATGAGCCAAGTGAGTTGCTACTTCTCCACACCGCAAATTCATAATAAAAAATAAAATGTTTGTTGAAGGCTCACCAAGACTAAGAATGTTGAGCCTCACGCAATCCCGCCCAACTGTAAATTCAACTTGTATTACTACTTCAACAAACAAAAAAAAGGTTTCGTAGTTAGGTATTGTCTTGGCCTCTTAAGAAGGAGATTTTTCGTCCTCCGCCGACAACTTTTTATCTCAAACAGTTGTTACTAACACTATCTTGACAAGCTGGACAAAGTAGAAGCTTTATTATCAAGTAGGTCGTCCTTTTTCCACCTAACTACCATTTCGATTTATCTGACTTGATATGCTTGATTTAAGACTTATAATCTTTTAGAACTATCTCAACTGTTAATACTATTCTATCACCCGGTTGCCCAATTGTCAACAGCTAATTTATGTTGTATTTTTGCAACATTACCCTTTGAGGAGGGTCTGATTTGATTCAATTATTTGACCATTTTCGTCAAATTTCATTTTTTGTAATTCTTGAAGTTCGTGTTCTAAGGCATTAACACCAGACCTAGATGTTGCAATCTGACCATAAATCTCCTGTATTCTTTGATTGGCCTGTGTTTTATTGGATACCGTACTCATTCTTTTCCTCTCTTTCTAATCTGTATGTGGATTTATCGTGATGTTTTACTTTATCATGTTTTGGTGGTCTGTTGGTTTTTTTAAATTTTGTGTGTTTTGATTTTAAGATTTTCCTACCTTCTTGCATCTTTACTCCTAAAAAAAATGTTCTAATGAATTATCTGATTTGTATTTTGAAATATTTTTAGTATTAAATTTTAAATCATCATAATTTAATTTAAATGGTATTTTTGTTGTTCGTATATACTTCTCCTCTCCTGGTTTTTTAATTTTCCATGATAAGTTGTTATCTTTTGGATAACTTTGATTCCAAGATTCTGTGCTTGTTTTAAGTAATTTTTTCCACTTTTTATTTGTTGGTAGAATATATCTAAATTGTTTACCTTTTACTCTCGATAATCCAAGTTTCTCTCTCTTATCAAAATCTGGCCTACTACCATAAGCTAAACCATCTTTCTTCTCTTGTATTGTTCGTGGATGTATTTTCTCACCAGACTTTGTAACGTAAGTATCAGTCCAAGAATACCCACCATAAAACATATTAAATGCTTGATAGACATAACCAACTTTACCAACTAAACCATCAGCCCATGTAAATAAGAATTTTAAATCTGGTCGTTTCTCTTTTAGCCATGAAAAGGCACATGATAACATTTGTGTTTCAGAGTTTCTTGGCATACTATCGTCCATACACATTTTACCAATCTCAAGATAGTCTTGCGTATCAAGTTCTGGGAATAATTTTTGTATTGTATGTTTTGGTCTTGTACCCCAACCAAAAGTAATTACACCAACAAGTTCATCTTCTACAAAATAACCACAAAAATATTTTGTAAGTCTAGGCATCACCGGTGAGTAGTGCCTTTTAGATACAAAATTCATGGCATTGATCTTGTGTATTTCTTTAATCATAATATATTATCAATAACTCCATAAGACTTAGCTTGTTCTGATGTTAAATAAAAATCTGTTGGACTTAAAAATTTTTTAAGAAGTGCTTTATCTAAACCAGCATTTGTTAATATATTATTTGTTCTGTGAGTAAGACTATCATTCTCTTTTACCCATGCTTTAGTTTCATGGTGTTTTGTTGAATCTAGGGCGGCCGAAAATTGATGACACATGAGGGAAGAATTTTTTCCTGCGTATCTTTTACCATTAGTACCGGATATCAATATGTAAAAAGCAGCTGACATTGATGAACCTACAGATACAGTTTTGAAATCGTGTATTGAAGATTGCATCAAGTCAATAACACCAAAGGCATCAACTAAAGTGCCACCATCGGAATTGATATAAAGTGTGAGTTCTTTTTTTGTTGTTTCAAGATTATGATACAATATCCATCTTATGATTTTTTCCATTGAATCAGTTGTAACATCACCTGATAAAAAGTGTATGTTCTTATCAAAGAATTTATTATCAATTTTTTCATCTATGTTCATTTCTTGTATACCATGAATAAGCCGTTTCCAATATATCAGATATATCATACTTTGGTTTGAAATCTAAAAGACTTTTCGCTGACTCTATATCGGCAACAAGTCTTGATGGGTCTCCTTGCCTTCTAGGACCAAATTTATATTGTATATCTATTCCTAATTTATCTTTAGCAAGATTAACTATCTCTAAGTTGGAATATCCTACACCAGTTCCTAGATTAAGTGTGGCAGATTGGTTTGATTTCCAGGTATTTAAATAATTCATAGCCGATAAATGAGCCTCGGCAACATCTGATACATGAACATAATCACGAATACAAGTGCCATCTTTTGTTTGATAATCATTACCATTTATTA